>JACCDZ010412593.1_pt1 | contig 12105 bp, 15 predicted proteins | sample 7449551 | NCBI WGS metagenome assembly JACCDZ01 (sample SAMN15323452, study PRJNA562643) | freshwater metagenome | isolation source: river surface water | place: USA:Blue River Watershed | collected 2017-08-18
CATTTTTCTTGAGCGCACGCCGGATAGCGCTTTCATCAGACACATGCAGCGTGGTCAAATATACTTCACTCCTGTCTTTAGTGGTTTTCAACACCGCTTTCATCACCCGCTCATCCTGCCGGAAAAAAGCCACCGATTGCTCGCTACTCCTCACCACCACCGCCGCATTATCCAGCAGCTGCTGCAAATTGCGGTAATGTTCGATATGAATCGGCTGCCCCGCATGGTGGGCAAACTGCTTAATCAGCGTATCGTCTGAAATTCTTCGGTTGGCGCCGCATGCCGCGCCATCACCTACGGATTCGGCGAACCCACCTCATCCTCAAACACCACCTCAATATAAGAAAACGTATTCGGATGCGCCGGCCACGGGCAGGCGTCCACCGGATATACACCCGGGCCGAGGTTATACAAATCCGCCGTGGCGTGGGTGTCGCAAATATCCACGCGCGGGTGGCGGGGCGAAAGCATAAAGCGCAGCCCCACCGCTTCCGGGTCGTCGCGCACCATCTGCTTATAGCGCTCGCCGTGCGCGGTGTTGATTTCCGTGCGCAGCACCCGCCGAAACTTCGCCGCCGCATTGCCCGAATCATGCAGCAAGCCATTTTCCAGCCGCTGCGCAATCGCACCGCTGCCCGCCTCTTCCAGCGCCTGGCGCAATTCCGGCGTGATTTCCAGCGTGTGTTGCAAGGCTTTTTCCGCGCTCCAGCCGCGCTGCACCGCCACATCCACAATGCTTTTCATGTCTTGCGCCGCACCCTGATGCACCCGCCACAGCCGCTGCGAAAGATTGAGGCCGTCTGAATGCACCTTGTCCACCAAATGCCGCACCAGCAGCTGCTCTGCCGCCGCATCGGGCACGCCATTGCGCACCCCCAGCGCCGCTGCCGCCGTGGCGGCCGCCATACCTTGAAACAGCAGGCCGTTTTGCTGCGCCGCCAGTTTGCCCAGCTCCGCATCAATCATGCGCTGGATTTCCGCCAGCTCGGCTGCGCCGATATGGCCGTATCCCGCCACCCGCGCACGGATGCGTTGCGCCGCGTCGCGGTAGCCCGCTTCGCTGCGCTTCTCCATCTGCGCCACTATCCCCCAAGTGGCGGCCAAATCAGGCCGGTGTTTCGGCGCTTTGGGAATATCAGCCATTGCTCACGCTCGTGGCGCTCTCACCCTTGGGTGCATTGCCCGGTGTTACCTTCACCGCCGGAATATGCGCATCGGTGGGATAAGGCTCATAGTTTTTGGCATCGTCTTCACGCCGTTTTTCAACATCCGCCGCGTTGTAGCCCAGCTCTTCCCACACCATCGATTGCGGCAATTGCAGCGCTTTCAGTTTCAAGGCGCGGTCGGTGGTTTGGTTCAGCGTTTCGGTGCGTCGTTCGGCAAAATGCACGGCAAATTCTTCCGCATCGGCGTTGATGCCCTGCAATAGCAAATGCAGCCGGAAACCCTGTTGATACACAATAGCCAGCACATCCTGAATCTGATCCACCTCGTCATAATAATCGCGCTTCAAATCTTCCAAAATATCCCGCGCCAGCCCGTCGGTATAACCCGCCAGCCCTTTCGGCAGCGGGCTGCCCGCAAAAAACGTATCCAGCAAATACACCACATCACCGATTTCGCCCATGGTGGCATCGCCCTGCACCGCCGCCACGCCGCCTTTTTTGTTGCTGTAAAAATCGGTGGTGATTAAATCTTTGTTCGCTTCCACGCCCTGCTGATAGCGGTCGAGTTCCTCCGGGCTTGCCCCTTCCAGCGTGTGCGCCAGCCGCATCGGGCTGCGGTGGTGGCGTCGTATCACCAAATCAGTATCAGTCATGCCCAGCTTGCGCCAAATCTCGCGGCTGGCATCCATAAAAGGGCGCCCCAGGCAGCTCAAATCATCGTAGTTGTCGGGGTCTTGCCGCGCCAGCGTGAGCTGCCACAGCGGGAACACCGCCAAATCCTGCCCGGTGGCCAAATCCATTTGCGTGTAGGCCGTCTGAACATTGGTAAACAAGCCGTTCACGCCCACATTCGGCCGCAGCGTTTCTGAAGGCATCCGCACCCCCGCCACCACCCGCCCCGCGTCGTCAATCACCCACTGCATCGGCAGATTGCCTTCCATCACCAGCGCGCGCGCATCCGATTTCAGCTTCTGCGCATTGTCCAACTGCAGCCGCGAAATAAAAGCACGCCATTCGCGCTGCACCCGTTTGCTTGGGTTGGGTTGATTGAGCACCAAGCCGCCGCGCGTCACATCCCGCGCCACGCGGTTGTGGATGCGTTTCACCCGCCCGTCCTGCCTGTCCATGCGGCGGATGTCGGCCACCACCGCGCGGTATTCGTAGTCCACCGCGAAAAGCGGGTTCTCCAGTCGCGCCCGCCGCTCCATGGTCGGGCGGTAGCCCACTTCCGAAGTGTGGCCGTGCTCCGCCTGATTCGGCACCACATCGCGCCCAAACAACGATTTCCACCACTCACCGATTTTGCTCATGCTCATTTTCCTGATTCAGTTTTTCCACCCGCACCACATCGCGCCAGCCGCGTATCAGCCCCACCTTGTATGCTTCGCGGATAAATTCGTCATCGCCGAAAGCATCCAGCCATTGCCGTTTCATTTCCTGCGCGTGCGCCATTTCCGCCGCCGTTAAATCGCTGCTCATAATCCACCCAATAGCTGATCGCGCGTTACCGCGCGCGTGGTAATCACCCCCGGCTGATGGTTGTCTATGCCCGCCGTCACCATCGCAAACACCGCCGCGCAAGCCGCATCAAATAAGTCATCCCCAATTTTCGGATTCGCCATCTTATAAGTGTTGTAGGCCGCATTTTTCGCCGGCGAAGATTTCACATTGCCCAGCTGCCGAATCAGCGTGGCAAAGTCGCTGCTGTCCGCCTGCACCTCATCCAAGCGGCTCGGCCCCCAATTCGTATTCGCCGCATTTTTGGTTTTCAGCGCATCCGAGCCGTCATCCACAAACGGAATCGCCGCCTGCCCGTTGTGAAATGCTGCCCGCAGCAAGCCCGCCATATTGTGTTTGGTCATGCCCTCGAAACGAATGGGCGCAAACGGCCATTGCGTCCACGTGCTGGCCACCGATTGGCCGTCGCCGATGCTGCGGCGGTCGATTTCGGTGAGCCCGCGCGCAAACAGCATATCGTTGAGATTGGTCAGCATCCCCAAGCCATAGGCATCGCCCATCGCGTAATCGGGGCGGAAATAATCCCAAAAGCCCAGCAAATCGCGCTGCACCACCGCATCGTCCGTGCCCGCCGGCCACGTTTTCACAAACGGAAACGTGGCAAAATTGCCGATTTGCTCACACACCACCAGCGCCGATTTAGAAGCATGAGCAGATTCGCCATGCCCCGAATGGTCATAGCCGAAGCTCAGCAGCCCCCGCCTTTTGTAGCGAGCGCCCGGCATCGGGCAGGCTGCCTGAAGCCCCGATTGCAAGCCCACCGCCATTGCGCGGCGGATATATTTTTCCCAAATCCAGTTCTGCGCCGCCACATTCATGCACAAAAACTGGCGCAAATACTCTGCTTCCGGCAGCTGCGCTTTCATTTCATCGATAAAAGCCTGATTCAGAATGCCCAGCTCCATGCCCAAATACACATCCACCGGCGGCAAAATATGATAGCCGCCGGTGCCAATCAGCTCGCTCAACACATCTGCGCCTTTATAAACGCCGGTAATGCGGATTTGCGGGTCGAAATTCACGCCGGAATCCACCCCCAAGCGCCGCGCCGAGCCAAGCATGGGCAGAAACCGGGAAAACAGGCGGTCTGCCGGCATATCGTCGATTTCTTCCAACGAGCCGATAGAAAGTCCGTCACCGTCAATCTGGCTCATAATCCCGTAGCACACGGCCTTACTGCCGTTTTCAAACTGATAGCGCAAATCCGCCATCTGCCGCCGCCCGTTTTTGTGCGCAATATAGCCGGTGAGAATCGGCGAGCGGCGAATGGCGTCAAGGTGATACATCAGATTGGTTTGGCTTTGCTGCAAACGCGGCGCCACAATGCCTTCTTCTTGGAAAGGATGGGTAGCCAAATACTCCAGGCAATACATCTCCTTCACCGCCGTTTTTCCCGTGCGGCGGCAGGAAAAATCCACCGTATTTTTACGGTCGTCCATTTCCTGCATCTTCAGCACCTGCATCGGGTCGAGGTCAACATTGTGCACATGCTTATGCCACAGCGCATGCGGGCGGATGCCCGTCACCGGGTCAGGCCGCGCATAGCGCATAATCTCAACCTCAGCCCGATGCTTAACCTTAATCCGCTGCGCCGCCGTGCTCATTCAATTCCTCTTGCCAGCCCTCACCCAGCCACATCGTGCATTCGCACATATGGCAAACATCGAGCAGCCACAGCTTCTCGTCATCGGTCAACTTTTTACCGCATTCCACACAATTTTCAGACGGCATCATCAGTCCACCTTTAATCCCGTACCAATTGCATACAAAATAGCCAACACCACAAACCAACCCGCATAGCGCACATTGTTCAACACAGCCAGATAAGCCAACCAAGCAAAGCCCAATTTACTGAGCATAAACAAACCCACCAGCACAATTTCTTTCATTGTTCACCCCCATTCTGCTGCTGATACTCAATCAAAACCGGGTCTTGCTGCTTTTTCGCATTCGCCCGTTTGGCCAAATCCGCCAGATTCTCCAAAGCCAGCGCCTGCCGCTGCGAATATTCAAGCAACGATTGCTGCGATTCGCCATCCTGAGCCAATTTGCCCAGCGCCGCTTCTTCCTGCTCGATAACGCGCGGCGTCATACCCATATCCGCCAACGACATACCGTTTTTGCTCAAGAAATCCTGCAACGAGCGCAGCAACGGGTGCGCTTTCACTTCATAAATCGTGCGCCGCTGCCCCGTGGCCAAATCGTCATACTCCGCAATCACCACCTTGCCCTCGGCGTCCACCGCCCATGCAGGCGTTTTCAGCGATACCCCATCTTTCAAGATGGTCTGCAAAATCTGCTGCATGATGGCTGTAATGCCCGCCTGCATATCCGCATAAATCGGTATCAAATGCTTAGGGTCGCGCTGCTCAAACGCTGCCTGATGCAGCATAAAAAGCTGCGTCTGCTTCTGGCATGCCGGCTGCGCCGCACAAAACGAGCGCTCAATATCACAGGTATCACACGCCGCATAGCCGCCCGGCTTGGCCGGGAAATACTGAGCTACCCGCGCATTCAGCCCATGCTTCATCGCGTTGAACCGTGTACGCTTCGCTTCCTCAGGTGTTGGGTGGCCGTCCAAATTCTTAGCCGTTGCCGCCTTGCCCGAATCCGTCTTCGGCCCCGTGGCATTGCACCAGGCCTTAATCAAATTAACCTGATACTGCGCCTGCTCCACATCCTCACCACACACAGGGCAAGCCGCCACATAGCGAAAAGGGTGGTGCGGCCTCTCCGGCTCATCCACCACCCGCTCAGGCGCGCACTCAAAATTCTTACGGCAGTCGCAACAGCGAAAAACCACAACATCCAGCGCTTGGGAATAATTTCGGGATTTTTTAGACATAGCCGTATTAAACGACCAAAGACAAAAGCAAAACAGAGTGATTTTTGATAAAATCAAGCCGCCAGCGAGAACCGCGGCGGCAGAGTGATTCGCATCTTTTTGGTTCGTAGCAGCACAATGTCGGCGTGCCAACCTTTCGAACTATGAACCATTTCTTTCTCTGAAACGATGCGTTCCGGCAAGTAGTTTATTTCGATATTGGTATCGTTAACCACGATATTTTCAACAAAGCTCTGCAGCATAATGCGGAGTTTTTTTACATCTGTTGTTTTTAAAATAATCGCTTTCAGCTGGCCAACGGCATTTTTTAAAGCTTCTTCAGGCAATGCAGGGTATTCAGGCTCAGCGGCTGCTTTTTCCAGCTCAATCAGCAAGCCTTTTTCACGGCTATCGTATTGGTTGATTCGCTGCACGATAGAGCTCACTTGTTCGGCACCGTTGGTTTCCAATACATTCAACAATGCGCCGCGCCGTTGTCTAAGTTCTTTCAGCTCATCATTGATAATTTTCAGACGGCCTTCGCGTTCGTTGTTCTTTTCGGTATGCAGGCGGTAGGCTTCTTCAATAAAACTGGTGGCCAGCTCCTGCGTTAATAGTTTATCTACAACGATTCCAAGCATGTATGCGTCAAATTTTTCAGCCGGGATGCGACGGCTCTTGCACTCAAAGCCTTTTCTGAATCCGCTACAATTGTAATAGTTGTATGTTTTATTTCTGCCGGTCGCATTTTCAATCACCATGGCTTTGCCGCAGCGGCCACAGCGCAATAAGCCGCTAAACATAAAATTGCTGGTGGGGTTTCCAGGTGGCAGGGTTCGTGGGCTGAACCGTTGTTGCACAGCGTTGAAAACATCAGGTGGGATAATTCCTTGGTGCGTTTGCTTGATAATCCACTCTTCAGGCGGATTGGGCACACGCTTAGTTGTGCGGTTATAGATGGTTTCGCCAATGTACACGTGGTTTTTCAGCATGTTCGAAAGGCTGGCCGACTGAAATTCAGTTCCGCGCTGGCTGTAGCCGCTTTTATTCAAGCTGCGGGCAATAGCGATTGCGCTCTCTCCGCCGGCAAATCGGCGGAAAATCTGCAAAACCAGCGGCGTTTCAGCTTCATTTGGCACCAGTTTCCGCCGCGCACCCTCAGAAATCGCTTGGTAACCAAACGGTGGGCGGCCACCATTGAAATAACCCTCTTCAGCATTTTTCAGCATTGAGCGCTTGGTATCGCGGCTGATTTGGCGTGAAACATGTTCATCAATGATTTCCATAATCGAATCGGTAAACCAACCCTCATCCGTTTCGCTGTCGATGGTCATCGTCGCATAAGCCAAGCGCGTGCCCGATTCTTTCAGAATTTGCTTATAACTGGCTGCATCAATCTTATTGCGGGCAAAGCGCGAAGTGCTCCAAACGATAAAATAATCCACATCGTTATAGGCACAAAAATTAATGGCGCGCTGAAAAGCATGGCGTTTCAACGCAGACGTGCCGGTGATACCGTCATCACGGAACACCTGCAGCACAGCCGCGCCCATTTCTGCCGCTTTCTTGTGGCATTGTTCTATTTGAGCATCGATTGACACGCCGTCATCGGCCTGCCGCGTAGTGCTCACCCGCGCATAAATAATGGCTCTTTTCATGTTTCTATTTTAACCCTTTGCGCTACCCTTGAAATGTGAGAGCTGCCCACTTTTTCACACATCTGCCTCTCAACACGCTCAACGGCCGCCGCATTGCCAAATTTTCGTTTTATCAATACGCCGAAGCGATCGCGCTGATAGCGCTTTTGCGCTCGATACGCGCGCAAAGCAGTCAAGATGGCACCATCAGGCCGACGTATTTCATCGTGCCCATCTAAAATCTGCCACATTTTTATAAAATTATCATAACCAATCGCACCGGCTACTTCCTGCCAGATATGGTTCAGCCCGATTTCACGCAACTGTTGCAGCCGAGGGTCTTTTTCCGGCGCCGCCGCGCGATTTTTTTCAGATGGCCTAAAGCCGAATTCAGAAAAGGTGTAGATTTCCAGGTACCCACCCCCCTGGCGGGGGGCGGGCGGGGTCGGGTGCCGTGCCCCCACCCCTTTCATTAACGCATTTCCTTGCGTTTGACTTCGCTTTTCCGACATTTCATGCCCTTTCGAATGCCTGTTGTAGTGGGATTTCATGTAATAAAACTTCGCTTTTCTATCTTGTACGAAATGATAGTTTTAAGAACCTGTTTGATTTAGCCCGATATTAAGGCCAATTTGCACCCCCTGCGAAACCCACGGCAGGCATAAGAGTAAAGGTTCCTCTACTATGTTTTGTAAGAACCAAATGGAAACCTAAAGCGGGTTTTCATCGGCGGCGCAGTGTATCCAGCAAATCGCTGGCGGGCGTTTTGATTTTTGCCAATGGATTTGCGCGGTCAACATCGCGGAATAATTTGCGGGTGGCCAGATGCACGTAAATCTTGGTGGAATTGGCATCGGCGTGGCCCATGAGGTCTTGGCTTACGCGGGGACTGATGTCGCTTTCTTCCAGCTCGGTGCCGAACAGGTGGCGGATGGCATGGGGGTGCAGCTGGGCGGTGTCGATGCCGGCCAGCTCGCCGTGTTTGCGCACCATTTTAAACAGGCCGCGCGTGGAGAAGCGGCGGCGCTGGCCGTGGTAGAGGTGTTCGGGGCAGTTGCGGTTGTGGGTGGTGGTAAATAAGACGTGGTCGCCATCGGGCAGCAGGGTGTCAATCATTTGCAGCTCGGGATGCTCTAGATAAACGCGCACGAGCATTTCGGCTTCGCGCGGCATGGGCAGCTGGCGGGTTTTGTCGCCTTTTTCGGTTGTGCGCAGCAGCAGGCGCGGCTCGCCATCATCAATGATGGTGATGAGGTTGCTGCGGTTGAGTGCGGCCACGCCGCTGATGCGCAGGCCGCAGCCAATCAGGATGCTGATAATGGCGGCATCGCGCACGCCCTCAAAGGTAGACAAGTCGGGCTGCCACATGAGCTTTTCAGCGTTGTCGAGCGTCATCACGCGTGGCAAGGGGCGGCCTGTTTTGGGGTAGTCGAGCTCGGCGGCAGGATTGGCGGGCACGAGGTTCAGACGGCCTGCCCAAGCGTAGAACTCGCGCAGGCAGGATATGTGCGGCTTGCGCGAGATGGCTTTCAGGCCTTTTTTGTGCAGATAGGGGCCGGTGAATACGGCCAGATCATCATTGCTGACGCTGAGCGGGTCTTTGCCGGCGAGCCATGCTTCAAAACGCGCCAAGGTGTCGCGATAGGCCGCAATGGTGCGATCGGCACAGCCATCGTTGGCCGATTTGTACAACAAAAATTCTTCAAAATTTCTATTCATTTCAAGCCCGCTCCGGGGAACCACTGGCAAAAATAGGTGTGAAACTGTGGATGAGGCTTATTGTATCAATAAAGCTTTGAAAATGCAGCGGTTTCGCTCCACGAAATCCCACAAAATGCCGTGGATTGGCGTTTCCATTCCGTGGATGCTTTTTTAAGCACCGCTCAATTCCGTGGATGGCCGATTCCTGCTTTTCTACGCTTTCTTTATCTTTATCTTTTTGAAAATATTAAATAAATATAAATAAAAGGCGGCGAAAACGGGAAATAGCCGATGTGGGAAAAAAAGGCATTTTGTGGATTTGAAAAAAATTCCGTGGATAAAAAGGCGAAATTGTGGAAGCTTATTTTATATAAATCAATTAGTTAAGTTAAATCCACGGAAAAATCCACGGATTTTTTTCAAAACTGTTCGAACCTTTTGGCGAAAACGGCGGTTTTGGCCTTTTTCGTGTCTGCGGCGGCATCGATAAAAGCGAAGTGGCGGCTTGGTCTTGGCAGGAAAAGCGAAGTTAGGGCGTAGAGAAAAGGCCGTCTGAAGCGGAATGGTTTCAGACGGCCTGTAAGGTTGGCTGATTTAAATCATTTGACCGTAGTGGGCTTCGATGGCGCGGGCAAGGGTTTTGGTGCAGAAGTTGGCGCGCAGGGAAAAGGTGGCCAACACTTCACCGAGATAGTCGGGCTTGAGGCCGTTGCCCTCTTGTGTGCCCAGCAATGCTTCTAGGCCTTCCAGTGCTTTGGTGAGCTTTTGGATTTGATCGTAGGCATCCACTAATGTGGGCTCTTCGGCATGGCCGCAGGATTCACGCAGGGTTTGGCGGCTCATATGGCACCGCCTTTCCCTGCCAGCCCTTGTTGCAGCTCGTTTAAGCGCTGGGGCATCAACATGCCGATGTTGTCGAGTATCTCGGCGGCAATCGCTTCGGGAAGATAGTCGTGACGTAAGGCGAAAGCGGTGTAATCGATAACATGGGTCAGCGGAATCAGCCCGGCTTCGCCGAAGAGAATATCTGCAACAGCAGGTGATTGAATGTTCATAACGAATTCCTATGAGATTTAGTTTAGTGATGCCCACAAGATGAGGTGGGCGGGTCTCAACTACCGCTCATAGACGGCTCACGGTATTCCCCGAAGGTATTTTATTTCCGCGTATCAACCCGCCATAGAAAACTGACGTGTTTGCGCCGGGCGCAAAAAAAGCGCACTGTCGGGGCGAATGATTCCGCTATGAGATTTAGTAGTGCAGCCACTATAAAACAGGCTGCCTGAAAACACAAGCGGAAAAGCGAAGTGGCGATTCAGACGGCCTGCAATGAAGCCGTCTGAATCGGTTAAATCAATTTGGGCTGGCCGTTTTCTTCCGGCACTATCCAGCCTTGCAGCTCTTGGGCAATCATGTGATTAAAGGCGGCCACTTCTTGGCCGACAGCGGATTTTCTGAGCTGCATCAGCTCTTTCAGGCGGCTGTTGTGGCTTTGTTTGACGGCAATGCCGGTGGTTTCATAATCAAACAGGGCATGCGCCCATTCTTCATGCAGCTTAACCAGCATGTCGGCGGCAGCTGTGTTGCCCTGCACCTTGATGGCATCTGGATTGATTTGAGCTATATAGAAGTGCACTCGGCGAAACAGAATAACAGGGATGGGGAAGCTAGCTTCCCCCAAACCGTCATAATTCACTACTGAAAGCTGGCAAAAGGCGAAAAAATCGGCTTTATGGCCGCTTGAGAGTGCACGTTTTGCACCCTTATAGTCGATGCCTATCAGCTCGATAATGGGTTTGATGGGAATAAATTCCTGCCCTTGGTGCTCGATAACGGGCAGACGCAGGCCATCTCTGCTAAAGCTGGGCCAAGTCGTGTTGACGCACGGTTTGGTCAGCCGTCTTTCTTACAGTTTATTCATTATTCAATCCTTTCATAAACGTAAACCAATGCGTGGCCGTTTGGTTTTTCTTGTGCTTCATGGTGGTGTGGCCAAACAGCGGTTTTTGGTCGGTTAACGCCAAAATCTCTTTCACCGGAATCTGGTTTTCGTTCCACTTGAAAATCAGGATGCCGTTTGCTTCGAGCACTCGGAAGCATTCCGAAAAGCCTTGCCTGATGTCGCTCTGCCAATCTTTTCCCAGCCGGCCGTATTTTTTGGCCAACCATGATTTTGCCCCGGCGTGCACCAAATGCGGCGGGTCGAAAACCACCAGCTTGAAGGTGTTGTTATCGAAAGGCAGCTTGGTGAAATCCAATTTCACATCCGGCTTGATTTCCAAGTGGCGCTGATATTGACGGTCGGGCAGGATATGGGTTTCTTTGCGGCAGTCGCCGAACAGCGTGCGCTGGTCGGCCTTGTCGAACCACATCATGCGGCTGCCGCAGCATGGATCCAGCACGTTCATGCTGCCTTCCTATCGCCCAATTGCAGCAGGCTGTTGATGTCAATCAACGATACGCCAAACAGGCGGTGAAACTCTAAAATGCGGGCGGCGGCGCTGCGGGCGATGTTGTTGATATTGCCGATAACGTCATTCAGCTGCTGCTTGTTTTTACGCAATTCGGCCAAGGTGGCCGGTGGCGTGGCGGTGCCTTCAGGGTTGGCCAAAATGTGCAGGTGGTAGGCCATCTCGAGCGCTTCGGCGCGGATGGTTTGGGGGCTGGTGCCGAAAATGGCGGCGGTGGCGGCGAGGGTTTGCCCCTTGGTTAAGTGGCCGATGGCATCGGCGGCGCGATCGGGGGCGTTGATGATGGCGAGAATATGGCCCATCACGCCCACGGCGGCGGCGTGGTCGTTGGCTTCGAGCAGCAGGTGGGCGCTGGTTTTGGCCATATCGTCATCAAAGCGGCATACCAGGGCTTTGAGCCAGCGAAAACTGCGCGGGGCGGCGGTGTGGCTTTGTGCCAGCTCGGCTTCGGCCTGCACCACCCATGCATCCAGCGGCGGGCGCGGCTGCACCAGCAGCATGGTGCGCATGTGGTTGAGGAAATGCTGCATATAGCGCACACAAGCAGGCTCGTGCTGTTGCTGCAAGGTATGCAGATGGCTGTGCAGCTTGAGGCGGGAAAGCAGCAAAGCATCTTCAGACAGCCTTTCGGGGCTGCTGGCCAGCAGCAGACGGTCGAGGGCGGCAGTGGTGGCTTTTTTGGGCTCGGCCTGCTTCTTTTGGCGGCGTTGTTGGCGGTTCATTGGTTTTCTCCTCTAAATTCTTTTTCGCTGATTTCGGTGAGTTCGGCGGGAATAGGCGGCAGAGGG
>JACCDZ012109195.1_pt1 | contig 12105 bp, 12 predicted proteins | sample 7449551 | NCBI WGS metagenome assembly JACCDZ01 (sample SAMN15323452, study PRJNA562643) | freshwater metagenome | isolation source: river surface water | place: USA:Blue River Watershed | collected 2017-08-18
ACATACAGCTCGTTCGTTCATGTTCTCTGCTTCAATGCCACCAGCTGCTGTTGCCACAGTTTCTGCGTGTATTGATTTAGTTGAAAAAGACGACACGATCTTAAATAACCTATGGTCAAATGTTGAATTCATGAGAAAAGGATTCCAAGAAATTGGTTTCTATACTTACGGTTCACAAACTCCAATCATTCCAATCTTTGTTGGAGATGATTTAAAGGCCCTTAAGTTAACTAAGTGGTTAGAGTCTAAAGGAATCTTTGCGACTCCAGTTCTTCCTCCTGCGGTACCTAAGGGAGAATCACTAATCAGAACAAGTTACATGGCAAGTCATGATAGAAATGATTTATCAATTGTTCTGGAAACTTTCGCTGAAGCTAAAAAACTTTTTGATATTCCTAATTCAATTCACTAATATTTACGAATGAAATTCGTAGAAATTAAAGAACTTGATCTAAAAAATAAAAAAGCCCTTAACGACTTTGTGGATCTTCCTTGGAAGGTCTACAAAGATCATAAATACTGGGTGGCCCCTTTAAAAATGGCCATCAAAGAAACACTCAATCCCAAACATCCTTTTTATGAAACGGCCGATGTGAAATTGTTTTTAGCTTATAAAGACAATGAAGCTGTTGGAAGAATCATGGCGATTAATAACAAGTCATACAATAAGCATTGTAATACTAATGTTGGTCACTTTGGATTTTTTGATGTGATTGATGATGTAGAAGTTTCTAGAAAACTGATTGAAGCAGCTACAAATTATTTAACAGCTCAAGGTTTAACTTCGATTGAAGGCCCAATGAACCCGGGAACAAATTATGAATGTGGTTTACTAGTCAAAGGACACGATGACTATCCACAAATCATGATGACTTATACTCCTGAGTATTACTTAAAGCATTTGGAAACTTTGGGATTTGATAAATCAATGGATCTTCTGGCTTATCACTATCACACTCCAGATCGTTTTCCTGAAATCATTTTAAATATCGCCAATCGTATTGAGCAAAAATCAAATATTTCTTATCGCCGCCTGAACATTAAAAATTGGGATAAAGAATTAGATACTATCTTTGATATCTACAACAGTGCCTGGGAAGAAAACTGGGGATTTGTTCCGATGAGCCGCAAAGAGTTTGAACATTCGGCAAAAGATTTGAAGATGGTTTTAAATCCTGATTTTGTTCATTACGTTCTAGTTGATGGCGTGGAAGCTGGATTTATTTTAGCACTTCCTGATTTTAATCAAATCTTTAAAACAATTCCAAAAGGAACACTGTCTCCAAGTGCTCTGTTTAAATTGCTGACACCGAAAAAACGTATCAGCCGTTTAAGAGTCATCATGATGGGAGTGAAAAAGCAGTACCGTAAAATGGGAATTGAAACTCTCCTTTATAGAAATCTTCAAACAGAAGTTTTGGCAAAAAATGCGCGCATTTCAGATGTTGAATTTAGCTGGATTCTAGAGACAAACACAGAAATGAATAAGCCTTTAATCAGACTTTCTGGTGAAGCTTATAAACGCTACCGTTTAGTAAAAAAAGCAATCTAAGGTTTATAATATGAATATTCTTGTTACCGGTGCCAATGGATTTGTTGGTCTTCATCTTTGTGAGCTACTCTTAAATAACGGCCATACTGTTTATGCAGTTGTTAGAAAAAAATCTAATATGACAATCTCTCACGAATCCCTTCACATTGTTGAAGGAAGCGTGGATCAAAATCTTAATTGGATGGATGGAGTTCTTTCAAAAATTGATACTTTTATCCATACGGCCGGAATTGTTCATTCTTATAATAATGATGACTTTTTTCGTGTGAACAGTTTTGCGACTGAACACTTACTAGAAAAGATTAATTCTCTTAATCCAAAACTTCATTTTATTCTGATCTCTTCTCTGGCCGCTGCAGGGCCTTCGATTGGAGAGGAAGCAAGAACTGAAGATGATATTTTATTGCCGATTAGTGCTTATGGAAAAAGTAAAAAGCTTGCCGAAGAAATGCTTGCTAAATTTCCAAATATCGCCTCTTCTATTATCCGCCCACCAATGGTAATCGGACCAAGAGATAGCGCTGTTTTAGATATTTATAAAATGGTTAAATCTAGAATCATCGTTCTTCCAGGACTTAATTCAAAGAAAAAACTTTATAGTTTTGTATGCGTGTTTGATTTAATTAAAACAATTGAATTAGTGGCAACGACAAAAACTCAAGGGATTTTCTACTCTGCTCACTCTCAAATCATTACTTTCCAAGAGATGATTCAAAAGATTAATCAGCTTTTTGGACATAAATTTATTATCTATTTACCACTCCCTTTATTTATCACAAAGTTTGCAGCGAACCTATTAAAGTTTTTCTACTTTTTTAAAAAGCACAATCTTCGTCTGACACCAGATAAGTATTATGAATTAGCGGCAGAGAATTTTACTTGTAATGCTCAAAAATCAAGAGATGTTTTAGGACAGAAATATCAATACGACATTGATAAAACTCTAACGATTACTTTTGAAGATTATAAAAAAAGAGAATGGCTATAGACGGTGTTTTAGAAGTTTAATCTGGAACCAGAACTGACTTCCCTCTCCGTATTGGCTTTCTACGCCAATAATTCCATCCATGAGTTCAATCAATTTTTTAGAAATTGAAAGCCCTAAACCGCTTCCAGAGAATTGGCGAGTCGTACTCTGATCAATTTGAGAGAAAGCTTGAAATAAATTATCAAGATTTTCTTTTTTTATTCCAATTCCGTAGTCAATGACTTCAAAACGTAAAACTGCATAAGCCTCAGAATCGACGACTCTTTGGACCTTGAAGATAATTTCTGAATTCTCATGAGAGAATTTAATCGCATTGTTTAATAGATTTAAAACAACCTGCCTGATACGTTTTTGATCGCTATAAAAATTCTCTTCTCCTGTTTCAAAATCAAAGAGAATATCAATGTTTTTAGAAGCGGCCTGGAAATGAACAATCTGAATGCATTCTTGCAGCAGATGATACAGATTAAACTGATTATTCTGAATTACAATTTTTTCGGCCTCTAGCTTAGAGAAGTCTAAAATATCATCAACCAGAGTTAAAAGAGAATCGGCCGATAACTTAACAATTTCCAAGTTCTCTTTCGTATCCTCATCTTTGATTTCTCCTTGTAATGTTAAATCGGTCAACCCGATGATAGCATTTAAAGGAGTTCTAATTTCATGACTGATAGTAGAGACGAATTTCGTTTTCGCATCCGTGGCCACTTGAAGTTCTTTTAAATTATTTTGAAGTTCATTATCTCTTTTTTTAATTGCACGGATGGCAATGTTGATTGACTCGGCCATTTCTTGAAACTCATGAACAGGCTCATCATCTACCTGAAAATTATAAATCCCCTGGGCCATTAATTTTGCACTGTAAACAATTCTCCCAATCGGTGCCGCAATTCTTCTTTTTAGATGCCATAAAATAACAAATCCAAAAAGAAATCCAACAACTAAAAAGAAAAGACATAAGGTCACAAGCTGCCAAATAACATCATCAACAAACTTCTTTGTTGAATAAATAATCTCTACTCTTCCTAAGTACTCATCAAATTTATAAACACTTCCCTCGACAACCGAATTTCCTTTATCAAATTTTAATTTTTCAAAATCACTTTGATAGCTCGGTACTTGCACGACAGTTAAAACGTTGGCGTATTGATCTAAAGCTCTAATGGCGATGACTTGTTGTTTATCGGAAACAAAATTGGAAATCATTTTGTTGATGGTTGTGACGTCTAAAGTCCAGAAAGGTTCAACTAAAAGAGTTGTAAGTAATTCGACGTTAGTCTTTTTTTGCCATTCAAGTTTAGCGTTATTGTTGTTGATAATAATATTCCCAACAATCACTCCCAAAAGCGTAATCATCAAAATAAAAATCGCCACAACAGTAATTGTGATTTCCTGTGTGATACTTAATCTATTTTTTTTGATTTTTTCAGACATAGTCTTTTACTTCTACCAGCTCAATGTAATTTTCGGTCCAAAACTTCCCTTATAGTACAAATAAGATATATTTACGTCCCTGTCAAAGATTGCATTGAACAATGGATGATTATTCTTATACGCACTTGCCTTTCGGACGCCTTCAGAAGCAAATAAAGTTAAGAAAAATGATCCAACAACATCAGACATGTAATGCTTTCCATCCCGCACTCGTTGAATAGAGGTCGCTACATAAAGTCCCGCAGGAAGAATGGCCCACACTGGCCCATAAAACTGATACGTTTTGATTGCCAAGGCCGCATAAGGAACAACGTGCCCTGAAGGAAAAGAAGATTTCCCTCTAAATTGTGTTTCCCACTTTGAAAGTTTCTCTTCATCTGGTCTTTGATGAATATCAATCACACTTAGGGCCGCTGACTCAAGAAGGGCCAAATACATTGTGGCCATTGTCTGAGTGGCAAACTCCACTTCATGTCTTTGATCGTTTTTTATCCCGTAAGTTAAAAAGATTCCCTGAATAATCGGAAAACTTAAAGCTGGGGCCAGATCACTGGCGACTTGAGTGAAATTCGAAATATGCTTTGTTCGCTGGTGGCGAGAAATTCTTTCGTCTTCTTTAAAAGAATACCATAGAGCTGGCGTGGCCACAGCTGCGCCATAAAGATTGCTCTTTGTCGTAAACTGTAGATAAGACCCCTCCCTCATAAATGTGAGAGTGTTTTTTAATTCATTCCAATAGGAATCAATTGTTAGATCTGCTGCTTTTAAATGTCCTTGGGAAAACAAAAGCTGACAGAAGAAAAAAGAGAGAATTATTTTTTTCAATGATGATCTTCTTTCGGTCCGTCTACTGTATTAAAGACATAATCCCATAAAGGAGAACTCACTCCGTACTTTGCTTTTTTTCCAGCGTAGTGATGATTTAAGTGAAACTTTCTTAAATACTTCCCTACTTTTGATGTCATCGCAAAGTGGTGAGTTGCGTAGTGAATATAATCATAACAAAGATAACCAACTAAAAAGAAGGCCATAATCACGTCGATATATTTTGCTGGAAAAATAGCAGAAAAAATCAGCCATAGAACGACAGCATAAATCACCGCTGGAGCTGGAGGCATTACTAAACGAGTTGGATCTTGAGGGTCATCATGGTGAAGGCCATGAAATAAATAAACTAAATACTTTCCTGCTTTTGATTTTGCATCCCAGTGGAAGACATAACGATGAAGAATGTATTCAACAAAAGTCCAAAGAAGTAAACTTCCTAATCCTACTAAAATAAATTCAACAGGAGACACAAGTTTTACTGTTGCCCCTCTATATAATAAAAATAAAATAACCGGCGTCCAGAAAATCAACGGTACAATGGGATGCACGTGAGTTAACGATTCCAGAAACGGATTTTTAAATAATCTAATTGATTCACCATTATGTTTTTTCATGCTAGAACTAATACCTTAAAAACTTATTATTGTAAAACGAACTTCACTATGATTTTTAAGCTAACTCTTTATTTTTCTATAGTTTTTTCTATCTTTTGCTTAGGTGATCTTAAGCTTTCCCTCTCACCTGCTCAAGCTTCCGAGCTGGCGGTTTTTGATTTAAAAGACACAAAGCTAAATAAAGAAGAAATCAGTGTGCTTAAAGAGAAAAGACAGTTGCGTCTGTTGAAGACTCTTCCTAATAAGCCTTGGCCTGAAATTACCTATTATGTAATTTTAAAAAGCCCTGCTCTTTCTAGCGTCGGTCTCTTTGCAGCCTATGATATTCAAAAAAAGTATATTCCTAATTTATTGGAGTCGACTCCTGTTAAAAATGTCACTCCGACAGATGTATGGACTCGTTATGAATTAAAACTTCCCTTCCCGCTTAAAAATGCCAAATACATTCACGGTGCGCGCTTATTTAAGCATGCTAATAGCTATGAGGTGCAGTGGTATTTAGTGGAGTCATCAACGACTCAAAGTCTAGAGGGAGAAGCATTTTTTTATTCTTTAAATAACGAAGAAACACTGATGATTTACAGAACGCTAGTCACTCCGAAATCTTTTATGGCCTCGTGGGTGAAATCAAGTATGTTGGAAGATGTAGAAAAAACCATTGCTGCTATCGTGAGTTTTATAGAACAAACAGAGAAGTCCAATCGAGAACTCTCAACTAAATATTCCCAGTTTATAAATAAGTCTCTTGCCGGGCAAGAGGTTTATGAAATCCCTCAACATTAGTGCGCCCCCGTTACACGTGATTTCTGAGGCTTATTCACTAGAATATTTGATTCAAAATTTTGACATTCAAAAGTAGAAAAATAGTAATTAATTGTAAGAAAAATAGGCTATCAAAAAATCCAATGCCACAATAGTATCTATCTCATAGAGACACTAGGTACACGTTGATGGTCGACGTCTAGAAACGGATTTTGAAGCGTCGATTTTTTTTCAAGTGTACCAAATTATCATCTAGTCCATCTCGCTCATACTCTCCCACAACTTACTTGCCACCGGTCCCAATGTAGAATTTTTTAAACGAACCAGATAAATATCATAAACGCGATCGTGAACATTTTTAATATCAATGGGAATAAGTTTTTTTGCCTTGATTTCGTTCGCAATCATTCCCACTGGTAATCCACCCCATCCCAGACCTTGCATGATAAGTTCTTTTTTAAAGGCGATATCGTTCACTGTAACTGTTTTATTTTTATTCACGACACCTGTAGTGACTTTAGTAATACGACGAGCAGAATCGGCCAGAATGACTTGAGAATGCTGGCTTAAAAACTTCTCATCAATTTTTCCATTTTTAGCAACTAAGTCTTTGCTGATAGCATAGATTAACTTTGTCTGAGTAATTTTTTTTAGCTCCAACCCTTCTTGAGTGACTGGCTTTGGAGTAATAGCAAGCTCTACTTCATTATCTAATAAACGCTCAATCGTACCTGAGAGAACTTCGTATTGTAGAGTAAGCTTAGTATCGGGATAATTTTTAAAGAAATCGCGAAAGAACTTTAAAACCAGATCCAGTGGGCTTACGGCGTCGATACTTACGCGAATTTCGGCCTCTACTCCTGTGCCCATGATCGTGGCCAGTGATTCGAGCTCGCGATATTCTTTTAAGAGACTTTGAGGTTTTTCATAGAATATTTTTCCTTGAATCGATAACGTAGGACGATACTCATCGCGAGAAAAAAGCACAATTTGATACTCTTCTTCCAGTTTTTTAATCGCCATACTGATAGAAGGCTGACTTTTATGCAAAAAATCTGCTGCGGCCTTAAAACTTCCCTGAGTCACAATGGCCTCAACGGTAAGTAACTGATCTAATGTCATTTTATCCTCGCTTCTTTGACTATTTCTCAAAGTTGACTAAAACTTTACAAAACTTGATTTGACTCTCGCCTTATTTGGTCTAAACTTAATAAAAAAAAGTTATCAATACTATAGAAAAAAGATAATTTCTTTTTATATAAAAGTACACTAACATTATTTGTGTTGACGAATTTAGCAAATCAAAAAAACGAAACAAGGAGATCAATATGCTAAAAGGATTATTAATTGCCGCAACTTTAGTGACTTCATTATCAGCTTTTGCTGCTGACAAACAAGTAGATGTAAATGGATCAAAACTTACTTGGTTCGGTAAAAAAGTAGCAAGTCACCACACTGGAAATGTAAAACTACAAAACGGGACTTTAAAGTTCAACGATAAAAATGAATTAACAGGTGGTCAATTTACAATTGATATGACGTCTCTAACAAACACTGACCTTCAAGGTGAATGGAACGATAAATTAATTGGTCACTTAAAAAGCGACGACTTCTTTTCAACTGAAAAATATAAGACATCAACTCTTGTGTTAAAAGATGTTAAGAAAACGGCAACTAATAAATATAAAGTTACTGGAGATTTAACAATTAAAGGAACAACTGCACCGGTAACATTTGATGCAGACGTAACTGGAAACCAAGCAAAAGCAAAAGTTGTTTTTGATAGAACTAAGTACAATGTTCAGTACTCTTCAGGTAAGTTTTTCCAAAACCTAGGTGATAAACTTATTCTTGATGATGTTGAATTAGATGTTGATTTAAAACTTAACTAATTTCTAACTATAGAATACCCTGACTTAGACGGCCAAGAAATTGGTCGTCTTTTTGTATAAAAGTCCTTACATTAATCAATTCACTGGTTCGAAACTCAATTTTTTGTGGTAGACTTCAAAGCGAAAATCTTAGCACTAGGAGTCATTTATCATGGAAAACAATATTCAAGATCTTATTAGAACTATTCCCAACTATCCCAAGGATGGAATTATGTTTCGCGATATTACGACTTTATTAAAAGATCCAAAAGGATTTCAGACAACTGTTAACCTATTGGTTGAAAAATATAAAAATGCTCCGATTGATTACATTGCGGGAATTGAAGCTCGCGGTTTTATCTTAGGTTCAGCACTGGCCTTTGCTTTAAATAAAGGCTTTATTCCTGTAAGAAAAAAAGGAAAGCTTCCTGGAAAAACAATCCAACAAAGCTACAACCTGGAATACGGTTCAGATACAATTGAAATTCATGACGATGCTATTGAGGCAGGGAAAAATGTTTTAATCATTGATGATCTTATTGCAACAGGTGGAACTGCGATTGGTGCCATTACTTTAATTGAAAAAGTTGGTGGAAAAATTTACGAAACAGCTTTCGTTGTTGATCTTCCAGAACTAGGGGGAGCAAAAAAGATTCAGGCCTTAGGTCATAAGGTTTTCGCTCTTACTTCATTTTCTGGTCACTAGACAGAATTTTGATTAGTTAGAGGTTATCTAATTATTATATTATACATTAAACACCTATCTAATTATAAAGTCCTCCATAATCTAAATTAAAGTGGAGGACTTCTTGAAAACATTAATCGCAACTCTTTGTCTTGTTTTTTCTTTTCAATCATTCGCTAAAGATATGTCGGCCACAGAAGTTTGGGATGATGTTTATGTCGATAAAGATATGGGTTATCTTTACCGTGGAGGATGTTCATTACATGAGCATTATCTGAATGAAAAATATAAATTAAATCAAACGATCGTAAAATACTTTGAACCTTACTCTTCATCAAAGTTAGAATTCACAGAAAAAATGAAAGATGTCGATTCTAATCTTCTAGCAACAATTGCTAATGAATTTGGAGAAGACTATTTAAAAAATGCTGATGATTTAGAAATCCACAGTGTTCAATCTTTCTTAAATCCTCACTACTCACTTACTCGTTTAAATATCGGTGTAGGTGGTGGAAATGGAATTTATCTATTCTACTTATCAACAAACAACAACCAACCTCTTTATCTGAAAGTGGCACAAACTGTAGATGGAGATGTGAACTTTTGTGATGAACTTGTTTGGATGAAATAAAAACAAATAAGCAAGAAACCTCAGGAATTTGGGGTTTCTTATTCTTTTTTATTTTTCTATTTTGTCCAACCCTTCTTTCTTAAGAATTTTTTCACATAACTTGCGGCCAATTGAGGTTCGTGATGAGGAAGACGACTTGGTTTTTCAATTGTGACGATATTATTTCTCGACACTAATTCATCTCTCAAGCGCTCTACTCCATCTTCTCCGACAACTAAATCGTCCTCTCCAGAAATTAAATGAATCGCAGTCTCTTTAATTGTTAAGCGTTGTTTTTCTTCTTTAATCCAAGGAAAAACGTTATCGGCAGTTAAGGCCTTTGAAACAAGTTGCTCTCTGATATTTAGAGTTGATTTATAAAAAGGTGAATCAAATAAATGCACCATATCTTTTGGCGCCATTCCTAGACCAACTCCGATGACTTGTTTTTCATAGTCGCTAAAAAAGGGAAGAGTTGCTGCTTTTAGAGCAAGCAATGATCCTAACGAGTGGCCACCTAATACAAGTTTTAGCGTGTCTTTGTTAAGTAGATGATCATTGAGTGGATATTCTTCTAAAAAAGCTTTTGTTAGCCCATTAAAAGCTTCTGTGAATAATTCATGAGCGTGCTCTGTGAAATATTCAAAGCTTTCTACTTCTGAATAATTTCCTAAGTAGTGACCAGGAATATCGAAAAGTGCACAGGGCACTCCTACTTCACTTAAACGTAGGCACCAATTTAAGATAGAACTTTTATCGGCAGTGTAACCGTGAGTGAAAATTGCAAACACCGGAACTTCTTCATTCATCTCTTCTGGAATGAAGTACATAGAGTTGGTTTTTGTTTTTTCAAAGTCGAGATAGTTTCTTAGAATTTTCATAACAGGCACTATAACAAACTTTTGTTTTTAAGCCTAGGTTGAGTGACTCAATACGGAATCTTGAAACTTAGTTCTTAAGCACTGAATAAAATTAGAAAAAAATTTAAAAAATTATTTGACGAAAGTGTTTTAATGCTTTATTTTCTAGTCTCACCAAACGATAAGTGCCCAGTTAGCTCAGTCGGTAGAGCAAAGGACTGAAAATCCTTGTGTCCGTGGTTCGATTCCGCGACTGGGCACCATCTTTGGTTATTCTTACTATATCACCTTCTATTTTCTTTATTTTCTATTCCATAATAAAACAATACCACTACGAAAGCTCTTGATCTTGTTATAAATTCTTTATAATCTTTATTAACATTCAAAAGGGTTCCACAATCATATTGTGGTAGTTTGTCATATGGTAGGGTCACCATATTTTATCTATTCTTTAAGGAAAGGTGAAATATGCATTTCAAGAACTACTTCTCGTCGGTTTTAATTTTCAATTTTCTAATTTATAAAAAATGATACTTAAATTTTTTATCAAATGAACCAAGCAAACTTTTAATAATAGAAATATAGGATTTTTATGAAACGTGTTTTACTACTTATGGCATTTTTGATTGCGGGCTTAATTTTAAGTCAAATAATTCCACTTTATTTTGGAGAACTCTCAACCTCAGCTCTCCTTATAAGACAAATTTTTACGATGTCTCTACTCTCTTTCATTATGATTGAGGTTGGTCGAGAGTTTGAAATTGATCTTAAGAATAAAAAACAATATGCGGTAGATTATTTTGTCGCCGCAACTGCTGCGACATTTCCTTGGATTTTGGTTTTTCTTTATTTTTATGCTTTTCTACTTCCTGAATCATCAATATCAGGAAAACCTCTTTGGATAGAAGCTCTTTTGGCCGCACGTTTTGCAGCCCCAACTTCGGCCGGTGTTTTATTTTCAATGCTAGCGGCCGCTGGTCTCTCACAGACCTGGACATTTAAAAAAACCCGCATTCTTGCTATTTTTGATGATTTAGACACTGTTCTGCTTATGATTCCTCTACAAGTCCTAATGGTTGGTTTTGTGTGGCAACTTGGCGGAGTTCTACTTGCTATGAGCTTGATGATCTTTTTTGGAATAAAATATTTTAAAAAATTATCAATTCCCCAATCATGGCCATGGGTTTTAGGATATGGAACTACAATCACACTGATAAGTGAAATCATCTATTATTTTACTAAAGATCCTCAAACGCACGTTGGTTTACATATTGAAATTTTACTTCCGGCCTTCGTTTTAGGGTGTTGTCTAAAAACAAATCATCACAATCCACCAGTTATTCCTGGCGAAGACCCTCCTGGAATGAGTACAGAAGAATTGGCCGGCCTGATTATCTCATGCATTTTTTTATTTTTAGTTGGATTCTCAATGCCTTTAATTTTTGGAGAAGGATCAAACTCTGAAATGAGCTTTAAAATGCTAATCTTTCACACATTGATGATAACAATCATTTCTAATTTTGGAAAAATGTTTGCTTGCCTATGTTATAAAAAAGAAGCTTCTTTCAAAGAAAGACTGGCCGTTTCTGTTGCGATGTTCCCAAGAGGAGAAGTAGGTGCAGGAGTTCTTGCCATGGCCGTTGGATATGGAATTGCAGGGCCTTTTATTAATGTTGCTTTTTTATCATTAGCAACGAATTTGATTCTAACTGGCTTTTTTATATATATTGTGAAAATTTTATTAAAAACGAATAAATAATTATAATAAGGAGAGCGGAATTTTTTTGGAAAGTTGACCAGTGGACCTGATCTCTTAAGATGCTAAAGTAATAGCATTATTTTTTTCTTCCTGTAAATAATTTAAAAAAACTTTTTCAATTCTATTCCAGTTTCGCGTGTCT
>JACCDZ011235620.1_pt1 | contig 12103 bp, 13 predicted proteins | sample 7449551 | NCBI WGS metagenome assembly JACCDZ01 (sample SAMN15323452, study PRJNA562643) | freshwater metagenome | isolation source: river surface water | place: USA:Blue River Watershed | collected 2017-08-18
ATTCCATGCAAAGCACTCCAGGTAGACCTCCGCCCAAAAGGCGAAAGTGTGGCACACCCGGGGTGGTCAAAATTGGACGCTGATCACCCCGGAAACCTGGTCACTTTTGCACGCTGTTTTACAGCCTTGCTACTTCGGGCCTGGGCAATATTTTGGGCCCGCTCTGGCAGCGATGTCTCTAATTCCATCCCAGACACAGGTGACACCTGACGAAGGTGCAGAGCAAATGTCGCTGCATCTCTCACGCGATAAATCAGGCCCCGACCTTTGGTGATGGCCTCCAGCGCCGGAGTCGTCCGACACAAGAGATCCAGACATTTACGCTGTGCAGAACTGAACTTGCTGGCAGGCAGCTCAGCCTGAGCTTGAAGCTTGAGCAGGGCAGCACGTAAAGCGTTCTGATTCATCACCCCTCCAAAGGCTCCAGCTCTTGCCGGCTTCTTTCGCCGATCTGGTTCTTGCCCTGATGGCGATGAATCGGCACGCAATAGCGGGCCGTTGTCAGCGGAGCGGGGGACGCAAAAATCAGCGAAAAGCCGAACTCCTGGGCAGTATCAATCAAGCTGCGCTGATTGCGAGCATCTAGCGCCAATGCTTCATCCAGATAGCAAACGCCCTGGATTGGCCGGCGCAAGTCCTGCATCTGGTGCAACATGGCCAGACCGGTGACCAGCTTGGCCATCAAGACCGTGCCATTGGAAGCGGCACTATCGAGGTCATCAAAGGCCTCGGCCGCCTGTCCTGTTTTGCCAACCCAGAATCGCAACCGGAACAGATCCGACACACGCAAACCCTGACGCGCACTCCCCTCGGCAATCAGCAGGTTCTTGGCGCGATTCAACTGATCGTCATCCAGCATGCTTTGCTGGTTGAACAGCTCGAAAGACTCGCCGCTCTCTACGTTGGCCGCAGTGATGATCAGCAGGTCAATGGCCTCGACCAGCCGGGTTTCTTCCTCCGGCAGGATCTTGAAAGTCGCCAGATCAGACAATTGACGGCCGCCGATCTTGCGATTGAATTCCTGCATTTTCTGGCAGAATTTATCCAGTCCGCCACGCAGATCCTTCAGGCAAAGCGCGATATTGACCACCGCAGCCCTCGCCTTTTTCTCCAGCGCCTCCTGTTCTTGCGGCAGATGCTGCGAGAAGGTAATCAAACGCTCTATTTCGTCTTCCGAGCTCCCCAGCATCTGGTATTTGGTCAGGCCACTGCTGTGCAGTAAGGTCACCACTTCAGTCACTTGGGTATCCAGCTCTTTCAGTCGCCGGCAATCTTCATGGAAAGTTTGCAGATGTGAAGCGAGATGCTCGATCGGCAAGGCCTCTTGTGCCAGCCAGGGAATGCAAGGCAAGTCATGCAACGATTTGAAAGCGTCATCCAGATCCAGCCGCCGGTGACGCAGCTGGTCAATGCGCTGATGATCGGCCTCAAGCTTGCTGGCATGCTGGCGCACGGCATCTAGCTGGGTGGCCACCTGTTGTAGCTGTTCTTCCTGCCGGCGTTTTTCCTCATCTAGCGCGATCAGGCGCTCATCAATCGCCGCTCTGCGCATCTCGCGCTCCACCCGAGCCTGATGCAGCTGGCTGAACTGCTCGTATTTCTCCAGCTCGCGTTGCAAGGCGGCAATGTCCTGCTCCAGCTGTCGCTGCTGTTGCTCGAATGTTTCGCGTTCCGCCACGGTCCGTAGTTGCATTTGCAAGGCTGATTGCTGTGCTTGCAGATTGCGTTCGTCCTGCTGCAACTCAGCCAATGGTCGCTGCTCATGCTGTGCCGGCAAGCCGGCCAACTCGACTTGCAAACCCGGCATAACCAATCGCCCTGCATCCGAGCCTTGCAAGAGGGTGATCAACTTGCCGGTTTCAAGCTGAAAGCCTGTGGGTGCCAGTGTCAGCATGCGCTTGCCCAGCACTTTGGCCAATGCGGCATGCTGCTCTGCTGGCAGGGATTGCTGCAGTTGCAGATAGAGGTTATTGCCGACGTTATGGATTTCTTGCCGGATCTCCTGCAGCTCGCGTGCATTTCGGTGTTGGTCTTTTTCGATGTCGTTGCGGCTGCGCGCGGCCACTTGTCGCAAGCGCACCATTAGCTCGTCACGTTGGTCACACAGGGCTTTGTGGTGATGCTCCAGGTGCGCACGATCAGAGATGAGGGCGAAGTGACTGGCCAGGTCAGCGTACAGGTGTTCTTGCTTGGAGATGTCATCGAGTTGCTGTCGCAAAAGCGGCATCTCGCCGAGGCATGCGTCCCGCGCCTGCTGACTGTCGGCCTGTTGCTGGCGGATTGCAGCCGCCTCACTTTGCCATTGCTGTTTTTGCTGCAGGTAAAACGCCTGCCATTGCTGCAAAGCGCTATTGATCAGCGGTTGCCAAACTTGGATCTTGCCACGCAGTGTGAGTCGGGCCTCATGTTGCTTAACCAGCCCATCCAGTCGGGCTTTCGTTCTGACGGCAGCATCATACTGGGCTCGCTCGGCGTTCACTTCAGCAAACACGCGATCCCACTCGGCCTTGAAGTCGATGTGGGCATCCGGCAGGTCCCGCCGGAAGATCTGCAACAGATAGTCCTTCACCTCAGACGAGCGCAATTTATCCAGTCGCAAAGTACGGGTCAGCACGCTTTGGTAAGCCAGATAGTCATCAGCATGCTCAAGGCGGAACACGCAGAAGTCCGGCGTACCGCTGGGTCTACGCCCGCGGCTGCCATAAACCATATTGCGAAACTCACCGCTGCCGTAGCTTAAGACCTGCCGGTTAAAGCCAGCCAAATGGCTGGCCAGCTGCGGCTGAGAAACCAGTGCGCCATTGTGCAGGCGAAACTCGTCGATATTAAGTTGTCCGGCATAGGCAAAGTACTCGTACTCGTAACTGACCCCTTTACCGACACAACCCAGCACCACCGTACCGACCTCTGGCAGGGTAACTTCGAGCAATATGTATGCACTGTTGTTCGGGAAATAAAAACGTCGGCTCTTGTCGACGTCATGCGCACCAAAATCCATGCGCCGGCGGTCAATGATCAGCAAAAACTGCAGCGCATTGATCAGCGAAGTCTTGCCGGTATTGTTCGGCGCGACCAGCGAAACCGAGCCATCCAGTGGCAGTACCGCCCGCGAGTAGCCAGCGCTATTGAGTAATACCAATCTCTGGAAACCGTACTGCATCAGCTGGCGTCCTCTACTATGTCGTTGGCCGGCGGGTTAACAAATGCTTCGTCATCTGCCAAATCGTCCTCGGGCATCTCCGTCCGGGCCAGTGATTCGAAGTGATCCAGATAGCGGCAGACTGCCGGCAACAAGTACCAGCCACCATTATCGGCAAAGGCAAAGCCAAGGTTGGCCGCCTTATTCAGCAAATCAGTCAACTCAGGGACGCCGATTTCTTCCGCATCCAGCAAGTCAGATTGTTTCTGGTGCAGCTCGGCTAGCCAAGGCGAGGTGATGTGCCACTCTGTAAAGCGCAGCAAGGTTTTACCGGTACTGGCCTGGGTATCGAAGATCAACATGAACAGCAACGCAAACAGGCGGCTGGTCTTGCCGATCTGCGAGTAGCTCTCGGAGGTGTGAAACCAGGCAAAGCCCCTGTCATCAATCCGCAAATCGTAGCCAAGTGAAGTGAACAAGCTGTTGTAAGACTCTGCATACTCTTCAAGCTCGGCCCACAGTGCAGGCTCAGTCTGGCGATTCAGGTGTTTGCCTGCCAGAAAGTGGCGAAACAGTTCGGCAAGGTTGGGAAGATGCGCAAGATTCAGCGTAGTGCTCATAGAGGAGGTGCCGTCAGTTGACAGGGAAAGTGGCGTACCCGAACCGTGTGCAGCTCGACAGCACACGGTGCATCCGCAAATTGAACCTGCCATTGCGGCTCGTTCAGCAAATCATGAAACAGGCGTAACAAGGTAGCATCCTGCAGCTGGCCATAATGCTGCCGCAGCCATAGCAGCAAATCCTCTACCGGCAAGGCACTGTATAACAGATCTCGCAAGGCGGACTCATCCACCAGGTCTACCAAATCGACCGAAATATCCAGAACCGGCTCCGGGAAAGCCTGCGTCACGGGCTGATACTGCATGGCCTCGGCCATCACGGTTCGAATTTCGTCACCCAGCTGTAGACGGAAACCTTTCTCTCCACGCCACAAGGGTAAAGAATTCGCCGCATCGCCAGCAAAAGTACGGCGTAAACCCCGTTTACGCACCTGGCCCAGCAAGTGACCAATGGCACTACTCAAGGCATTGTGCTGGCGAATCTCTTCACGCAGTGGCAGCAAAGTGTCGGCGCACTGCTGGGCAATAACTCGCCCGCTACGACGCAACTCCTTTGCCTGATGGCTGACATGGCGTAATTGCAGTCGGTGGCTATACAAGGCACCTTGTACCGAAAGTAGGCCTGCTGCCAGATCCAGCGCCTGATCTGCCGCCTCAAGATAGCGATAAAACGTGCCAGCTGGCCCGGGGTCCATCATTTGCAGCATCGGCTCGACATACTGATCGTAAGCGTCCAGTACCTGCCGATAGCGTTTCGGTGCCGGTAACTGGCTATCAGCCGATTTGGCCAACTCGGCCAGCTCCTGAATCGCATGTTTATCCTGATCCAGCTGCATGCTGATTTGCCGGAACAGCTCCGACAAGCGGTTTGCCGAAAAGCGGATGGCATCTCTATCGTTATCGACAATGCCCTGATTCAGCCCGGAAGTTGCCTCACGAATGGCGGTAACTCTAGCATGTAGTACTTCGCTCAAGCCCAGCTCGTGCTCGCGTGTCAAACCACGCACAAATTCCAGCACATAGGCATTCAGCTGCAAATCGCTACTGCGCGGCGGCGGCTGCAACAGGCCACTGCTCACCATGCTGCGCAAGGCACTGGCACAATCGTCAGCACCAAGCTCGGGGGAGGCCTTGGCAATGCATTGCAGCACCTGTTCTTCAGAGAAAAACGCCAGCTCGCGTGATTGGTGAGCCAGCAGGTCGATGACATCCCAGTGAGTGTAGAGAGCGAAGATGAGGGAGCGTGGGTTCATTTTCTAGGAGTTCGTGCATGCAATAGCTGGTCAATCAAAATAACGTCCTCTGTTATTAGCCAGCCTTAAGCGTCTACACAGTTCTAACAAGCACAAACAAATGCTGTTTGGCACGGGTTGCTGCAACATGCAGTAAGCATCGTTCTGCTACCTCGATCTCTTCTGCAACGCCTGCATCCTCATCTCGACTATGCAGAGCTGCATAGGCAGCGACGATGAGGGGTTGCATTAAAGAAACTCCGGGCAATCAATACCGGGCAATGTAAGACCACCGGCTTATTCAAAGAGAAAGAAAACTGGCATGGCGTTTGTTGATGGTCACCAATTGACGCAAACCAATGCAGTCAATTGAGACGAGACAAAACGACTCCGGCGTCAATCTGGCACTTGGTTACCTCACCGCTTGCACTCCAGTGCTCCAACGGCAAGCTGCCTTGATGGATTGCCTTGCCCTCTTCGTCATACACATCAAGCACGGCATTCCAGCCGTGAATACCAGGGTTCGGCGAGCCAGGGTCCAAACATAGCAAACGGGTAGGCTGGATTTTGACATCATCATCGGCTGTATCGACGGCATACCATTCATAACCAACAACCAGAACCCAATGACCGCCACCGCCAATGGTTCTCGGCCAGCGCAAACCGATAATCGGCAAACCACCATCATCAATAGCCTTGACCGCAGCAGCTACAAAGCCCTTTTTGTTATCTTCAAGAAGCGACTCGGCATGCAATTTTTTAGTTCGGAAGTGGTCCGCTAACCATTCAAGCTCCAGGTCTGTCGTGCCATCGCTTGAAAGCGTTCCAAACAATTTGATGGCATCTCGCAAGCGCCCTTCACGAGTGCGGCCATCATGCCTTGAGAGATCGGTGGCATCACTACGGACAATTAAACCCATGGCGATTAATGCCATGTACAAACAATAAGGACCGCAAGCGCCGTCCATATCGCCTTGGCGCAAATGCACTAAATCATCACTGCCTGATGTAGTGACTGGGCCACTTGAAGTCAGACGCAACCACTCGCTTATATAGAAATTGTTCATTTATTTTCGTCAACCCATCAGCTCTGGCGCGGCATCAAACTCATTGAAAAAATCATCCGCCTTGATCTTGAACGTACTTTCGATTTGCTTACGGAATGCCTCATCCTGAGTCGTTTCGTAAGTCAGATCCTTGAAAACGACCTTGATCATCGGCTGGAAAAACCGCTCGCCAGTATTAAACGCTGCGTGCAGTTCATTTCTCAGGGCGGTACGCAGATCGTCATCGGTAGGGCTATCCCACAAGCAATTTTTCAAAAGCCGGTCAGGCGGTGAACGGCGAACAGTCGGCAGCAGCGCTTCCACCAACTCGTCTACCGACTTGTGTACCGCCTCATTCAGCCTTTCATCAACGGCAGCCTTGTAGGCATCAATCCGGTCTTTGAACCATTGCACACGGACATCAAATGCCGTGCGGCGCGCGCGGCTTATCAGTTGCCCATAGCCGGTAATGGGCGTCAGGAAGTCTTTCATCAAAGCCTTGCGCTCGGCTTCGATCTGCTGCTCCGAGTACTTCACCAGCACCGGCTGGCCTGCCTCTTCCCGCTTTTCATTGGTCTTCGGGTCTGCATCGGGTATCTCCACCACCAGCGCCTCTTTACCCTCCAGCAATGCAAAGCTGTTGCGCAAGCGTGCTTCCAGCGTTCGGTCATTGCCGATCAAAAGATCATTGGGCACCTGCACACGTCGCGCCGTCAGACGGTAACCGGTGACTTCCAGCTCGACATACTGCAGCTTGCTGGAGTACACCCGCTCGATACGCGCGAGGTCGAAGGGCTTGGGCGGCTGTCGCTCCAACTCCTTGAGCGCATGTTGAATGGCCGCCGGGCTAGCGGGAGATCGACCAATCTGGGCCTGATCTGGCAGAGGCACCCCTGCGTTGCCGTACCCGTCAGCCGCACAAGCCGTTGCGACCGCCTGCAAGGCCTGAGCGTTACCCAGCAACATCGCGTTAGGCTGATCATTACTCTGTGCCCCCGCTTCAATCAGCAGCGGAGTCGGGGTATACACCCACATTTGCTCATCACTGATCAACACGCCAATGCGAATGCCGGGCTGACAACGCAGAGGCAGTTGACGCGCAGAGGCAATCTTCTGCAAAAGCTTGAGGCCATCCTCCGTGCCATACCCCAATCGGCAAACTTCGGGGTCCGTGTCGATAATGACGGTGACTGCAGGAGTATCAGAACGGCCAAGCAATGCGTCGATTGCCTCGACAATCGGTACAGAAACACCCGGTGCGATATAAACGAGCTTTTGCCGGCAAGCGCGAATCGCAGCACTCAACGTTGCGTCGTTGGCAATCGCAAACAACCTTCCCTCTGCACTCATACATTCCCCTATTTCAAGGCTGGCAACGGCAAAGGCAACCTTCCGACCTGGCCACAATCAACCCAAGCTAAATCGATATGAATCAATGGCCAAACAAGACTCCGCTTGATTTCAGCAACGCAACCAAACTCAACCCGTCAGCTATTGCAGACACGCCTCGTCCTTTTGTGAGAGACAGACTCAGCGGACGAAATAACGATAACTACCGTCTTCACGAACTAGCAGGCCCTGTTCGTACATATCGGCGATCATTTCTTTCAGAAACGCGATGCGGCCATCCTCTCCGACCGCTGGGTACTGTTGACACAGCAAGCTTCGTCCTTGCATCGCATTTCTACGATGATCACTTTCTTTCTGTGCCATCCAGCTAGTCCTTATAACCTGGCGCCAATACTCGGCTTTGCGCTTCCCTAATGCTGCAAGTGTTCTTTAACCACAACCGACAGGCCGAATCGTTAATCGACGCATCGGTCGAACAATCGACAAACCAACGTCTCAACAAATAACCAGCATTAACCGCGCGTACAGCCAACTCAATTACTCCATCAGTCATGGCGTAGTCCAACACAGCGATGGCGGGGTCGGGCAGCTTGGGATGCGGCACCAGTTGCAGGGTGACCATGTGCTGCCATTGCTCATCCTCGCTGCCTAGCTCGTTTGGCTGCGGGGTATCGTCCAGAGGCTCTGCGACCAACAATCGGGTAAGCACCAGGTCGATAAAGCGGCCACGCAAGCGATCAAAAGCCCGCACATGCCAGCGCAGGCCGCTATCGACCAGCGCATGCGGGGCAATCACCCGCACCTGCTCTCCGCTGCTGGCGGAGTGGTAACGCACTTTCAGTAATCGTTTCTGGCAGATGGCCCGGCTGACAGCAGCCAGAATCGGCATAGCTGGCCGATTCAGTAGCGCGGGGTAGTCGCAGGGCAACAGCGCCTCCCCGACGCGCTCGATGCTGTAGGGCTCGCCCTGCATAAGCGCCGCCATCACCTGTGGCAACGCATGATCAAACAAGGGCCGGAAGCTCGGCAGCATCTGGTAAGCCTTGCTGGAATGGTCCAGCTCCAGATTGGCCGGGGCCATCTGGCGATACAGCGCGATGTCCCGCGTGACCACCGCCGGCGCACAGTCAAACCGCGCCATCATGTCAGCCCGCCGCACCTCGCCAAGGAAGTACAGGCAGAACTCCAGATAGCTCAGCCGGAGGCGCTGGTTGTGGGTGAGCCGAGATAGCTCGTCAGAGGAAGAGGACATGGATCGCTATGGAGATTCGTGACCATGCATCATGACATGCAAAATGGATTTAGTCATCAAAATGATGACTTCTCGCCATGATCTGCGACTTTCAAGATCCGTAGAACGGTTCAGTTTCATGCGCTCACCCCCTCTGTAGCTTCGTCGGGACAACCAACCTTGCCAGCGATAGGGCGCGCCCTGATCAGAATGATCCTCCTAACGACCAAGACAATATAATCAAAAAGATGACATATACCAAATTGCATGCAACAATGTCATAAATTATGGTTGCCACAGTTGGAGTGCGCAGTAATGAAAGCGCCGACAGAACGCCCGCGGCATTGATATTGGTCTAGGTGGACGGAGGAATAGATGGTTGAAAACGTGCTGATTCATACTCCTGACAGACTCCGCCAGGAAAAGTACAGAGGTTGCTTGCTAGGCGGTGCCGTAGGCGATGCACTTGGCGCACCGATCGAGTTTTATCGCCGCTCCGAAATTCTCAACCAATTTGGGACGGAAAACATCTCGGACCTCCTTCCCGCCTTTGGGAAAGTTGGCACAATCACGGATGACACCCAGATGACGCTATTTACGGCCGAAGGGGTGTTACGGGCACATGTCCGCGGAGAGCTGAAAGGAATCGCGGATGTTACTTCCGTGATCAGAAACGCCTACTTGCGATGGCTACATACCCAAGGTCTTTACACTCCGAAGGCGGAAACTGCTGAATTTATTCTGAGTGGATGGCTTATTGGTCATCCTGAATTGCACGCAAGGCGTGCTCCAGGTCGCACTTGTATTAGTGCATTAATGGGCAGTGATCTCATCGCACGCAACACAAGCAAGGGCTGCGGGGGCGTTATGCGGGTTGCCCCGATTGGCCTTTTTTTATACTCCGTCTGCAACGACCACGAAGGACGCAACTTTAACTATCAGCAAGCCTTTAATATGGGCTGTGAGGTGGCCGCGATTACGCATGGGCACCCAACGGGACAGCTTGCTTCTGGCACGCTATCAGTACTGATTTACGATTTGCTTGATGGCAAGAGCCTCAACGAAGCATTAGAGAGAGCAGAGCGCCTCCTGTCATCACAAGACCAGTCTGCCGAAGTGCTAGCCGCCATCCGGAATGCGAAGTCATTGGCGAAGTCCTCGCTGGCTAGCCGAGAAGCAATTCCGAAATTGGGTGAAGGCTGGGTTGCGGAGGAGGCGTTGGCGATCGGAATTTACTCGGCGCTGAAAGCTGAAAATTTCGAGGATTGCGTAATCATGGCAGTCAATCATGATGGCGATAGCGACTCCACCGGTTCGATTGCAGGCCAACTAGCTGGAATCATCCATGGTTTCTCTGCCATCCCTGAACGATGGCTGTCACCTCTAGAGCTACGCAATACCATCACCATGGTAGCGGATGATCTTGCGACAGTAGGCCTGTGGGACCTAGATGAAGATCAAGAATGCGATGTCTACTGGAATCGTTATCCGGGGTACTAAGTTGAGAAAATTCTCTGAGCAGCATCAGTGGGAACATGCGTACTACGAACTTCTTAATAATAAGTTCGTGTTGACAGATATGCATGCTGTGGAGGCTACCATCACCTCGCCAGAAGCAGGTGCCATGCTGGAATGGATCAAGCATGAAATTGGGAAAATTGATACTTCCGATATGAAGTCCGTTTCACCAATATTACGCTCCATCATGGCTTGGTCACTACTGGCTAGCGAGCGCCAATATGAAAAAGACATAACAAGCCACATTAATCCTGCGGGGGAAAGCCAGATCGGTGGTGAACATGCGCTTGCTACCAATAGCAGTGACGAAGGCAATATTGCCCTTCATCGTGGACATGCAACACACCCTCTCGAGACGATGTCAAATGCTGAAGTAGTGCAAACTCCAGAGAAAAGTAACAGCGTGGCAATCTTAAAAGTTGGTACGGATGGTGGGGATATCACACTAGCAGGAGAACAGGCACTGGGGAGGTGGCATTTCTGGATAGAGTCGGCAGATGGCGACATTCTTAGTGAGAACAGTCATCTCAATCGCACGAAGTCAGATTATTTCCATACCCTAGAGGCCGCATTTGCTGCACTCGACAAATATCCATGGCCTTATCTCTATCCTGTATTTGTTCATCCAGAGTTCGAGGATGACGTTATGAATGCCCTGCAAAGCCGACTAGGCGCAGGAGAAAGCAGCGAGATGCAACGCTGGACTCATCGTTGATTTGTATTACTAACCTCGGGACCCCACCGAAGCCTCTCAGGGGCGACCCGACGTCCCCCCGTTTTCAGTAGCAGAGGGCTTTAGAGTCCGAGCTTAATTTACCTGATTTCTCCGCGAGTGATTTGGCGTAGGCCGCCGGCGTCAAACCACCCAGCGCTTTCTTGGGCCTTTCGTCGTTGTATTCCCGTCGCCAGGCTTCGATGACGACCTGGGCATGGCGCAGGCTGGTGAACCAGTGTTCGTTCAGGCACTCATCCCGGAAACGCCCGTTAAACGATTCGATGTAGGCGTTCTGATTGGGCTTTCCGGGCTCGATGAGGAACAGTTGAACCCCACGGGCGTGTGCCCAGGAGAGCATGGCGCGGCTGCAGAACTCCTTGCCGTTATCGGTCCTGATCGCTTTGGGCAAGCCGCGTGTTGTCGCCAACTGGTCGAGGACGCGCGTCAGATGCAGGCCGCTCATCGCCCGTTCCGGCACAATCGCGACGGCCTCATGCGTGGCATCATCGACCACGGTCAGATTCTTGATGACACGCCCCTCTGCCGTCCGGTCGAACACGAAGTCCATCGACCAGACCTGATTGGCGGCCAGGGGACGAGCCAGTGGGTGACGGTCTGCTACCGGTACCTTCTTGCGCTTCCGCCGGCGAATTTGCAGCCCCGCCTCGGCATAGAGCCGATCCACCCGCTTGTGATTGACGACCATGCCTTCCTGCCGCAGCTTCAAGTAAATCATGCCGGTGCCGTAACGGCGGTGGCGTTGCGCGAGCGCGATGATCTTCGCTTTCAAGGCGGCATTGCGGTCGGTGGCGGGCTGGTAGCGGAATGAACTGGGGCTCATGCCGGCCAGACGTAGCGATCGACGCTCGCTGAGCCCTTTGCCCACGAGATGGCGCACCAGCTCCCGCCGTGACGGTGCGCCTACCACTTTTTTCGCAGGGCCTCCTTGGCAATCTCGTTCTCGAGCATGGTCTCGGCCAGGAGCTTCTTCAGGCGCGCATTCTCGGTCTCCAGCTCCCTGAGCCGCTTGGCTTCCGACACATTCATCCCGCCAAACTTGCTGCGCCAGAGGTAATAGCTGGCTTCCGAGAAGGCGTGCTTGCGGCACAGCTCGGCAACAGGCATGCCTGCCTCTGCCTCGCGCAGGAAGCCGATGATCTGTTCTTCGGTGAATCGTTTCTTCATGTCCAATCTCCGTGTGTGGTTGATTGGACTCTAAAGTCACGTGCTACTCAATACCGGGGGGACGTCG
>JACCDZ011175393.1_pt1 | contig 12102 bp, 14 predicted proteins | sample 7449551 | NCBI WGS metagenome assembly JACCDZ01 (sample SAMN15323452, study PRJNA562643) | freshwater metagenome | isolation source: river surface water | place: USA:Blue River Watershed | collected 2017-08-18
AGCAGGTGCCTGCGGCTGATTCGGTAATAGCCAGTTGTTCCAATAAATTGCGTCAGTTGGGTTGAATCAAATTTTTTCATCTGTAGTCCTCTTGTGTAACTACAGTTTGTTTTCAGACACGCAGATGGACAACCGACATTTGGTAACCCGACATCTTGGACGGGTACCGAGTAAAAATCACCATGGTGTTTTGATAAGTACTCCACCTAAAAAATCCGCAGCGCAGAAATTTAGATCTGCAGGACCCATTCGGACTACAGATACAAACCGCACTACTTGCATAAATTTCAGTCGTTTCCAGCAAAATGCGACGCGTTTAAAAGCCCTATGGCGCGTCGATTTGCCCGCCCGAATACTTTGAGTGCTGAGAACCCAGATCAGCGCTTGTAGGGCTTGCTCGCCAATCTGCGCTGGTTATCCACAGCTCGCGCGAGTTATCCAAGAAAAATCACGAAAAATGCTGCTTTTCATAGATTTCTAAGTTCGAGCGTTGAAATCATTGAAGAAAAAAACCGTGAAAAAGTTATCCACAGCCAGTTCGTTACGCCCTTATACCGGCAAGAAACCCAGCAGATTGGCGGGACACAGGTTGTCCAGATAAATATATGAAAACACAATGCAATTAACGCAAACAAATGATTTAGGAGATAACACCATGGCACAAGCAAAGACACTTACAACTGCTGAAATTGAGCGCTTGTTAACACACATCAATACACGCAAATACTCTGCTCGTAACAGATCAATGATGCTGCTCACACACTGGGCAGGTTTAAGAATCGGCGAAGTAGCCTGCTTACGCTGGAGCGATGTCACAACTACGGACGGGCAGATTAAAGATGAGATCCGCTTACTGCCTGACATGACCAAAGGTCGTCATGCTCGTACTGTGTTTGTCAGCGCCAAGTTAAAAGCTGAATTGCAGGCCTACGCACAGCAAGCCAAGTGCGTGGACCGAAGCTACCCATTCTTTGCTAGCCAAAAGAGTATCCGGGCAGGCTTCAACGCAAACAGCTTGGCTCAGACATTTGCCTTACTTTACGAAGGCGCTGGACTTGAAGGCGCTAGCAGTCACAGCGGACGCAGAACGTTTTTAACAAACCTTGCAAACAAGGGAACTGCCATCCACATTCTGAAAACGCTTGCTGGTCACCGTAGCATTAGCACTACCGCTGCGTATCTTTATAGTAGTCCAAGCCAGTTGAAAGCTGCTGTTGAGCTGGTCTAAAGCGAAAGTTCGACTGCTGATTGCGGAGTCGAACCGATAAAGCTCACAAGACAGCACTTTTCACATAATCGCGTAGTGCGAGCTGAACCTGCACTCTTGCCATCTCAGCTATTCCCAAGTTTGGCAAAACGTTAGCAACCAAATGCGCTATGGCTTCGTTAAGGATCACTTGCCGCCTAATAGGTATACGAGCAGTGCTGAAATCTTTAAGGTATTCGTCTATTTCGTAAGCCGCTTTTCCCAGTTGAAAGCTTGCATGTCGCAAACATTTTTTAGCTTCATCCCTCACGCGCCTAGCCTCTTGCGCTTTTAGCTCAGCCATTTCTTCATCTTCATCCATTGCCACTGCCCTATTAATTGCTGTGACAACAGTTTTGCTTCAAACTTCAAAATGAGCAACCGAGATTTTCACGATCCTGGCTTTCTGTTAATCAGAGGTTCAGTGGCCAAAACTTAGATCACTATTTAGGCCAATTTTTCTCAGTCACGATACGTTTTATCAATCGGTCGATGCAGAAATCTAGCTAAAAAACAATCAGCCACACCCCCTCCACGTTCGAGATCAGACTCAATTTTTCGCATATTGATCTGGGGGAATGCAAAAGTCCATAAACAAATAATGCATTCCCAAGATTTTTAATAAACGATTAATTTGGAAAATTCAAAGTTGTAACAACAAATACACCATCTAGTTTTTCTGCATAAAACTTCACTTTGTCTCCTACTTTTACTTTTTCAAGAAGCGTGACGTCCCTCACATTAAAGACCATAGACATGGCGGGCATATCCAAATTTTTGATAAAGCCATGTCGAAGAGTGATCTTTTTATTTTCTAAATCTATCTTACGGACTTCGGCATCGGCCATGTTCTCAACAGCTGCAGATAATTCTTTTTTACTGTCCAAGGTCGTAGGAGCGTCACTCGGTTTTATGGCTATTTGTGCGTGAGCTGTGCTTCCCACGATTGCAACAAATATCAAAATTGTTTTGATGTATTTCATGAAGTGACTTTCAGTCATAAGTTGAGGGTAATTATTTTTTAAGATATTTTCGGATAAGACTGATAGACGCGAGAGCTGCCGTTTTTTAAGATCAACAAAACGTCATAGGCGTCGCGAGTCTTGCCCATTTCCATGCCAGGAGAGCCTACAGGCATCCCCGGTACAGCCAAGCCGAGTGCCGTTGGTCTCTCACGCATGAGTCGCTGCATTTCCTTTGCAGGTACATGCCCCTCAAGGACGTAATCACCAAGTTGCCCGGTATGGCAGGATCCATATTTGTCAGCCAGTCCGAACTTTTGGCGTATGGGCGCTGTATCGTTGACATCGTAGGTCACAACCTCAAAGCCGCTACTGCGCAGATGAGCGACCCATTCGCTGCAGCAACCACAATTTGGCGTTTTCCAGACCCTTACTTGATCTTTAGGCGATACGGCCATTACAACCAAGGGCTCGCTTAGCGCCACAGCACCGGCTAGCCCGAAGATCAACCTAGCAGCTGAACGCCTAGTTACTTTATCAATGCTTGTGTTCAACATGATCTTCCTTTTTTGAAGCAGTATTTTTACCAGTGACCGTCACGAAGCCTTTCATACCTGCATCGTAGTGACCAGGCTGTAGACATGCAAAATTAACTTTGCCAGCCTTTGTGAATCGCCAAATGATCTCACCAGACTTTCCCGGTTGTACCGTTATTTGGTTGTCATCTGCGTGCTCCATCTCTGGATTTTTTTTCATGACTTCGGCATGTTCTATAAGTTCTTTTTCTGTACCAAGCACCATTTCGTGCTTCACCTTGCCAGAGTTTTTAACAATGAATTTGATGGTTTCACCTTGTTTGACCGTGATGCTTTGTGGGTTGAAACGCATGCTGTCGAGCATGTTCACAGTGACGATTCGCTTGGCATCGGCAGCTTTTCCAGGTTCACCGATGGCATCTGAGGCTGCATGGCCACCTGCGTGATTACCGGTTGCAAAACTCTGAGTGGCGATCGATGAAAGTAAAACAGTCGATATGGCCGCAATGATGGATTTGAATTTCATGTGATTTCCTTATTTGAGATTTGAAAGAGTTCAATGACCAGAGTGGCCAGAGGGTTTGCGTATTTGCACTTCAACTTCCTTTTTGGATGGTGTGGCAAGCGGCATTGACTGCCCGCTCTCAGATTTAAAGCGTGCAGGCTCAGGCATCGAGCCTGTCCACTCAAAGGCTACGCTGCCGGGTGGATGCTTGTACCAATCAGGATTTTTATAGTTCCCCGGTTTTTGATCTTTGCGCACCTTGAGCACAGAGAACATGCCGCCCATTTCAACACCACCGAAGGGACCTTGACCCGTCATCATGGGCGCTGTGTTGTCTGGCAATGGCATATCCATCTCACCCATATCTGCCATGCCGCGTTCTCCCATCACCATGTAGTCTGGGATTAGATTGCCGATTTTTTTAGCAACACCCCGATGGTCTACGCCGATCATGGTCGGTACATCGTGTCCCATGGCGTTCATGGTGTGATGGCTTTTATGGCAATGAAATGCCCAGTCCCCTTCTTCATCGGCCACAAACTCAATTTGACGCATTTGTCCGACAGCCACGTCAGTGGTGACCTCAGGCCAACGTGACCCTTTGGGTGTTGGGCCACCATCTGTGCCGGTAACCTGAAACTCATGCCCGTGCAAATGGATTGGATGATTGGTCATCGTGAGATTGCCGAATCGAATGCGTACCTTGTCGTTCAAGCGTACATTTAAACTGTCAATGCCAGGAAAGATACGGCTGTTCCACGACCATAAATTGAAGTCCAGCATGGTCATGATCTTGGGCGTGTAGCTGCCCGGATCAATGTCGTAGGCATTCAGGAGGAAACAAAAATCACGCTGAACCTCATCAATGAGAGGATTCTTTTCTTTGGGATGCGTGACCCAAAAACCCATCATCCCCATAGCCATCTGAGTCATCTCGTCGGCGTGCGGATGGTACATGAAAGTACCAGGGCGACGCGCTACAAATTCATAAACAAAGGTCTTGCCTGGTTGAATAGATTTTTGAGTCAGTCCAGAAACTCCGTCCATGCCATTAGGTAGGCGTTGACCGTGCCAATGCACGCTGGTGTGCTCAGGCAGTTTATTGGTCACAAAGACACGGACCCTGTCTCCTTCAACCACTTCAATGGTGGGTCCGGGACTTTGACCGTTGTAACCCCATAAATGCGCTTTGAAGCCGGGCGCCATCTCGCGCACCACAGGCTCTGCCACCAAATGGAATTCTTTCACGCCTTGGTTCATGCGCCAAGGCAGTGTCCAACCGTTAAGTGTGACCACTGCGTTGTAAGGTCGGCCAGTGCTGGGAACCAAGGGCGGCATAGTGTCAGGCTTCGTTTGGATGACGGGCTCTGGTAGAGCCGCCATGGCTACACGACTCACCGCAGCCGCTGCGATCGCTCCGCCTGCGATTCCGGCAGTTTTAAAAAAATCTCGTCTTGAACTCATGTCTATCCCCAATCAGTGGCCAGCGGCCGTATTGCTTGTTGTGCTGCTAATAGCTGCTACCCCAGTAGAAGTGGGTCGACCAATCAGTGTGGCTTGTAACGCCGCATCTGTTAACCAGAACTGTTGCTCCGCTGCGATGGCGGAGATCACTGCACCAATCTGATCGCGCGAATCAGCGAGCAACTCAAACACGCCAATGAGCATGCCGTTGTAACGAAGGACGTTTTCTTCTGAAATCACTTTGCGAAGTGGAATGACCTCCTCTTTGAAGTGTCTAGAAAGGTCATAGGCAGTTCGGTAAGCTGCATAGTTTTCACGCAAAGAAGAACCTGCTGACCGAACAGTTGCTTCAAGTTGATTAGCCGCAGCCAAGGTTTGCGCGCTCATGATGTCGCGCTGCATATCGCCCCAATCAAAGATGGGTAATTTCACGCCGACCTCATAGCCACGCCTAGAACTGTTTGTGGATGTACTGCTGTCCGATACGCTGCCACGTCTCACGGACAGTTCTATATCCGTCAAACTCGTCACCCTATTCAAGCCCTGCGCTTTGGCCGCAGCATTCAGCGCAGCTTTCGCTTGCTGAATATCAAGTCGCTCTTGACTTACTTGCTTAGCTACGTCCTCTGGTGTCATTGGTTGCTTGGGAAGGCTTGGAAGCCTCTCTGGAAGAACGAGTTGTTTCGCTTGGGTCTCATCCAGACCCAGTAGTCTGATTAACTCCTCCCTACGGAGTAAAGCCACTTGCTTGGCATTTGCCAGTTGCGTGGCGGCGTCCGCATAAAAGGCTTGATGTCGTGCGCGGGTCAGTTTGTTGAAGTTGCCAACCGACTCCATGCGTCGAGCCAGTTCAGCACTCGCCTCTGCGCTGGCTAAAACTTGATCTGCGTAGTTGTAAGACTGCGCAGCGGCAACGGCTCGCACCCACGATTGACGCACTCGAGTGACTTGATCAACAACCTCCGCAGACATTCGTATCTGAGCTTGTTCAACTCGGTCCTTAGCAATCGCCGATCGTTGAGGCAAGGTGATGAGGTCCAACAACCCAAAGGTTAGGAAACGATTCAACTCGGTCTCAGTGCCCATCACTGCACTTTCAAATGCAAACGTAGGGTTTGAGATACGACCCGACTGAGCTGCACTTGCCGCCTCAGCCCAGTTTTGAGCCAACAAAGCTTGGAACGCAGGACTGTTTGCCAGTAGTAACTGGACAGCTTCTTTTTGTCCCACAGGTTTGGCTAAAAGCTCGGTCGTTGCAGCAAGGCGCTTGTCACGATCTTCCTTGTTCTTAGCAAGATTTAGCTCGCTCTGCGTAAAGCTACTAGCGTCCCTGTTAACTCTGTCTAAACCTTGGTTCAAGTTATAACTGGCACAGCCCGATAACCCAAGAACCGCTATGACCAAAACTAATGTTTTGACATTTTTGAATCTGAAGTTCATTGATGAGCTCCATGAGAATGAGTGGGTGTAGAAGGCTTAGTGTTTTGTTCTTGAGTGATTTCTTTTGCATACGCCCGCCACCCACCAATATCTTTCACGGTGTCATTGGACTGCTTCCAAGATTGGATGGGAGACGCAGAGTAGCGTTGGTAATTTTGAAAAGAAGACTGATAGACCAATTCGACAGGCTTTTCAACTTTTGAGACTTCAGGCTTTATTGCAGACTGCGCAAAGGCACTGCTCAATTGCAGGCAATAAAACAATACTGCTACAGCCAGTTGATATGACTTAAGAGATTTGAAATACATAAATTCCTCGTTGATCTTGGATCAAACGTCTCGTAATGTCTACGCATCACAAGGACGAACTGCAATTAGAGCAACCGGTAGGCTGCTCAATTATTCAGGCGAGGAAGGAACGCGGAGGTCGTTCTAAATTTAGGGGAGAAATGGCCCCTATGAGAACCGTACTAGTTGCGACAAAGGTGCTTGGCTCTTGACTTAAAACCAAGTTAATTGGAGCTGGCAACAAAGCAGTTCCAAAGCAGCATTGTGCGCAGGTACTGCATTTGTGATTTGCGCTTTTAGCAACCTTTACTTTGGATACTTGATGATCCGAAGGCTTGGTTTGACCATGATGGTGGTCGTCTACTTCGTGATGTGAATGATCAGCAGTTTTGTTGCTGACTGAAGAAACCGCACCAGTACCATGGCAGAAAATTTGAGTGGACGCGGCCATTCCTTGCAATGGAATTGCAAGAGAAAGCAGACACATCACTAAAACTCTGAGGGTTTTCACGTTCTGAATCGTATCAGGATTTCTATCCCAAGGCAAAGCCCCCCAACGCTACGGACGTTGAGGGACGCTGGGATTTAATGGGACATTTCGCCCATTGGCATCTGACCATTCATTGAACCCATGTGCTTTTGCATCATTTGCTGACGCTCAGCCATATTGCCGGTCATGTCGCCCATGCCGTGATCTTTTGAATGCATTGCCATCATTGAGCCCTGTTTACCTTGCATCAATTTCTGTTGCTCGGCCATCAAAGCCTGACGCTCTTCGTCAGTTTTAGCTGCACTCATCTTTTTCTGCATCTCCTGTTTCATGGTTTTCATTTCTGATGAATCCATGCTCCTAGGTTGACCATTTGAACCGTGGGAAGAATGTTCTTGGGCAAAGCTAGCAATAGATGAACCAATCAAGGTGATGGCTAAGGCGGAAGCGAGAAACTTTTTCATATAAAACTCCATATTTGAATTAAAAAACTTGAATCAAGACACGCGGCCAATGGCACAACTGACGAATGATTTAGCGTTTGCTAAACCTGCATCAATTCCAGACAATGAGTCTTTCTCGGGATAGCCCATTGAGCGCAGTTTGTTTACGACTGCTTTTCGGACAGACTGGTCTCCCTTGAAACTCACCAGTTTGTGCGCGTGGTCAACCACAACATCGGAGATTTCACCCATGGTGGCCAGCCCTTTCAGGATGGACTTTTCACATCCACCACATTTGAGGTTTTCAATCTCAATTTGCATTGCTTCTGTCATTTCCATGCCCTTTCTTGTTTGCACCACTTGGACCAATTTCCTTGCGGCATGGATGAAGTATGTGCCTCTTCAGCTTTTATGCGTATGATCGTAGTCATATGAAAAGCGTAGTTTTACCTCCTTCGTTAAAGACTCTTCTGCCCTCGCCAATGCATGATCTTTGCACTGGGGCTTTCTACAAGAGGAACGAGCGCTTGTTCCTAACTGGGGGAAAACCTGAATGGATGTTTTACGTTATTGCAGGCGAGGTAACACTTGAACGAACAGGACTTCAAGGTGAACCTGTTGTTTTACAAAGAACAAGGCTGGGATTTGTAAGTGAGGCGAGTCTGAAAGTTGCGAAATACCACTGCGATGCACTAGCCATCACCGATACAACCGTGATCAAAGTACCCGCAAAAGAATTAGCGGTGGTTCTTGATCGAGACCCAGACTTTGCGAGTCGATGGATCAGCATGCTCAACGCAGAAGTCAAACGACTTCGGCTTCATTGCGAACGTCTCAGTATGAAATCTCTCAAAGATCGCGTTCTTCACCTCATCAACACTGAGGGAGTGAATGGCGAATATCAAGTCAATACGGGTCTGAAATCATTAGCTGGTGAACTTGGCGTAACTCATGAAGCCCTGTATCGAACACTTGCAGCTTTAGAAAAGACAAAAATGATAAGGCGAGAAGAAGGTCTACTTGTTCTTACCCATTAATTGATGAGCGGCCTACGAACTAAAAATCAATCGCACGAGGTATTCCACGGTTTTCAATTCCGATGCCGCTCAAATGATCAAGTTCGAGCCCCGGATGTAGATCCGAACTTCGGCCCCAACTGGTTCGAGCCCCAAGCCTGGCCTCGAACTTTCACCTGCACAATGACGCTGACAATCGCAAATTTGACTGTTTTGGCCAGAAAGTTACATTATGTAACTTTTGGGTTTATTACACGAAATATTACACGTTTATCAAAAATACACGTAAGTAATTGATTTATAAGGGTTTTTTACGAGCCTGGCTTTCTGTTATGCGTAGGTCCCTGGTTCGAGCCCAGGTCGTGGAGCCACTCTAGAAAGCACTGATTTATTCAGTGCTTTTTTCTTTTCTGGACCGTTTACTGTCTCCCAACGAGCCAGGGAGCGACTCTAAACGTGTCTGGAGGTATGAAGGAATGCCATTAGCTTAAGTCAGAGGACCAAACTTACGTTACAGTTTAGATGGGTGCTGTTTTATTTCAGCAGGTTCATGCGAAGGTCGGGCCGCCTCGCGGATCTTTCTATGCACCACCTATGGTCAATATCCAAAGCCCTTTATCGGCAACCTTCGAGCGTTTCTTCAATTCGGAGAAATCCAGTGGAATTCTGATTCTTCTTTGCACCCTTGTTTCACTGGCAATTGCCAACTCGCCTTTCAGCGAACCCTATTTGCATTTCTGGCATCTCCAAATTCTTGGCCTGAGTGTTGAGCAATGGGTCAATGATGGCTTGATGGCTATTTTTTTCTTGTTCATCGGCCTTGAACTTGAGCGTGAGTTGTACAGCGGCGAACTGTCGGACTTCAGAAATGCCTTGTTACCCATTTTTGCCGCAGCAGGTGGCATCACCCTACCAGCGCTCATTCACTTCGGCTTGAATATGAGCATGCCAACTCAGGTTGGCATGGGTATCCCAATGGCTACAGACATTGCGTTTGCACTGGGTGTTCTGGCGTTGCTAGGAAGCCGAGTTCCTGTCTCGCTGAAAATTTTTCTAACAGCTTTAGCGGTCATGGATGATCTGGGCGCGATCATTGTCATTGCAGTGTTTTACACAAAAAGCTTATCAACCGAGCATTTAATGACCGCCATTGGGGTCTTCTTCTTAATGGTTGCAATGAACCGCAAACTGCGAATCATCGCCCTGCTGCCATACTTGATTGGTGGAGCAATCATGTGGTACTTGATGTTGAAATCAGGTGTTCATGCAACGATCGCTGGTGTGATGCTTGCGTTTGCAATTCCATATTCAGTCAAACAAGAAGACACAGAGTCGCCTTCTCACAAGCTTGAGCATATTCTTCACAAGCCAGTAGCCTTTTTGATATTGCCGATCTTTGCCTTTGCAAATACTGGCATCGTCATTGGCTCAAGCTGGGCGCAAGATCTCAGCAGTGCAAACAGCATGGGAATAGTTGCTGGTTTGGTCATTGGTAAACCTTTGGGAATCACGCTGCTTGTCTTCATAGCCGTATTGCTCGGGATCTGCCGACTTCCATTCGGCATGAATTGGAAGCACGTATTTGGCGCGGGACTGTTGGGCGGCATAGGCTTCACGATGTCAATTTTCATCACCAATCTGGCCTTCACGGGTGAGGCTGAATTGGTCAATGCTTCAAAGATTTCCATATTGCTGGCATCTGTGACAGCGGGCACCATTGGATTCTTGTGGCTTTTGCTGTTTGGGGGCAACGCCAATTTGTCAACTAAGCAACGCGACCAAGCGCCCTAGATAACGTTGATGGACTGGAATAACCAGTTCGCGTGGCAATTTGCTTCAGCCCGATACCGGTGTGAACTAATTGCCGCGCAATAGCCAACCTCAAGTTTTCTAAATACTTTCCTGGTGATACCTGCATCACTTCCTTGAAGTAATTGGCAAACGATGTTCGCGACATCCCTGCCAAGTTAGCCAAACTTTCCAAGGTCCAAGGATGGGCTGGCTTGGAATGCATCGCTACCAAACATTTAGCAATCCGCGGATCTGACAAAGCCTGAAACAACCCCGTGGATTGTTGTGGTCGAGAAGTCAGGTGCCGCATCAAGCTAACCAACAAAATATCGCCTGCCCGATTCATGAAAAAGGGTTGCCCACAACGGCTGGCCTGCATTTCGTTTGCAATAAGCATCATGACTTGCACCAACGATGGATCAGCATCCTTCATGACGATTGAGATTGGCTTAGATTGCTCAGCTAAGAAGCTAGGCCCCATTGGCCCATCAAAGACAACACCAAAGCTCATGCAGCACTGCTGATCTGTTTGCAGAAGATTCTCAAAAGAGTACAACGCAGGGCAAACCAACAATGACAAGGCGTCCTGCTGAATACCCGAGAAACTGTCGGTTGAATGTTCAGATGTCCTAGTCTTGATAATGTGCAGCGAAAACCCGTTTGGCTTAGTTGCCAAGGTAACTTTCGGACTTAGTCCCTCAAGTAAGGCGGTGAGTCGATCTAGGCGTGGAACAGTCATTTTGTACGAATTGCAAATTTATATGTACGAATTGTTGCACCAAGTGCAGGATACTGCAATCCGTTCTAGTTTTTCACGTAACAAGTGATAGCTCATGTTTTCAAAAATTGCATCCATCACACTGCCCATCTTTACGCTGGTACTGGTCGGTTTTCTTTACAGCCGACGTGTCAAACCTGACCTAGGTGGAGCCAACAAACTGGTTGTGGACATCGCACTGCCTGTTTTGATTTTTATCTCTTTGTCCGCTAAATCATTCGATCCTATTTCAGCCCTGTCATTTACCGCTGCATCGATCATGTTGATTCTTCTGACTGGCTTGATTGCTTGGCCCTTCGCAAAATTTTCAGGCGCATCAGTGCAAGCTTTTTTACCGTGCGCAATGTTTACTAACGTTGGCCCGATTGGCATTCCCTTGATTGCTCTTGCTTATGGTCCAGAGGGCATGGCACCCGCTGTCGTTTTATTGGTTATTTCCAATATTTTGCATTTCACGCTTGGGGCTGGCGTGATGAGCGGCAAAGTTGACTGGCGCATGGTTTATGCCAACCCACTGGTATGGTCAACCGTGTTGGGTGTCGCTAGTTCGCAATTGCAGATAACGCTTCCAGAGTGGATTCAAACATCTTGCACCATGATTGGCAGCGTGTTGGTTCCAATGATGTTGATGTCACTTGGAGCAAGACTTGCCAGCAGTCAAGTAGCAGACGCTTGGGTAGGTGTTCGCTCAGGCATTCTTATATTGATCATCAGACTTGCTGCTGTACTTTTAGCCCTTTGTTTCATTCCTTTGCAAGGTCTAGAGCGTGGGGCATTGATACTTTTTGCATGCTTGCCATCCGCCGTCTTCAATTTCATGCTCGCAGACAAATTTCAAGTGGAGCCTAACAAGGTGGCTTCTACAGTCATCGTTGGACATTTACTGAGTCTGGCTTTTCTGCCACTCGGAATTTGGCTGGCATTTATTTAAGTTTTTCATTCATACGCACAAAGGAATCCACCGTGATTAAGTTTTATTTCCATCCTTCTCCCAACCCATTGAAGATCGCCTTGTACCTTGAAGAGACAGGAGAGCCTTATGAGCTCATTCCTGTCGACACACGCAAAGGCGAACAGCACTCAGATAGCTTTAAGGTCATCAACCCGAACGCGAAGACGCCAGCCATGCTTGACGACGACATTC
>JACCDZ011880975.1_pt1 | contig 12102 bp, 10 predicted proteins | sample 7449551 | NCBI WGS metagenome assembly JACCDZ01 (sample SAMN15323452, study PRJNA562643) | freshwater metagenome | isolation source: river surface water | place: USA:Blue River Watershed | collected 2017-08-18
GGAACAGATCCAGCAACGACTCCAGCAGCCACTCAGTCGCGAGGACTTTCGCCGCCGCCGACTCCAGCCGTACATCCACCTTGGCATCGGTCCAGATTCCCGTGATCTTCACGATGGCCTCGAGCGCGAGCACGCGGGACGCCATCAGAACAATTTTGGAACCGATATCCGTATGCTCGCCGATCGGGCGGTCGTACTGAATACGTTGCTGCGCGCGAGCCCGAGCTAACCAGAGACATTGTTTCAGACTGCCCAGGCAGGCGGCAGGCAGTGTCAGTCGTCCGACCGTGAGACTCTCCAAAGCGCGCCGCAGGCCTTCGCCCTCCTCTCCGAGCCGGTCGGCTACCGGCACAAAAACATCGCGCAGATGCACCTGGCCATTGTAGATGCCTCGAACACCCATGAAGCTGAGACGCGTGCAGCGGCACCCCGCAGACTGCGTCTCCACCACAAACGCCCCGAATCGCCGCTCTTCCTTGGGACGGTCGACGTCCTGGGGCACCGTGACGATCTGAGCAATGACGACTAGGAGTGAGGCCAGGAACTCATGATCCTCGCGAGGCGCGTTCGTCGTATACAACTTCTCACCCGTGAGCCGATAGCCCACCAGGACGCCGCCTTCATGAACAGGAATCGCGTAGGTTTTGAGATCCCAGATATCACACCCCGCACTCTTTTCCGTCAGCGCAAATCCGGATATGTCTCCCCGTGCCAATCGAGGCAGCAACCGCTGCTGTTGCTCACGATTTCCCACCAGCTTGACCGGTTCCGCCACTCCGATCGAATTGTGGGCCGACAGCAACACGCTGGTCGCCGCGTCATGACTGCCGAGGAGGGTCGCCACTGTGTGATACTCCGACTGCGAAAGCCCCAACCCGCCGTAGCTGCGCGGGATTTTGATCCCGAAGGCGCCGATCGCTCTGAACGCCTCGATCACCTCTTCGCCGATCGCGCCTTCTCTATCGATGGCTTCCGGATCTACCTTCTCGATCAGCAGCAGGCGGAGGGTGTCGAGAAATTCCTTCGCATCCCCGCTCATCGCCGGAATCGATGCAGAGGTAAACAGCGATCTCCGAACGACTCCTTCGAATAGCCCTGCAATCAATCCTGAATAGGCACGCGTGTCGCGAGCGGCTTCCGCTGCCGCGAGCGACCCCTTGAACATCTCTGCTCCGTTCGTCATACGTACCTCTGCGGCGTTGCTTACTTGGCCTTGCGCCAGGCCGCGCCGATACCGCCGATGCGTGCCGGTCCGACCATGGGCTGAAGGGTGTTCGGATCAGCAACCCTCGCGACTTCATCGAGCCGCGCGAGGCGCCGCCCGGCGCGGTCCTCGAACCTGGCCCGCGACATCACCAGACCATGGCGCGCGAACTGCGCGGACAGGTCCTCCCACCGATCCCGTGCCAGCGTCATCACCGCCACATATCCGGCCCGAAGGAGATGGATCCGGTCGTCGTAACTCAGAAAACTCCGTTCGAACAGCAGCGCATCGGCTTCCACCGGCGAAATGGCGAGCACTTCCTTCTCCGGATAGTCCTGCTGGAAGCGCTCCAAGGCTTGCGAGAAACGCGCGTCGAAATTGATGCGGGAGGCCTGTTCCCCGATGGACAAAAAGCCCCTGTCTCGCAATCGATTTCCGGGCTTGCCGACGGCCGGCTGCGCTTGCCGTGACCGCGTCTGCGGAGCGCGTGCCATCGGATTGATCATGATCATGAAGTCCACGTGTTTTTGAACGGCGATCTCGAAGAAGGCCATGCGACCGATGCCGGCATCGATGTAGTCCCGGCCCTGGATCCGGACCGGGCAGAAGTAAATCGGCACTGCGGAGGAGGCCGTCACGGCACGTGAGATCGGAACGTCCCGCCAATCCTCGTCGCCGAACAGAACGCCATCGCCGGTTTCCAAATCGATGGCCGGGATGTACAGTTCCTTGGCGAGTCCGGCGAACCGGTCGCTCAACCCTTTGACTTTGAAGATCGCCTCGAGATACTTCGCAAAAGGCTCCAGCGTGTAAATACCGCTCGGCAGCGCATCCTGCGCCTTATCGAGCAAATCGATGAACGTCATCTCTCCATAGTGACGCACGTAGAGCTTCAGCAGCGGAACGAGTTGCCGGGTCACCCGCCACACCGTTTTCAGCCCCTCGCCGATGGCAGGAGAAAACACGTTACGATGATCGAAGTAGTAGGGTCTGGTGCCGGACAGATTCGTGTCCAGAATCTCCTGCGGCCTGACTCCATTGGCCAACAGTGACGCCGCCGCCGCTCCGGCACTCACGCCGACATACAGATCGAGATCGTTCATCGTCACACCGTCCTCGAAGAGATCGTCCAAGGCGGTCAACGCGCCGATTTCGAAGAGGTAGCCGGTGAAGCCACCTCCGCCCAACGCCAGGGCCCGCTTGCTGAAAGTCGGTGCCATCGTGGGCTCCACATCGACTCAACGGCACAACGGCCATTCATCGATCCATGAAATGCGGCTGCCGCTTCTCCAGAAACGCCGACAGGCCTTCTCGTCTGTCCGCCGTGTCGCACAACTCTCCGAACAGGCGCGCTTCCAAGGCCAGGGCGTCATGAAGATTCAGCTCGACACCCTGGCGGATCGCCCGAAGCGACGCGCGCACCGCCATCTGGCCTTTCGAGGCAATCGTGCGCGCCAACCCCTGAGCCTGACGGAGGAGATCCTCAGGGGAAACGACCTGCGATACGAGACCAATCGTCTTTGCTTCCTGCGCCGAGATCGGCTCACCGGTCAGGATCAGCTCCATGGCTTTCGACTGACCGATGATCCGGGCAAGTCGCTGCGTGCCGCCGAATCCCGGCATGATCCCCAGATTGATTTCCGGCTGGCCCAATCGGCTACCTTCCGCGGCAAGCCTGATATGGCAACACATGGCCAATTCCAGTCCTCCGCCCAGGCAAATCCCGTTGATGGCAGCAATCACCGGTTTTCCAACCTCTTCGATCCGATCCAAGATGGCCTGGCCCTGCAGAGCCATGGCCTCCCCTTCCTTTGACGAAGCAATCGACGCCAAGACTCGAATATCTGCCCCGGCAATGAAGAATCGACCCGTGCCGGTCAACACGACCACTTTTACCGCTTCGTCCTTGGCAACCTGGTCGAACGTCGTGCTCAGCTCGGCAAGGAGTTCAGGTGTCAGGGTGTTAGCGGGAGGATGGTTGATCAACAAAGTGGCCACCGCCCCCTCGACAGTGCAAGAAAGCATCGAACCGGCTGTCGTCGTCATAGGAGCCTCACAGCATTGAATGGTGGGTATTCCCACATGGATGCGATCGGGAAAGGGACGAGCATACTAATCCTGCCCCGCCGACAAGAGCGTTAATAGGCAAAGAACCCTCGTCCCGCGAGCTGTCCGGTGAAGCCGGCGTCAACCATTCGGCGCAACATCGGCGCCGGCCAGAAGCGTACGCCCAGCGTATCCCGCAATGCTTCCAGTTCATGCAACACATGGTCGATCCCAAGCTGGTCGGCAACATGCAACGGTCCTCCCTTCTCGTTGGGAAATCCTGTTCCCGCCACCATCGCCAGATCGATATCTCGCGCCGACGCGACGCCCTCCTGGTACGCAGTCACAGCCTCATTCACCATGGCGAGGAGAGGGCGTAATCTGGTCCATTCCATCCTGGTCTGCCCGCCGCCCTGCCGCACTTGCTGCAGCAGAGTATCGAGGTCCTGATCGCCGCTCCGTTCCTCGCCCCCCGAATACTCGTAGAACCCTCGCCCTGATTTGATTCCCCATCGCCCCGCCTTGACCAAGGCTTCGAGAAGCGGCGCCGGCGCCATCCGGGGCCCGTAGGATCGGTGGAGAATGCGCGCGACCTCGAACGCAATATCCAGCCCGACGGTATCCAGCAGCATGAATGGGCCGACCGGCATGCCGAATGCCACCATGTCCTGATCGATCTCCTTGATGGACACATCGCCGTCTTGGAAGCACCACACGGCTTCATTCAGATAGGGAGAGAGCAGGCGATTGACGAGGAAACCTGCGCATTCCTTCACGATCACCGGCGTCTTGCGGAGACTTTCGGCAAAACCGACGACATCATCGACGGTCTGGGGATCGGTGGCCAGGCCGGGGATGACCTCCACCAGCGGCATCGCATAGGCAGGATTGAAAAAATGAAGTCCGAGCACCTTACCGGGCCTCGTGGTTGAAGCCCCGATGGCCGAGATGGAGAGCGCGGAGGTGTTACTCGCCAGGATGGCACTTCGCGCACAGACCCGGTCCAGTTCGCGGAACACGCGCTGTTTCAGCGTGACCTCTTCTGAGACCGCCTCGATCACCAGATCGACATCATGGAGAGCCTCGAGGTTCGGCGAGGCCGTCACCAGCAGCATTTTCTCTTCCAGCTGCTCAGGCGTCATCTTGCCTTTGTCCACGCGGGCTTGATATATCGCCCGCACAGATTCGACACCTCTCCTGGCCAGTGATTCCTGTATATCTGCCAGCAGCACCGGCACTCCGGCATAACTCACCACTTCAGCAATCTGCGCGCCCATGGTACCGGCACCCACCACACCGACTTTATAGATGTACATGGGACGACTCCTGTCGCTCGACACGCACCGGTCACATGCGTTCCAACACCATCGCAGCGCCCTGCCCGCCGCCGACGCACAGGGCCACTGCACCGAGTGCAGCGCCACGCCGCTGCATCTCGTACAGGATCGTGATGACCAGCCGGGCACCCGTCATGCCGACCGGATGACCCAGCGCAATCGCGCCGCCGTTCACATTGACGAGCTCCCGCTTGAGTCCCAACACACGTTCCACCGTGAGATACTGCACGGCAAAGGCCTCGTTCACTTCGATGAGTTCAAGATCGGTGAGGATGACGCCGGCGCGCTTGAGTGCCAACGGGAGCGCTTCGGCGGGACCGATCCCCATACGCGTCGGCTCCACGCCGATGAAGGCATACCCTCTGATGCGGCCGAGCGGACGACACCCCAACTCACGCGCACGCGCGGAGGACATGACGATCGCCGCAGCGGCGCCATCGTTGAGGGGGCAACTGTTCCCCGCCGTGACGCTCCCCTGTTCTTTGAAGAGCGGCGGATAGAGCGCGAGTTGCTGTGCCGTCAACCCGACATTCGGTCCCTCGTCTTGCGAGACGACCACCGGTGCGACATCACGTCCGGCCACCGACTTCGGCACCATCAGAGGCAGAATCTCATCCTTGAGCCGGCCCTCCCGAATGGCTTTGAACGCCCGGCGGTGGCTCTCCACCGCATATCGATCCTGCTCCTCACGACCGATGCCAAACTCCTCAGCCAGGTTCTCAGCCGTCCGGCCCATCAATTGGCCACAAAACGCATCGGTCAATCCCTCCCAGATACTGTCGATCAATTCGGCGTTGCGGAGCCGTTTTCCCCACCGCATGTCCCGTGAGACAAACGGGGCGCGGCTCATGCTTTCCACTCCCCCCACGACTTGTGCGTCTGCATCCTCACTTTGAATGTTCTGGTACGCATTGACGAACGGCTGGAGGCCGGAGGAGCAGTTTCGCTGCACCGAATAGGCCGGGGTACGCACAGGCAGTCCGGCCATGAGCGCAATCGCACGAGCGACGTTGTAGGCATCACTCGTGTGACCAACGGAGCCCACGATCACTTCGTCGATGAGCCGGGGGTCCACCTTGGCACGCGAGACGGCTTCACGCACGACCAATTCCCCCATTTTGTGAGGCGGAAGGTCCTTCAGGGCACCGCCGAAGTTACCGATAGGAGTGCGTACGCCGGCGACGATGACGACCTCTCTCATGGTGCCCTCCTCGCAGCCTCACATCGCCTTGCGCGACGACTGCATACCGGCCGGGACCGGATCCGCCTCATCGCGCAAGGCGCGTCGCAACACCTTCCCGATAATGGTGCGTGGCAATTCAGTGCGAAATTCGATAGCCACCGGGACCTTGAACCGTGCCAGCGACCGGCGGCAGTGCTCGATCAGCTCTCTCTCGGTGACGGCACATCCCTCCTTCTGCACGACAAACGCCTTGACCGCTTCTCCGTAATGGTGGTCGGGAGCGCCCACCACCACCGCCTCACGCACGGCGGGATGCTGATAAAGGATTTCTTCAACCTCTCGCGGATAGACGGTCTCTCCCCATGGCTTGATGACATCTTTCTTGCGATCCAGAAAAAAGAAAAATCCATGCTCATCACGCGTGACGATATCTCCGGTGTAGAGCCAGCCGTCGCGCAACACCGCTTGCGTGTCCTCGGTTTTCCTCCAGTAGCCCTGCATCACCTGAGGCCCGCGGATGATCAGTTCCCCCGCTTCTCCCGTAGGGATGTCCCGCATGCCCGTCTCTTCATCCACAATCCGTGCGTCCGTATCGGGAAACGGCAACCCCATCGAGCCTTGCGGATGATCCCCGTGAATCGGGTTGCAATGGGTGGTGGGACCCGCCTCGGTCAACCCGTATCCTTCTGAAATCTTGACCCCGCTCAACCGCTCGAATCGTTCCTGCACCTCGGTCGGCAAGGGGCTGGCTCCGCAAAGGCAGACCCGTATCGAATGTAAGTCGTACCGTCCGACTTTCGGACAATCTGTGATCATGGCGAACATTACCGGCACGCCCGACACAATGGTGACCCGGTGCTGATGAATCAATTTCACCGCCTCCTCCGCATGGAATCGCGGGAGCAGGACGATCTGAGAACCAGTCGCGACGGCGAGATTCTGGCAAGTACTCAGCCCATAACAATGGAAAAACGGCACCGCTCCCAGGAAAACTTCCTTCCCCTCCTGAAAATCCGAACACCAGAGGCGCCCCTGCATCGCATTGACCACCACGTTACGATGCGAGAGCATGACACCCTTGGGGGTGCCGGTCGTGCCGCCGGTATATTGAATCTGGGCCAGCGCGTCCGGCTCCACCGTGGGTAGAAGCGGGGAATCATCTTCGGTGCGGGGGGATGCCGCGTCGAGCAGTGCAAGAAAGTCATAGACCGGGGGAGTTTTCTCGACCGCCACCCAGCGCTTTGCCAGCCGGGCCTTAAGCGGATAGAGCAGCCGCTTCACGGTCGGAAGAAAATCTCCGAGGCTGGTGATGATGATCCGTTCGGGTAGACCCGTCTGCTCGCGGACGGCCTGAATGCGGGGATAAAACAGATCCAACGCAACGATAATCTCGCTGCCGGCGTCGGCCAGCTGACTGTGAATTTCACGTTCGACGTACAGAGGATTCATGGGCGCGACAATCGCTCCGGCCTTTAATACGCCGTAATAGGCGATGACCGTCTGTGGAATATTCGGCAGCATGAGAGCGACCCGATCGCCCCTCTTCACGCCGAGCCGCAGCAACCCATGTGCAAAACGCGTGGTCAGATCGTTCAGTTCACGGAAGGAAAGACGCGCGCCATAAAAGAAGAGAGCGGTCGATTCGGGAAAACAGGAGGCGGAGCGACGAAGCAGGTCCGGGACGGTCCATTCCGGATAGGCGGAGGAGAGAGGAACACCCGCATCGTAGCGGCTGATCCACACGCGCTCCATGTGATCCTCCGACCCGCAGCCGGGTCAATGCGATTGTCCGCGCAGTTCACTCGCCAACTGCCGCGCCGGCTGAGGCCGGCTCCGTCGGATACCGGACGCCTTTCGTTCCAGCCCCATCCAAAACCCTTCGAGATAGTCCAGCACCGCATTCATTCCCAGGCAAAAATCTGTTTGCTCTTGTGCGCTCATCGTGGCGCACCCATTCGCCCCCGCTCCTCCGACAGCTTCCACGGCATGCTCCATGGCTTTTTCATGCGCGGATTCGAGTTGGCGGTGGAAGGTGAAATACGTCATGTCCATGCGCGGATACCGAACCTGCTTCAACCGGGTCAACCCTGGAATCAAATGGTCCCACATCGTGATGGCCATGTTCTCAAGACCAAAGGACGCTCCCAACGCCATCGCGTGGTGCCTGCTGCTATAAAGCCGTTCCATTCCCTGGATATACGCCCTTGTGCTGGGTTTCATGGGTGTGTGCATCGCTTCATGAATGTCGATGCCAATCGACCGGAGGAAGTTCCGGTACAGCAATTCGTGGCGATGCTTGACGATGCCGTCGCCGAGTTCCGAGTAGAGGACTTTCGTCAGCTCATCGGCCACGGCCTCATCTTCAGTGTTGACTAATTGAGCGGCAAGGATGCGGGGAAAGAATCGCGCAAAACTATAAAACTCGACGGCAAATTCGTGGAACTCTCTGTCGGTCACCTCACCGGCTTGAAACCGTGTCAGGTAGGTATTATTGATCGCTCCATGCCGGAGCACGTCCGCGCGCACATGTTCGTAAAACGACATCGTGCACCTCCGCGGTCATACCGGGATGTCCCGTCTCGTCCCAACCGAACTTCATGCGAATGTCCTTTCTCATGTTCGTCGCCATGGCAAATAATACAAAATCTATATTGAATGATGCAACTATTATGTTATATAGTGTGGGCGTATGTGAATCCTGCTCTTCCCGATCGCGACAATGGCATGAGTCCCTTCCACGTTTTCCGAGGCCGCGTAGGAGGACCCACCATGAAAGAAGCCATCGGTATTGATCACATCACGCTCTGCGTGAAAAATCTCGCCGCCGTCGAATCCCTCTTCACCACCGTACTCGGCTTTCACGTGATTTGGTCCGCTCAGGATGTCGGCAGTGACATGTCGAGCATGGACACCGTGGTCGTTCAACGGGGCGATGCGAAGATCGCGCTCATGCAAGGCCGCAATAAGGCACGTCGGTCCCAGATCTGTGACTTTATCGATAAATACGGCGAAGGGGTTCAGCACATCGCCCTAGAGGTCGATGACATCGAAGCGGTCTGTCGCGAATGGGAATCCCATGGAGTCCGATTCTCCGGAGAAACCAAGAATGGCCGCGACGGCTTCGGGCCCCTCAAGCAGCGATTCACCTATCCCCTCTTCCCCGGGTGCGGCCTGTTCCTGGAACTGACCCAACGGCAGCACGGGCTGGAGGAATCCAAGACCTTCGTGCGCGCGACCGTCGAAGCGCTCTATAGAGATATTGAGAGAGATCAAACCAGAGGGATCGAGAACACGATCATCGACTACGAGACCCTTCCGCTTCCCTTTAAAGACACGCCATCCGAGTCGTTTCAGTCGACGTCGTAAAACATCGAGCCGTCCCTGAGGCATCAGGAGGTTCGTGATGTACTTAGTGAAAAAAGGCGCCCCTCCCAATCAGGCACACGTCGGTGTTCCCGACGGACTCCACGAGGAAGAGCATGGTCGTCAGGGGTTCAGCGGCCCCTCCTCGCACCTCTACCACCACCATCCACCGACTGCGTGGAGCAGGATCGACGGTCCGCTCCGCCCCCGGGCGTTTACCTGCACCGAATTGCCGACCCCCGATTGCCATTCCGCCGACGGACGCCCAACCCTGGTCTTGCAGAGTCCGGATGCCCGTGTCTCCCTGTCCAGACGTGCGGAAACGATGCCTCACTTCGTGCGCAATGCCGACGGGGACGAAATCGTCTTTGTGCATCGAGGGCGCGGTCGGTGGGAAACGGACTACGGATTCTTGAGTTATGAACCGGGCGACTACCTGGTGATCCCGAAAGGCACAACATATCGAGTCCATGTCGATACGAAGGAAGAGCCGGGGCTGTTTCTCATGGTCGAGACTACGGCGCCTGTCGAAGTGCCGGATCGAGGCCCGCTCGGCCGCCATGCGTTATTTGATCCGGGAGTCCTCACCGCACCTGAACTGGCGCTGCCTCCGGAAGACGCCCATAGTCGACACGAATGGGAAGTGCGCATCAAGCGGGACGGTGACTACACCCGGGTGTATTACCCGTTCTATCCCATGGATGTCGCGGCCTGGAAGGGTGACCTCTGGGTCGCCAAGTTGAATGTCCGGGATTTTCGTCCGGTCATCAGCCCGCGCTATCACCTCCCGCCCAGCGTGCACATGACCTTTCAAGCCGGCGGACTGCTGATATCGACCTTCGCGCCAAGGCCGCTGGAAAGCGACCCGAGCGCACTTCGCGTTCCGTTTTATCATCGCAACATGGACTATGACGAAGTGCTCTTCTATCACCAGGGAGATTTTTTCAGCCGCGCCGGCATTCATCCCGGCATGTTCACACTGCATCCACAAGGGATTCATCATGGCCCGCACCCGCAGGCCATCGCCGCGAGCAAGACCAAGGAGCAGACGGACGAAGTCGCCGTGATGATCGAATCGCGACGGGCCTTTACGGTGATGCCCGAATGTGACGCCGTTGAACTGAAGGACTATGCGATGAGTTGGAGCCGCCCATGAAACTCGTCAGCTTCCAGGTGCGCACTCCCGTCGGAACCTTCACCAGAATCGGTGCGTTGCACAATGCCTCGATCGTAGACCTCAACATGGCGCAGGCGCGACGACTCACCGATCAGGGCGAAACACAACCGCGCCGCCTCGCCGACGCGCAGGTCCCCGCCACCATGTTGGAGTTTTTGGAAGGCGGCCCCGCCGCGACAGACGCGGCCCGTCGCGCATTCGACTATGCGGTAGGCCATGGTTCCTCCATCGCAGGTCCGGCGGGTGAGACCATCTTTTATGATCCGGCGAGCGTCCGATTGACGGCTCCCCTCCCCAATCCTTCATCCCTGCGTGATTTTATTGCCTTCGAGGAGCACATTGCGGCGACCTCCAAGCGACGGGGACAACCGATCCCGCCTGAATGGTACAAGGCCCCCGTGTACTACAAAGGCAACCACCGGACGATCATCGGGCCTGATCATGAGCTTCGGTGGCCGCTGAACACACAGAAACTGGATTACGAACTGGAGCTGGCCTGCGTCATCGGACGCAAGGGAATCGATATTGCCGAGCGGGATGCCGTGAACTACATCGCCGGTTATACGATCATGAACGACTTCAGCGCGCGAGACATTCAATTTCAGGAAATGGCCTGCCGGCTCGGCCCGGCAAAAGGAAAAGATTTCGCCACCGCCACTGGTCCCTGCATCGTCACGCCCGATGACATTCAGGACCTCGCGTCGTTACGGATGATCGCCCGTATCAACGGCGAGGTCTGGTCTGAGGGGCGTTTCGGTTCAATCCATTGGTCGTTTTCGCAAATGATCGAGCACGTGTCGCGAGGTGAGTTCCTATATCCCGGCGATCTGTTCGGCTCCGGAACAGTCGGCGGCGGGTGCGGCCTGGAGCTTGATCGATATTTGAAACCAGGCGATGTCGTCGAATTGGAGATTCTGCCGATCGGCATTCTGAGAACGACCATTGCCGCACAGAACTAGAGGAGTACGGGTCATGATGCCGTCAATCGACAAATCCCCGGAAACCGCCACCCTGGAGTTGGTGGAACGACAGAGGAAGCTCTATGAGGGTTCTGAGATCGACGTGAGGCTGGAACACCTGATTCGCGACACCCCGCATCCCACTCTGTCGTCATGGGATATTCAGCGCCTGCTGCATGACTCGCGAGCGGTGTATTTCGATAGCCATGTGGAAGTGGTCTCCGGCCACCACACGGATGTCTATCTGCGCTTTGAATCCATCGCGCGATTCCCCGATCTCGTGACCATCATCGCATCCAACATGGCGGAATGGATTCTGCAGACGTTTCGACACCATCCGCCGACAGGAATTCTCACCACCTCATCCGACGCGCGATTTCTGGCCGAGCGAACCAGCGACATCCTGGCTCCACAGATGCCGCTCCGCGTCGTCCTGACCCCGTTCAATCACGAGACGGGCAAGATCGGCACCGACATCATACAAGGCACAGTCGAAACGGGAGAACGCTTTCTCTCCTTGAACGACGTGACCACTCGCGGACTGTGCGTCAGCAAATTGGGAAAGGTCGTGACGGATCGCGGAGGACAACTTGCAGGCATGATGGTTTTTGCCAGACGAGACAGCGGGCAATTCCCCTTGATGGACGAACTCACGGCGCGTTTTCCCTTTTACTTCAGCGTTGACCTGGACATGCCGCAGTGGGACGCGTCCGATTGTCACTCGTGCAAGGACCACAAACCCTTGTTGTCATGGCGGGCTCTTCCGGCACTCTGAGTACCTGGCCACCTCACTCGGGAGGTCATCATGGACGTTGCGGTCATTGCCAATGAAA
>JACCDZ010856265.1_pt1 | contig 12096 bp, 10 predicted proteins | sample 7449551 | NCBI WGS metagenome assembly JACCDZ01 (sample SAMN15323452, study PRJNA562643) | freshwater metagenome | isolation source: river surface water | place: USA:Blue River Watershed | collected 2017-08-18
GAAAAATCTTCCATATAAAAAAAATTAAGATCGATGCCATTCACACTAAGATCGAGTTTAGTTAAATTTGTATTGTTTTTTAATTCTTTGTAAAGTGCTATGAATCCATCAATGTTAATATTATTTTGCGTGAGATCTAGAGCATTTAACGCTTTATTTTTTGCTAATGCCATGGCTAAATGGTTTATACCTTTAGTGCTTATTTGCGTGCCGCCGAGATCAAGCTCTGATAGGCTTGTATTCACTTTTAATGTTTCGGCTATATCGATGACACCATCATCACCAATGGGGTTGTTACAAAGATAAAGTGCTTTGAGTGTTAGATTATGTTTCAAGCTTGCAGCAATACTTTTGATGCCATCCGCATTAATATCATTCCTTGAAATATCAACCTTAATAAGTGAAGAGTTAATTTTTAAAGCTTCAGAAATAGTTGTAGCACCTTCATCACTAATAGAATTGACACTTAGGTAGAGTTCTCTTAGAGTGCTGTTCGTTTTTAAAACTTCAGCAATTAGTAAAGCAATGTCATCATTGATTCCATTTTCGGATAAATTGAGTATTTCTAATGTCGTATTATTTTTTAAAAACTCAGAAATTATTGTAAATCCAGTATCATTAATTATTGAGTTTTCTAAGCTGAGAGCAGTGATGGTCGTAATATTTTCCAAAATACTTATTAAATCCTGAGCATCCTTATCCTTCAATTTTGTATTTAAAAATTCAAGAAAATAGATGTTTGGATTCTCCTCCAAACATTTCTTTATTATTTTTATTCCTTCATTACCTATCGGTAAGCCTTGAAAATCGATTGATACATCATCTTCAGTATAATTTTTTAATTGTTTTTTTAAATTGAGTAAAATTGATTGATATTTTTCCGTAGCCCTACTAGTGGTTGATGCACTTGCGATTGTTGGTCGTGCGGTAGTAGATATTTTGTTCATGAGGATTGAAAGGTAAGATAGAGAGAGTCTCTGCAACCAATATTTAGCTCTAGTTCCACAATGCTGCAAGTACACAATCAAAATTCACAATACTATTGATGTATGTTGTGATCTTAAAGAAATGATTTTTATTATTTATGAAAGTATTGGAGATGAAGTGATTGAACATAAAAAAGCGGATCATTTAGAATTTTTTTTTAAGTTTTTTTAGAAAATATTGCGCATAAAAAAAGAGCCCGCTAGGGCTCTTAGTTTGCTTTACTGTGATGTGTTATTTCAGCGATCAGACATCTTCTTCAGGCAACTGTGTTGTAACTGGAATCGACAGATTAGCTTCTATATTGATAGCGCCACTGATAGGGGCGTTATTAAAGCTAGGTAGCGGCTTGCCATTAGCAACGGCTTTGAGTCTTTCATATTCTTGCAATACTTTGTTGCCGTAACCAAGATCACTTGTCATATTGCCAGCACCTACATAGAGCTTTAAACCTGCTTCTACAGAGCCACCACGACGGATAAAGTCTTTAAGTATCTTGGCGCCCACTTGAATGTTAGCCACTGGATTTAAGACTGCATCAAGTCCACCATGCGCATGGAATTTATCGCCATTTGCTTTTGGAAGAACTTGCATTAATCCTTTGGCGCCGACTCTACTTTCGGCCAGTGGATTAAAGCGTGATTCAATCGCCATCACTGCTAAGACGAGCAGGGGATCAATTTTTTGTTCGTTCGCTGCTTTATAGGCTACATCAACTAGCATATCGCTTGCGTTATTGGCGATGTGATAGCGACGCGCTAGCCACGAAGAAACGCGAGCTTGCTCTTCTGGTTGAGTTGTAGCGAAAGATCGCGACGCAGTAGTACCTAAATGAGTCAGTGTGAGTGATCCATTTGCGTCGTTAGATAAACCTAGCATTTCATCAAAGGCTTTGATTTGAGGATGTTGTTCTACATCATAGGCTACTGAAAAAGCGGAAAGCTCTTTTGCGTAGTTGGCCAATTGAGGCTGGAAATAAACCAGCAGTAAGGCTAGGCCAGCCGCTAACACTAAGGACATAAGGCTGCCGCTAGCAGTTGACAGCAAACCTTTGTAACTTTGCGTGCTGTTATGACTTGAGACATCGATTCTGGCTTGTTTGCCAGCACCTGAGAGCGCAATTACTCTTGATCGATTATTCATATTACCTCCTGAATCATCGCGGCCCTCAAAACGACTGAAAAATCTGCTGAGCTTCAAACCCAATCTAACTTCAACATTAGTTGCAAGTTAGATAAGTAGCTAATCAGACTTTGTCAGGCACTCTGAGATGAGGCCAAAAGCAAGCGTACTTATTGCTGCTTAATATCACCGCGAAATAAAAAATCATTTGCTTATAAAACCCAAACTAGCAAATGTCGGCGCTGCTTTGATGTCGACCTCTTAAGGTCGCAGAAGCAATCTTGTTGGAAGTAGATGCGATCACCGCGTTGAAATTCAAGTTAAGACGCGCGCACTACTTTATTGATGATGCTGTGGTTAAAAGCTTAGTCAATTCATTAGCTTAAAGATAACCACATCCCCTGAAATCTGTGCGGATTCTAGGTGGGTGAGTATATCGAGTCAATACTATAGAAAAGATTTTCTACTACTTTTAGTTATGTCTTTTACGTTGCAGCGCAATATTTTCCCTGAAAATCAGGCACTTATAGCGAATTATTTCATTCTTATTTTCTTGTCTGAAAAGCTTAAATCTGCATGAAATAGATTCAACTATCGAATTTATTGTCAAATAAGAAATTTTAAAGTTGAGTCGTAGATGAGTAATTAGAGGGGATAAGTATTTCTTTTAAGGGGGTTCATAGAGCAAATCAGCTCAATAAAAATTACTCGCTATAATGCGCCCACTATTTATAAGGCACGCAACGTTGATTAAGGTTTAATTCGCAACTCAATATATATAGTGTGTAGGTTTGAATCTTTATTATTAATGTTGTTGCAATCATGTATGAAAAATTATTTATTTAACAATATTTTATGCAAAGGCACTTGAATTGAATATCAATAGAGCTGCCTCGTATCTTTGTGTAGGATTCTTATTAATAACTAGCGCATCACTAGCTTGGAGTGGACAAAAGAAAGCTAAGTCCTCCAAACGTTTACGTGCCCCCGTCATTACAGAAATTCATCACCGCGCTCCACCTGCAGTGCGCGTAACAGAATCTGTTGGGCTGCATTTCTCTCGTGGATGTTTACCTGCCCCAGCGCTGCCTCTGTTGGTTGAGCGCTTAAAGCTATCAACAGATGATTTAGCTGCGTCTCTCATGGATAAGCAGTTCTCAATCAAGCAAGCCTGTTTGCATTACGTGGCTGCTGAAACGGCGAATGCCGGTTCCATGTTGATGCTTGCGCTACCTGTGAGTGAAGAGTTGTTTGATCTCGCTATCTTGAACACAAACGGTTTGACTATTCAGTTTGGCGCTATGCACGCAAGTTTGTCAGCATCCAATCGTGCAGAGTGGACTGAATTACGAGTACCCGCTCAGGACTGGGAGCAAGCACTGGTGAGTGAAACTAGCACTGTGCCGGCGCATCTGATTTGGGAATCTTCCATTTTGATGCGAGAAATGAGTAAGTCGCTAAGCAATCTAAGTCATGCTGGATTTAGGCTAGTGACAGAACCCGACTTAGAAACAGGATCAGAAAAAATCAGTGCACTTGAATTAATCGACTATACAGATGGGCAAAAACAAAAAGTCTTAAATGCGGTGACATGGCTTAACCGTGACAATAAAACTGGTGCGTATTTCGATGAAAATGGCATCGATTTTGAGAAATTGTTCTGGCAAAGCCCTGTACGTTTTAGACGTTTATCTCGTGGCATAGGTAAGAGTGTGACAACGCAAAAACAGCGTGTCCCAATTAAGTCAGCTAAGCCTATTAAATTAGCCAAGAAAAAAAAGAAAACGAGTTTTCGTACTGTCACGATTCGTCACCACCGACAGCATATCGGTGTGGATTTCGCTGCAGCTATGGGCACCCCTGTGAGTGCAGTAGCGGAAGCAAGGGTAGCATTCATGGGTTGGCGCGGCGCATATGGCAATCTAGTTGTGTTAGATCACGGTAGTCATTACTACACTTACTATGCGCATCTTAGTAAATTTGCAGATGATCTCGCAGTAGGTCAAAAACTCTTGCGCGGTGAGGAGTTGGGCTTAGTCGGATCGACAGGGCGCTCAACTGGTCCGCATTTGCATTTTGAAATACGTCAGCATGAAGCTTATATAGATCCATTGACCGATGGCTATACCTTAGACCTGTGGCATTTGCAGGGCGAAGAATTACCTAGCTTGCTCTCCACAATGTTGAGATTAGATCTCACACGTGATAAATCTCTGCAAAAATAAAGTACTACCTTCAGCTGAACGTGGTTTCGCGAGAGTGAAATAGTGTTATTTCAATTTTGATAATTTCTAGGTAGATCCTCGCTTTTATCATTTTCCATATTGCAACTTATTGCAAACTTGATCATAATGGCCGTCCTTTTTTGAATTTGCTGCATTGCGGCGTCAATATTTCCGACCTCCTGTCGATATCTACTTGGATAGATAACTAGTGGTTTGAGTATTGAAAGTGAGGACGGTTTTGAAAATGAAATTAAATTATGTGCGTCTGGCTTGTTTTGCTGGCCTGATTGCAACTGCAGCTATGGTTACCATGGCCACTGCATGGGCAGATGAATCTGTTCAATTACGTAAAACTTCTTTATCCATTACAGGCGAACGCGCCTTTGATGCAAAATTAGAAGCTGCATTGCATGATAAATCACCCGTATTGTTAGCACGTTCAGCTTTGGTATTAGATCAAGCTTCTGGTCGTGCTCTATTTGAAAAAAATAGTAAAGACATCTTATCGATTGCTTCTATCACTAAGCTCATGTCAGCGATTGTGATTGTTGAATCCGGTGCAGATTTATCTGAAATGATTACCTTAGGCGAAGAAAAGAAATTTGCTGGTAAATCACTGCGTTCCAGATTACGCAAAGATACAGAATTAAGTCGTTATGACTTATTGCGTTTGGCTTTGATGAGTTCAGAAAATAAAGCCATCAGCACACTGGCAAAAAATCATCCAGGCGGTTTAGAGCGTTTTGTTGAGGCCATGAACGCCAAGGCAAAAGAGCTAGGCATGCGCGATAGTCATTTTCTGGAGCCTACTGGTATTTTGAGTGGCAATATTTCTACAGCATCTGATGTCGCTAAATTAATCTCAGCAGCTGAAAAATTTCCGTTGATTCGTGAGTTATCTACAGAAGAAGCTTATACATTAGAAACGCAAAAATCGAGTTTGCGTTATTCCAATACAAATCGTTTGATACATGATCCTTCTTGGGACATCGTAGTTCAAAAGACTGGCACCACTACTAAAGCCGGTAAGTGCGTTGCCTTTCAAGCGATTATTGCTGGACGTGATGTCATTGTTGTTCTGCTTAACGGCAAGAGCAAACAATCACGTGTGAAAGATGCCTCTAAGTTACGTCAATGGATGGAACATGACTTAGTTCTGTCAGCACTGAACTAAATCATGCTTGATTGCTAGTAGGTTTTCTCCTACTAATAAATAAGATTCATAGGAATGGCTGTTGCATATTAATGCAGCAGCCATTTTTTTATGGCGTGAACAATCAGCAATAAAGATAAGTTATTAGATTAATGAGTTGGATCAGTGCACGCTAAGCAAATAGATATAAAAAAAACCGCTTTATAAGAAGCGGTTTTTTCTATACCTAAACTCAGCACAGTTGAGTCACTGCAGATTACTTAGGTATCACGTCTTAAGAAAGAAGGAATAACAGATTTAGAACGTTTAGCAGATACCACCGCAGAAGGTGGAACATGCTGGGTAGTAGGTGCTAGGCGCTTTTCTTGTTCAGTTGAATTACGCACTGCACGGAAACGATCCAATATTGAGCCATTTACTTTATGATGCGCAGTACTTTGCTTTTGATTTTGAACTTGTTGTGCTTCAGCTTCAGCAAGTTGATCAATTGAACGTGCAAACTCCAAGAAGTTTTCACGTATCTCTCTGTTTGTCGTCATGACAAAGAACTCTGAACCAAAGAATTCATTCGCACTAGGGCTATACATCACTGGTGGTGATAAGAAAAAACTAGAGGTAAAGGACTTAGTAAAGATGCCTTCATAAGTCGTTAAATCATCTACACGGCTAGGCACTAAGACAAGCTTAGGTGGTTTGCGCATACGTGAGTTAAAGATGAATGAAAAACGATTAATGAATTCCATTGTGCTATCTAACTCAACCCAAGATAAAGAACTTGGAACAAGTATGAGATCAAATTCGAATAAGAACTCAGGAGGTAAGACATCAGTCCACGTTAGATCAGAGATAACAACACTATTATCTTCAACATTTTTTCTCAGCGCTTCTTTTGCTTTCAGTAATGTGATACCTGAACCTTTAGAGTTAGGTAAATCTACGGTCGTGCAATTGATACCGATAGGATAAGCTTTCTTGACCCATTTGCCGGATGTCGCTTGATGATCAAAATCGATGAGCGATGTTTTTTTACCCGCTATATAAGCGAAGTAAGCAGCCAGATTTGCAGATAGCGTGCTTTTGCCTACGCCACCTTTTTGACTAGTGATTAATATTTTTAGCGGTGAGTTCATTTAAAGCCTCGATTAAACCGACAAGCCATTGATTATAAGAATAATTTTAATTTAACAGGTGCTTTACTTAGCTATTTTGCTACTATACTATACGAAATGTATTTCTTTTGACAGTTAATTTATATCATTGCAATTACTGTTTTATTAATAAACCTAGGAGGCCGTTATGACTAATGCCGCTTTGAAGCCTGCAATGAAACGGTTTGAACCTGATTCTGGTTGGAGTGATGCAGTCACTCCTCTCGTGTTGGTAAATGAACATTCATCACTCGATAATAATAAAGTTGTAACACAATCTGATCCAATTTCAGCTGATGCTCTTTCTAATTTAGGCGACTCGATTCAAGACGTTTTTAGTAGCCTTAAAATCAGCGACACGCGTCTAGAATCTTGGTCCGATGTTGATTTGGCAATTCGCAGCATCGGTGTCAAGCTAAAAGAGAAGAAGCTTTTAGAACATCGACTCGTTGAGCTAAAACTTGAAATTGAAGAAGCTTCATCGCAAGCTGCGGTTCTTGTGAATTCGGCCTATAAGCGCGAAATGGAGATACATGCTACTTCTAAATTGCGCTTGGAAATTGCTGAGATGTTGAATCAAAAATTAGCTAATGCATTGAAAAATTGAGACTTTTTTCTGATTTATAGAGGTTGGCATTTATGGCGGGACGTAGTCTTTCACTCGTGAGATCCTTACTTGTTCTCGCTAATTGGTTGTGTTTTATTGCAGTATTTATTTGGACTAGCTTGGTACAGGGTAGAGCGGATTGGTGGTTAAACCTCAATTGGACTACTTGGTTAACAGATTTGCAATCCACCGTATATTTGCGTGAAGTTGCCGTGGGCAGTGTTTGGATATTGTGGTTATTACTTTCTTTGCTCATAAGCGTGATGTGGATAGCCGATAGGCTACAAAGCGCCAAGCAGCATGCGCATACAGTGTCCGAGGTTGATCAAACGGATCAGGACGCTATGCAAGCAGCAAGCCTAGAAGAAGCAGCAGCAGTGTCTCCAGAGTCGTTAGAGCCAGAAGTTGTGGACGAAGTAAGGCAAAAAATTCTTAAACTGCAGGAATCGCTCAAGCAAATTTAAACTTAGTTCATTTTTCTTGTTCATGCAGTTAATAAAAACCCGCTTTAATGTGGGTTTTTTTTCGTCTTTGAATACAGATGTATTCTTCTATCAAAATGATTGACGCATTAATTTAACTGTTTTAAGTTTGAATAAAAGTGGTTTAGATTTAAAACCATAATAAATACTATTCTGATAATAGTAATGAATGCTAATAATCATTGTGCTTTACAATGATTCACACAAAATTTATCAGTTGAGATGAATAACAATAAACTTAGTTTGGAGGCGTGATGGAGAAATTTGATTTATGCGTAATTGGAGCAGGACCTTCTGGATTTGCAGCAGCAATGCGTGGCATAGATTTTGGCAAGAAGGTTGCATTAATCGAAAAAAATCGCGCAGGTGGTGCAGGAATATTTAATGGCGCATTATCTTCTAAAACTTTATGGGAATTATCTGAAAGTTATAAAGTGGCGCGTAGTTCTGATCGTGGATTTTCTGTGCGTGATGTAGAGCTAAGTTATTCTGCAGTAGTAAACGCAATGCATAGCGCAGTAGATAATAAATATCGTCAAATACGTGAGCAAATTAACTACTATCAAAACAGGGGTGATCTCAGTGAGTTTAATGGACACGCGAAACTGATTTCAAAAAATGAAATTGAAATCACAATAGCAGATGGTAAGACACAAACAATCTGGGCTGACAAGATAGTGCTTGCAATCGGTAGTCGTCCACGATATCTGCCTGATATTCCCATCGATGAAAAAATTATCTTATCTAGTGATGCTATTGCTTCTTTATCGGATTTTCCTTCCAGCATAGTGATATTGGGTGCAGGCGTCATAGGGTGTGAGTTTGCTACTATTTTTTCTAACTTTGGAAAAACAAAAGTATTTTTAATCGACAAAGAAGAAAGAATCTTGCCATCAGAAGATGAAGACATAGCGCAATCAATTGCAACTAATCTTGAACAAAGTGGTGTAGTTATACATCATGGCGCTTCATTAGAAAAAATGTCTATAGTAAATGGCAAAGTTGAATATATTCTGAATTACAAAGATGGTCGACATGAAATACATACAGTCGATCATGCTTTAATTTCTGTTGGACGAGTTGCGAATACTGAAAATCTAGGGTTAGAAACAGTCGGTGTTAAGTTGGATAGCCGAGGTTATTGTGAAGATGATTTAACACAGACTTCGGTAGATAATATTTATGCGGTTGGCGATTTTACGGCGGATATCTCTTTAGTGAATGTGGGTGAATTGGAAGGACGCTATGCTGTAGAAAGAATTTTCGGTAAACCAGATCGACCTTTGGTTTATGAAAATATTTCTACCATTATGTTTTTAAATCCAGAAGTTGCTTCTGTAGGTTTAAACGAAACACAAGCGCGAAAGAAAAAGATTTCTTATAAGCTAGCAAAAATGAATTACCGCTATATTAATCGTGCGATTGCCATGGGTGATAAAGGCGGCTTCTTTAAATTGTTAGTGTCAGATGACGATGAAATGAAAATTCTCGGTATGCGCGTCATAGGAAATCATTCATCAAGCACCATACAAGTATTAGCTTTGATGATTTCTATGGGAATTGGTGTAGCGCATTTGGCGGAACTAATTTTCCCTCATCCTTCAGTGCCTGAAGGTATACAAGAATGCGCTCGTATGTTGATGGGTAAATCGATTGTGAAGCCTGAAGTTTTTCACATTGATATTGCTTGTTACCGCGTTGATGCAAACGGAAGAATAAGCGATCTGCATTTTCCTGCAGCAGCTTAAATAGCGAGGAACTTAATCGCGCTTATTGATGAGGAAAGTAGGAATAGCAGACATCAAACGTTTAGAGACACCTTGCTTGGCTTCTGATCCAGGATTTTTTTCAACCAGTGTATCGGTTTCTTCTGAATTACGTCTAGCACGGAATTGATCGAGCACAGTACCGCTTAATTTAGGATTAAATTCTGAACGTCTTGGACCTTGCCTATCTTCCATTTCGCTTTCGCCTAGCTCATCAATAGCGCGCGCAAAGGTCATAAAATTTTCGCGTACTTCTTGATTGGTGGTCAGTACAAAGAATTCCGAGCCAAAAAAGTTGTTGGCACTCTCGCTATACATCACAGGTGGCGCAAGGAAAAAACTGGTGTTAAATGAGCGAGTAAAAATCGACTCATATGTTTCAAAATCGTCAACTCTGCTAGGCACCAATACCAGCTTTGGTGGTTTGCGCATGCGCGATTTGAAAATGAAGGAAAAACGATTAATGAATTCCAGCGTGCTGTCGAGTTCTATGATGGAGAGGGAAGTTGGAACCAGCACCAAATCGAACTCAAATAGGAATTCTGGTGAAAGTACATCGGTCCAAGTTAGATCAGCGACGACAACTTGATGATTTTCAACACCTTTTCTTAAAGCCTCCTTGGCTTTCAGAAGAACAATGCCAGGGCCTTTGTAGTTAGGCAGGTCAGCGGTGTTGCAATGTATGCCTATGGGGTAGGCTTTTTTGACCCATTTGCCGGAAGTGGCTTGATGGTCAAAGTCTATGAGGGCAGTTTTTTTGCCTCTGGTGTGGCAAAAATAAGCGGCCAGATTGGCAGACAACGTACTTTTGCCTACGCCACCTTTTTGGCTGGTAATTAAGATCTTAAGTGGAGAAGTCATCACAATGTTTTATAGTATTTCGTTCACCAAGATCTAACGAGGAATTTCGTTTTTTATTTGACAATTTTTGTTTGCTAGTAATTACAGGTTAGATTATGGCTAGTGTTAACGTAAAAGTGAAGCAGGGAGTGTGTAATGAGTAGTCCAGCGATGAAACCGACCATGAAACGATTTGAGCCAGGCGAGGGATGGACTGATTCCATTGCCCCTGTAGTCTCGATTAATGACTATGCTAAAACGCAGTCACGTAAGGAAGAATTACCCGCAGATGCCTTATCAAGCTTGGGTGACTCTATACAAGACGTCTTTCAAAGCTTGAAGATAAGCGATCCTGAGCTTTCGTGCTGGGCAGATGTGGATATGGCTATCAAAGAAGTAGGCATCAAGCTGCAAGAGAAAAAGCAGTTAGAAAGTCGACTCTTGGAATTGCAGGGCGAAATACAAGAATCATCCAATTTGGCTGCTGAATTAGTGAACATGGCCTATCAAAAAGAGATGGAGATTCATGCAACATCAAAAATGCGTCTAGAAATCGCCGGTTTGCTGAATCAAAGATTATCGAATGCTTTGAAAAGTTAATAGGACGATGGCGACTCATGTTGATCTATGAAATTTTACCTGGCAGACGGGGCTTATTACTGTTTAACTGGATTCTATTTCTCGTCGTTTTTGCATCGACTTGCATGGTGCAGGCCAGCTTTAGTTGGTGGCAAAGTTTAAATTGGAATAGCTGGCTGACTGAAATGGCAGCTATCTTTACGCTTGGTCAGTTGCCAGTGGGATCGTTGTGGATACTCTGGTTTTTTCTTAGCTGCTTTTTTAGCGTATTGCATTTACTCGATATGCTGTTGAAGATGAAAGCTGAATCAGAACGATTAGCTGCAGAACGTGAAGCACAGTTACTGGCAGAAGCACGTGCACGTAGTCGTGAAGAATCTTTAGAACTCACACTTTCAGGTGTGGGTGAACTCGACGAAAAAATTATTCGACTACAAGAAGATTTAAGTCGTATTTAGTCTCTGTTTGTCTAGCCCGAAACAGGTATTTGGTTTCGGGCTCTTCCTCTGGGCAGTTTCGCCTTTTCCTTCATACAATCAAGTGCAACTCTTGCACTGACCATAGATAACAATTCTGTAATCTTAGGTTTTTTTACCTAGTTCATTGAATCCACTAGAAAAATTGTCAATACGGTGCCTTAGTGGTTAGCCTTCCTGCTTAAATTCTGCTTACTTTCAAACCATCCTGTGATAGCTTATCAATGTTTCTTTTGGGAAAATGAATAGTTAATTTTTTGGCTATATAGCAGTCCATCATTCATAGGTCCTTTCGTTTCATCAAAACAAAAGCATTTTTTAATTTCGAGTTCAATTTACTTTTGTAGATTGAAGCTGTTTTTGTTTTGGTAGCGAAGATGCGCCAAAAAATTACGTCAATAAATCCCATAGTTAATAACTTCATGTCGAGTGTATAAGGAGAAATATCGTGCTAAAAGGAAAAAATGCTCTGGTAACTGGATCAACAAGTGGTATTGGTCTGGGAATCGCTGAAGGACTTGCAGCGCAAGGTGTCAATCTGGTGTTGAATGGTTTTGGTGATGCTAAAGAGATTGAAACACTACGTGCAAATTTAGCTTCCAAGTACGGCGTGAAAGTACTCTACGATGGTGCCGATATGAGTAAAGCTGATCAAATCGAAGCCATGATGCACAAAGCAGAAAAAGATTTAGGTGGCATTGATATCTTGGTCAA
>JACCDZ010215478.1_pt1 | contig 12095 bp, 11 predicted proteins | sample 7449551 | NCBI WGS metagenome assembly JACCDZ01 (sample SAMN15323452, study PRJNA562643) | freshwater metagenome | isolation source: river surface water | place: USA:Blue River Watershed | collected 2017-08-18
GTACCGTTTTTTAATCGCTTTCGTTTCGTTGATGATCGGGTTGAAGTTCTTGAATTTACCAACAAAAATACCCAACAAAAAACAGCTTTTGGCAACCCTACTGATCGGGGTAATTGTAGCTGCACATTGGGTAACTTTCTACAAATCCATCGATCTCTCAACCGCTTCACTCGCCGTTTTGTGTCTGTCAACGACTACCTTGCACGTCACATGGCTTGAGCCGTTGGTAATGAAAAAGAAGTTTTCCTGGTTTGAATTTGGCTTGGGCGCGATCGTGATTTATGGAATCTTCGTCGTTTCCAAAAAATTTACAAACGAAGATTTTCTAGCGTTGGGAATTGGTTTGACTTCTGCGCTTTGCGCGGCATTTTTTTCCGTCTTCAACGCCCGATTGGCCAAGGACGGTGTCCCTTCTTCAGCAATAACGCTTCACGAAATGGGTACTGGATTGCTGTTGCTTACCGTCGTCTTGTTTTTCGATAATCAAATCAACGCACACCTGTTTCAAATAACGTGGGAAGATTTTGGCTGGCTGCTATTTTTGGGGATTGTTTGTACCTCAATCGCTTTTCTTGTCACAATCGATGTGGTCAAAAAACTAGGGGCATTTACCGTTTCACTTAGCATCAACTTGGAACCTGTTTACACAATCATTCTGGCGATTTTGATTTTGAAAGAAAATCAAAAATTAGATGTCAATTTTTACATCGGGGCAGGCATTATCATTGCTGTCGTACTTGGCAATGGCATTTTTAAATATTATCGCTCAAAACAAACTGACGCAAAAATTTTGCAAAGTGAGAAGGATCATTAAATCCGAGCTGAAACCCGATTTCCTTATTCGATAAATGGGTGAAATACGCCAACCGCTTTGCTTCCGATACCAAGCGGTTACGGATGTGTGCTTTTGCCGACCTTCCTGTGTGTTTTTTGACGAGTTCGTTCAAATAATTTGGAGAAGTCAATAGTTTTTCTGCGTATTGATTGACCTTGTGCCACTCCGAATACTTTTGATCGACCAATTTTTTAAACTTGATCACCACTTCCGGATATTCATCCATCTCTTTCCACGCTGCTGGAAGTTGATCTTTCGCTAGCTCACTGCAATAAATTAAAAAAAGCTTCAACAAAGCACTCAGTTTTTCGGATCGGAAAGTGTCGTCTAATACATAAAACTGCTCCATTTGCGTGCGTAAATTCTGCAAGTACGCGTCATTTTCTGAAACGGTAATTCGTGTTGCGGCTCCTTTTTCGTGAAATAAATTCAGGCGCATCATAAACGCGTCAATGATTCCATTTTCAACTAAAAAATCATGGGTAAAAAGCAGTGCTATTCCTGTTGAATCCTCCGAAGTCGTCAATTGATGTACTTGCTCTGGATGGATGAAAAAAAGTGAATTTTGAATTACTGGGAAAACGTGTGTATCAATCCGATGATTTCCGCTTCCTTTTTGTATCCAAATAACGGTGTAAAAATCATGTCGATGCGGCACTTCCGAAACGTGTGACGAAGTTAGTAACACGTCTTGAATTTTCTTTAACGCAAAACGAACGGGCTTCCCATGTACCAACAACGATTGAGTCTCTATTTTTCGAACGAAGGCCATCACTACAATACTTGAACCAATGCATCCCAAAAAGCAGCTGTTGAATTGACACACCCTTGCTCCAACATCTTGTGGATTTCAAGTTCACGCGGATCGGCATACGGTTTTTCTGTTCTGAAAAAAGTCAATTCCTTTGGAAAGTTAGTCAGCGCGTCGTGGATCGACTCGGGTGTAGACAAATCGACGGTTGAATCCGCGTTCTTCTTTTGGATGGCAATTAATTCTAATTTTTCAGGATGGCATTGAAACACAAAACAACTATCAACGCTTCGGTGCTCCAAAAACTTTACTTTTTCGTATACGATTTGCAACACGTGGTCGCTGAACAATTCAACCAATTCAGTTGCCAATTTTGGATTGCTTTTGTTGATTTCTTCCCATTCTTCTTTGTAGACGTGGTTGACTACTAAAAACTGTTTCAAATCATTTTCGAGCAATTCCAATTCTTCGTTTGTGAGCAATCTGTATTTCATGGCAAAAAAATATACGCATTAAAAAAGGTACGAAGTTAGCAAATCAACACGAGCGACTTGCAACTTCGTACCTTGTATCGTAATTCAATTATAAAGTACCTCTTTTTTCTTGTTCCCGCTCAATTGATTCAAACAACGCCTTGAAGTTTCCAGCACCAAAACCACGCGCACCCATTCGTTGAATGATTTCGAAAAACAACGTCGGACGGTCTTCAACTGGTTTGGTAAAAATTTGCAGCAAATACCCTTCTTCATCCGCATCGATCATGATACCTAATTTTTGCAATTCATTGATGTCTTCCTTGAATTTTGACATGTGTTCTTTCAAACGCTCTGGAATTGCATCGTAGTATGCTTGTGGTGGTGTACTCAAAAATTCAACTCCACGCGAACGCATATCGGCTACGGTTGTGATGATATCATCGGTTGCAACGGCAATGTGTTGTACTCCCGGACTTTCGTAAAAATCTAAATATTCTTCAATTTGTGAACGCTTTTTCCCTTCGGCAGGTTCGTTGATCGGAAATTTGATTCGTCCATTTCCGTTCGACATTACCTTCGACATCAACGCCGAGTATTCCGTTGTGATTTGTTTGTCGTCAAACGACAAGAAATTAACAAATCCCATGACATCTTCGTACCACTTTACCCACGTATTCATTTCATTCCAGCCCACATTTCCAACCATGTGATCGATGAATTTTAACCCTACTGGAGCTGGATTATAGTCTGATTCCCATTTTTTGTAACCTGGCAAAAATTCACCCGTGTAATTTTTACGCTCTACAAACATGTGCACCGTTTCACCGTAAGTATAAATTCCCGCTCGAACTACTTCTCCGAATTCATCCGTCTCAACGGTTGGCTCCATGAAAGAAACCGCTCCTCGTTTCATTGTTTCTGCATACGCAGAACGAGCGTCCTCCACCCACAACGCAACGATTTTAACGCCATCTCCGTGTTTTTTAACGTGCTCTCCAATTGGTGATTCACTGTTCAACGCAGTTGTTAAAACCAAGCGAATCTTATCTTGTTTCAATACATACGAAGCTCGGTCTTTCAAACCTGTTTCTAATCCAGCATACGCGTGCGATTGAAAACCAAAAGCTGTTTTGTAGAAATGCGCCGCTTGTTTGGCGTTTCCTACATAAAACTCGACGTAATCTGTACCCAACAACGGCAAAAAGTCTTGGGCACCCTCAAAAATTTTTTCTAAACCGTATTCTACGTTTTTTAATTCTTTGCTCATATTCAATATTATTTTCTCTTTCTTGGAAAGAGCGATGTAACTAAAATTTATTTTTTTGTTCCAAATTAGGCTTCCAACCACGATTTGTAGTAATCCGCATCCGAAATGTCTAATGCTTCTTGTGTAACTTTCAGTGGTTTGAAGGTATCCACCATGACAGCCAACTCTCCCGTTTCTTTTTGACCGATACTCCGCTCCATAGCACCCGGATGTGGTCCGTGAGGAATTCCGCCTGGATGCAGCGAAATGTATCCTTTTTCAACGTGATTTCTACTCATAAAATCTCCGTCTACATAGTACAATACTTCATCCGAGTCGATGTTGCTGTGGTTGTAGGGCGCTGGAATTGCTTGTGGATGATAATCGTACAAACGCGGCACAAACGAACAGATTACATAATTGTGTGCTTCAAACGTTTGGTGAATCGGCGGTGGCAAATGCACACGACCCGTAATTGGTTCAAAATTATGAATGGAAAAAGCGTATGGATAATTGTATCCATCCCAACCAACAACATCAAAAGGGTGCGTTGCGTAAACAATCTCGTGCAATTGATTTTCTTTTTTCAATTTCACAACAAAATCTCCCTTCTCATCGTGCGTTTCCAACTCCGATGGTCCTCTAAAATCGCGCTCGCAAAAAGGCGAATGTTCCAACAATTGTCCAAAATCATTGCGGTATCGCTTCGGTGTCACGACCGGACTAAACGATTCCACGATGAACAAACGGTTGTCTTCCGAATCAAACTCAATTTGGTAAATTATTCCCCGAGGAATGACTAAATAATCGCCGTACGAAAACGGAATGTTTCCAACCAAGGTGCGCAGCTTTCCGCTTCCTTTGTGGATAAAAATGACTTCGTCGGCATCGGCATTTTTGTAAAAGTAGCTCGTCAAGGATTTGCGCGGCGCAGCACATACAATATTCAAATCGTTGTTAAACAACACCGTCACTCTACTTTCCAGAAAATCATCTTTCGGCGCAACATCAAAACCGCGTAACATGTGCGACTTGATGTTTTTGTTGATCGCTGCTTTTGGCGTTAAATCGATTGGTTCAGCGATCGACTTAATTTGCGTTGGGCGATGCACGTGATACAGCAACGAGGAAAAACCGCTGAAACCTTCCGTTCCAAACAACTGCTCGTAGTAATAACCTCCGGATTTTTTTTCAAATGTAATGTGTCTTTTGGTCGGAATCTGACCAAGTTTATGATAAAATGGCATAAATACTAAGATTTTAAAATTTTCAATAACGAACCGCGCTCGCCTTCACGATGGGGCTCGATAAATAACTATCTCGTTGAGAAACAAAAATCACTCGGGATTTCTTTTGATTAAAAACTTTAAATAACTCAATAACCCATTCCACATCATCGGAGTGCTTTTAGACAAAGTTAAAATTTGAATTGATTCAAAACAAATTTAATTTGTTAGATTCTTTCTAAATATACGCTCAAATCAAGGATTCCTTTAAATTTGTGGCACAATCGAAAAAAATGAAAAAAATACTTGTTATCGGTGCTTGCGGACAGATTGGAAGCGAGCTTGTATTAGCGCTTCGAACCCGTTTTGGAAAAAGTCAAGTCGTTGCAGCAGATGTGAAATCTGAAGCAATACCCCTTTTGGAAGACGGACCTTACGTGCAACTAGATGCCTTAGACAAGGAGAAAGTGAGAGGGTATATCATTGACAACCAAATAAATGAAGTCTATTTATTGGCTGCACTCCTTTCTGCTACGGCTGAAAAAAATCCTGATTTTGCGTGGAAATTAAACATGGAAGCGCTGTTTACCATTTTGGATTTAGCAAAAGAAGGACACATTCAAAAAATCTTTTGGCCAAGCTCAATCGCCGTTTTTGGACCGACGACTCCGCGCGACATGACACCACAATATACCATCATGGAGCCAACGACCGTTTATGGGATTTCAAAACAAGCAGGTGAGCGATGGTGTGAATATTACCACAACAAATTTGGCGTTGATGTCCGCAGTATTCGTTATCCCGGGCTGATCTCCTATACGAGTTTACCCGGCGGAGGCACAACCGATTATGCGGTGGACATTTTTTACAATGCAAAAAAATCAGGTAAGTATACTTCTTTCTTGTCAGAAGAAACGGCTTTACCGATGATGTATATGGAAGACGCAATCCGTGCTACGATTGAATTGATGGAAGCACCGAGTGAAAATATCCACATCCGCTCAAGTTATAATTTGGCGGGAATAAGCTTTACCCCTGCCGAACTTGCCCAAGCTATTCAGCAAGAAATGCCTGAATTCGAGATGTCGTATGCACCTGATTTTCGTCAGGCAATTGCGGATAGTTGGCCCAACTCAATAGACGATAAGTCAGCAACAGCGGATTGGGGTTGGAAAGCTAACTACGATTTGCAACGGATGGTGAAGGTCATGCTTGATAATGTAGATATTTCAAAACTGACTGATTGAATTGTAGATAGCACTTTTTGAACGATTTTGAAAACGATTTTTTTTATTTTCCATGTGCATCAACGAATTTTATTTCTATCTTCAAGGCTATTAACTACGAGATTAATGCTTAGGAAACTTGTTTTTTCAGTATGCTGTTTATTTTTACTCTTCAGTAATTTTGCGTTTACTGGCGTGGGAATAGACCAAAAAGATAAAATCAATCAACGTAGCGCTGATGGGAAAAAACAAGGTCGCTGGGTTATCTATGGGAAAGACCGCCCCACAGAAGGATATCCTGCTAAAGGAAAAATCGAGGAAGGAAACTACAAAGACGACCGAAGAGAAGGACTTTGGATCATGTATCACAACGACGGAGTAACACCCAAACTCAAAGGCGAATACGTGAACAACCGTCCGAATGGCAAATACGTGAAATACCACATGAACGGCAAAATCAAAGAAGAAGGTACTTTCAATGCGGGAGAATATGCCGATTCGCTCAAAAGATATCATTCAAACGGCGTGTTGAGCTACGAAGCAAATTACAACAATCAAGGAAAGGAACAAGGAAAAGTGCGCTTCTTCTATCCCAACGGACAGGTCGAATTTGAATACGCCGCTGAAAGTGGTACCGTCGCTGGAAAAGCAACCCGCTATTACGAAAATGGTGACGTGAAAGAAATTGTTGTTTACAACGCCGATGGCTCTTTGAAAAGCAGTGAAATAAAAGAGATGTCGAGTCCAAAAGTGGTTGTAACGCCACCTGCTGCGTCTGCGGAACAAGCGCCAAAAATTGCGAAACCAATTGTAAAAGGCGGAAAATTTCAACCAAATGGGTACAACAAAGTGTACAATTCTGACGATGAAATTTGGCAAGACGGTGATTTCAAAGATGGAAGATTACACAACGGAAAAGTATATGTATACGATCGCGACGGAATCCTGCTGAAAGTGAAAGTTTTCAAAAATGGAATCTACCATTCGGACGGCCAACTCTAACTGCCCTTTATTTCAATCCCATTATTTATGCAATTTATTCCATCTACTGTTTCTGCTTTAGCCCTATTGCCAACGTTTTTAGTTGCTCAAATTGAAACAAATCCGACTGCAACTAGTGAAACCAAGCGGTTGAGTGCGTTGAACAGTCCGCACCAATACACAATCAAACTGCTTCAAAACAAAGACCTCGTTCCAAGTACATTTGGACGTATTTTGGGCGAGAATCCTTCTGTTACCACTTTTGCGCTCGATTTTGACAAACAACAATTTGTTGCCAACGGGTTGATCGCACAAAATCAATCCTCCGGATTTATGCTCACTGGAAATGCCGGTGTAGCCAACGAAAATCAATTCAAAAACCTTTTTCTTGGCGCAGGAATTAACCCCAAAGCGATGGCTGGATTGCAAATGCATTTTGCCAACAAAACAAAAATTGAATTCAAAAACACACTTTCAACTACTGCTTATGCACAGCAAGAAATAGAGCGTGAACGCTTGATTGAGCAACAATTAAAAAATACAAATGCCGCAATCGAAGCACTTCAAAAAGCTGGAAAAACATCTGAAACAAGCGAAAAATTATCCGAATTGATGGTGAAAAAACAACTCCAATTGGATTCTTTAAATTTCAGTTTCATGGTGAAACAATCCAACTTGCATTTTCAGCGCTACGCATTTTCATACAATACGTTAGGTGCCAATATTGAGACATCGAAATACGACTTTCTTCCTACCGAAATCGGAACAGACACAAACATATCGGCCAAAAAATACGTCGGCTGGGAATTGTTTTATCAATACAACCATGTAATTCACAATTCAGAAAAACACCGTGCGATCATCCACGGACTTCGACTTTCGTTTAGTCAAAAAAACAACGTAGCCGATTTGAATCCTTCGTTTATTCGACAAGAAACGGGTATCAGTACACAGGAAAAAGAAGCTCGTTTTTTTACCGCCTACAATTCGCTCGACTATGCAAACATTCATTATCTGCGAATCGCATACGATATGACCTATTTACCTCTCCGAGCACAAACGTATAATGTTGGAGTTATTCTAGGGATAGACATGTTGTTTCATCCAAAAAGTATCGACAATCAATTGAAATTCAACGGAGGATTTGTATTCCCATTTTCGTTCGGTAATTCGGAAAACCCAATGGCGCTTTCCGCAATTCTTTCCGGTATTTACCGATCAAAAACCACCTTCATAGAAAGTGCCTTCGATAACAAAGCATTTTTTGTTAGCTACAATCTACGCCTGACGAAGGCGATTGCTTGGAAGAAAAATTAAACTTTTTGAACCTGACCCGATTTTAATCGGAAATCCAATGCGATAAAGCATGCACAAATTCCCCAAATCGGAATGGCTGCTTTGTCCGTATCCAAATAATTGTTGAGTACTCCGTGAACAAAATAAGTCACCAACGCAAGGTTCATCGACAACAGCAATACTTTCATTTCACGGTTTTCCTTGGGCCATTGAATATAAAGCGTGATTCCCTTGTAAAAAATAGCGGCAACAACCAACAGGAAAGTCACCAATCCCAACACACCCATTTCCGCCATCGGACCCAAATATTCGCTATGTGCATTTCCACCATCACCAAAATTGGTTGAAATAATGGTCATGTTTTCGGGCTCCTGAAACCGTGCATATTCAAAAGCGTAAGTTCCTGGTCCGAATCCCAAAAAAGGGCGTTCTTTAAACATTTCAATCGCACAAGACCACCGGTTGATTCGTTCTAAATTCGAAGCATCCGTAGTTACGTTCGCTGCACTTTGAAGTCGCTTTCCAAAATCTTCTGTTGTATGTTCCGACTTGTTTTTCGCCAATGATTGCTCGATAGAGGTCCACGACAGAAACACAATTACTCCCAATGCAGCAACAACACTAGCAACCCAAGAGAACTTAATTTTGAAAGCAATCAAACCCCAGACGCCCAGCGCTGCAACTACGCTCAACCAAGCTGCTCGTGTGTACGAAAAATACAACGCAACAAAATTTACAAGGATAAAAACCAACAAAATCGCCTGAACCAACGGACCGTGTTTCTTCGAGAAATAAATTCCGATCAACAGAGGAACTAAAAACGCTACCATCGCTCCGTAGATCGTGTGATCTTTGAAAAAAGGCCACATCACCCAATGACTTTCCTTTTCTCCAAAACTGTATCCCGCATGAAGAAAAACGGTGTACACCATCACGATAACCATTCCGATCGTAAACAACCAAAGTGCTATCTTGATGTTTTTTTCCTGAAAGAAGACCCGCGATCCATACAAAATCATCGGAATCATGAACCACAAGCGCGCCAACAAAAATTTAAACGAAACAAGCGGCTGTGCACTCGTCACCGAAGTAAAAAACACCCACAACAAGTATAAACCCAAAGCGATTGTTATTTCATTTTTCCATACGTATGTTGGGAAAACGCCGGTTCGAACGTGCTGCATCAGCAGTAGTATCATTGTGCCAAAGAGAAGCGGCTCGGTAGGCACAAATAATCCAAAGCCATTGACATACTCCTCAATATTGACCGACAAAGGAGTCAACAAAAACAAAAGTAAAAACGTAAACTGGGTATGAAAAATCGCTGCATATATTGCGAGCAAAACAACAGGCAAGGCCGCAAAATACAATTGGTCTTTCCAGATGAAATACGAAAGTAAAGCAATGAAAAATGCTCCAACGAGAAACATCCAATTATTTGTGCGTTCGGCAGACACTTAAGCGATTTTTCTCAATTCTTGAATTCGATCTTGAATCAACAAGGCAAATACCATAAAAATGAATGTTGCCATGGTCGAAACCAAAATGATGATGGCTTTTTTGGGTTTTTCTTTTTTGTCGGCGACAACTGCTCGTTCCACCACAAATTTATGGTTGAAATTAGCATACGCGTCCGATTCAGCTTGCTCAAACGCCACCTCAAATTCGGACAATTTTACGATCTTTTCGTCCCGTAACATGGCCAATCCATCAAACTCAGCGCCATGTTTCATATTGATTTCAAGTTTGTCTTTGAAAAAAGCGCGATCTGCTGCGCCTTTCGCTTCATTGTAGGCCGCAGAAAGAGTTGCTCTACCTTCTGACGTTACCACACCCAAGGCCGACAAACTATCCAATTTCATTCGAATATCTCGCAAACTTTTTTCAATCAACTCTTTCTTTCGCAAGTTGATTTCAAACGCGGGGATTGTACGCTCTTTTACCATGTCATTTTTCACGGTGTCAATCAAATCGACAATTTTATTTGCCATTTCAGCAGCCAATTCCTTGTCTTTATCCAACACATCAATCTGAATTGAACCGTAACGTGTACGGGTAAACTGAATGTGTTGCTCGTATGCTTTTCCTAATTTGTAAAATTTATTGGGATCTGTTGGCTCGATCTCGTAGTGATTAAACAAATCAAACCGTTTTACCAAGATGTCACGAATCCGCGAAGATTGTAGGATTTGAACCAATTGTTCGGATTGCTCTTCTTCCCCAAAATCCATCGAAGAAGCCTTTGCGTTTCGCTGCTCAGAAAAAGAAACGGTACTCGTTGCGGTTGGAAACACAATCGCCGTAGAAAGATACAAAGGGGTCAACATGAAGGAGATAATCAAAGAAATCACCGCTGCTGCTGCTGTTACAATTCCAATGATTTTTCTTTTTTTCCAAACAAATAACAACAAATTCTGTCTTTGTTGTTGAAATTCAATATGCTCTTGCTCCATTTCCTTTAATTTCAGGTGCGAATTTAATGCTAATTTTTATTTCTTAAATCAATGAAGTTAACAGATAACTCGGTAATTTATTGCTTTCATGCCGAATTACTTTTGTTTGTAAAAGTTCATTTCTTCGATGTATTGTTGTACGGGTTCGGTGAGCAAATACCGCACATCTTTTCCCTCCTTGATTGCGTTTCGAACAAAACTCGATGATACCTTCATCACCGGTGCATCGTTGCAAAAAATCACATTGGGATGATCTTTGAATAAATTTTCGTGGCGATTTCCAATCTCTTGTACTTCTTCCTCTTCTTGAAGCGTCAATACCCGTGGGTAGACATAAAATTTATGGTTTTTGATAATGGCTTCGTGGTTGTACCATTTGTGAAACGTCCGCAAATTGTCTTCACCCATAATCAATGAAAATTCGTTGTTCGGATATTTCTCTTTCAAAAAAGCCAAGGTTGTAGCTGTATAACTGGGTTTTGGAAGTTTAAATTCGATATCGCTAGCACGCAAATTGTCGTTATCGTCAATCGCTACTTTGACCAATGCCAATCGGTGGTAGTCTGCTAGCAATGAAGATTTTACCTTCAATGGATTTTGCGGTGTCACCATCAACCAAACTTGATCCAAATCGGTGTAATCAGCCATGTAATTTGCGATGACCAAATGTCCAACATGAATTGGATTAAACGTTCCAAAATACAATCCTACTTTCATACATTCAAAAATTTGCTGACCAACATTTCTGCTTCTGCGCATGCTTGATCCAAATGTACGTTGTGTAGAATAACATCAAAACCGCTCGACTGAGCCAATTCTTGGCGCGCTTTACTCATGCGCAATTGAATTTTTTCCTCTGTTTCAGTACTTCTGCTGCGCAACCTGTTTTCCAACTCTTCTACCGAAGGAGGTTGCACAAAAACAGCGAGTGCTTGATCTCCTAATTGCCTTTTTAAGTTCAATCCGCCAACCACATCCACATCAAAAACAACTGATTTTCCTGCTGCCCAAATGCGTTCGATTTCACTCTTTAACGTTCCGTAAAAATTATCTTTATACACTTCTTCCCACTCAATGAATGCGCCTTCTTCAATTTTTTGTTTGAAACCTTCAACTCCCAAAAAATGGTAGTCTTTTCCATCTACTTCGTTAATTCTTGGGTCTCTACTGCACGCAGAAATGGAAAATTCCAATCGGTTTTCTACGGTGAGTAAATGGCGTACGATCGTCGTTTTTCCGGCCCCGGATGGAGCAGAAAAAATGATACATTTTCCGGTTTTGTTTACGCTTGTCATGCGAATGAATGATTACAATGTGTTGAGAACTTGCTCTTTGATTTTTTCTAAACTGTCTTTCATGTCAACCACCATTTTCTGTAATTCAACATGATAACTTTTGCTTCCCAACGTATTGATTTCACGTCCGATTTCTTGCGTGATGAATCCCAGTTTTTTTCCCGCCGAAGGCAGCACCATAGTTTCTAAGAAATAGTCGAGGTGATTTGCCAAACGCATTTTTTCTTCCGAAATATCCAATTTCTCGATGTAAAAAATCAACTCTTGCTGAAAACGATTTTCATCAAAATTGGGATTATCCATGTCTTCA
>JACCDZ011263018.1_pt1 | contig 12094 bp, 13 predicted proteins | sample 7449551 | NCBI WGS metagenome assembly JACCDZ01 (sample SAMN15323452, study PRJNA562643) | freshwater metagenome | isolation source: river surface water | place: USA:Blue River Watershed | collected 2017-08-18
CACCTTTGTTAAGATTTTGTGGCATTGATATTACATAGTCTTTCAAAACAGTTTTATTAATTTCTTTAATAGATACATATGAAATTAAAGGAATTTCTTCTATAATATCTCCTTTTTTGATGTATTCATTTGCAAATATACCTCGATTATGTATATTAGATTTTCTTAATTCAATTTTTGGTTTTTGTATTGTATACATTGTATACATTAACAAAAAGCTTAAATAAAATAATGATATCCAAAGAACAATTAAAAAACCAATAATAACTATCATTAATAATAATAATAAATAAAAAAAATCTAGATTGTTGTAATTTTATAAAATTGTAATGATTGATTTCATATAATCATTTAAAAATGGATTTAACAAGTGTAATATTACTTTAACGTGCCAAGAAGGATTAATTATAATAATATTATCGAGATTATGACTAAATTTGCGTGTAATTAATTCAGCTAATTGTATACCAACATTAATTTCTAAAAGATGTTTTATATTAAAACCTTGAGAATCAAATATCCAAACCCATTTGTTAGTATTTTCAGATAATACACCATCATAATGCTCTATAATCCCTTCTGTATCATAATATTTTGTTGCATTGGCAGGACAAGTATAATAATATGTGATATTATCAAAAGTTCCTATATTTTGTAAAGAATGACTAGTAGGATCATCTAGACATGTATTACAGTAATACATATTATATTAACTATATTTTTTTTAAATTGTGATTTTAATTTAAAAAATAAATAAAATAAAGGATAATGTTATCATTAATTGAAAGTAATAGTATATCTTTACAAGATAATTTATCAGAATATATGTGTGTATTCGATAGTTGTATTTTAGAAGAATGTTCAGAACAATGGAAATATAATAGAAATTTGAGTAATGATAAAATACAATCAATATGTAATGTTATAAAAGATAAATATATATTGGATACAGTATTACATTTTTTTTATATGAATGAAGATGAAAAATTAATATGTTTTGATGGAAATCATAGAAGAGAAGCATTGATTTTATTATATAAAAAATATAAATTAAATATAAAAGTGTGTTGTTATATTTATAAATGTAAAAATATGAATAATATAGATAAAGAGATAGTTGATAAATTTAGAATAATAAATCAAATGACACCTATACCTGATATTTATAATGATATAATTAGTAATTTAGATGATAACCAAGATTTATTAAAGAAAAAAGATATATTAGAGGATGTATTCTTGGTATATAAGAATAAGTATAAGATGTTTTATTCTATAAATTCAAAATGTAGAAGACCTAATTTTAATGAAACGACTTTTAAAGATTTATGTAATACATTTAAATTTAGATGTAAGGATGAATTAATAAATTATTTAGAAAATTATAATATAAATAAGAAAAAAAGTATAAAAAATACGATTTTATCAAACACTAGTATTGCAAAATGTGATGTGCAAAATTTTTATATATTTACTTAGAGTAAGAATGTTGGTGGCATTTATAAGGTGTATTTATAAAATTAATTTGATTGATTTATTTTATAAATGTTATTTACAGATAAACTTTATCTTGAAACAAAAGAATCTCATAAAGCTGTTGATAAACATCCATTTGTTTCTTTAATACGAAAGAATAAATTAGCTGGAGAAATGTATATTAATTTCAATAAAATTTGTATAGGTGAAATTCAAAAAGTTTTAACATTACGAGACCAACGATTACTTCTCGAATTATATAGAGATATTGATATTCCTGACATATATATAACAAATACTTTAAATGAACTTTTGACTCATTGTAAAAAATATCCATTAGAATCAGCCTATCAATTTTATTTAGGTTTACTGTTTGGAGGTAATATGTTGAAAAAAATGTTACCAGATGCTTATGATTTTTTAACTTATGATAATTCAAAGGATTTAATTCATAAATTTAAAACATATTTATGTAATAATGTGTCATTATCAGAAGAAAATGAATTTATTGAAAATGTTAATAAAGCGTATGAATTAATCAAAAAATTGTTTGATGAATTCTATTCTAAACTAAATGTTAAATTAGAATATTACTAGATGTACAAGAAATATGTGAATTAGATCAGAAAATCATTTTATTGTGTTGTATTTCTAATATTGGTCCATTCTATAAAGTCATCAAAACGTTCAAGAAACCAATTGATGATTTTATACAATTGACTATTTGCACTTAACATTTATATTTTAAATAATGTGTTTTTTAAATAAGACTTGGTTCAAATATGTATTTCAAGGTGTTAATTATAAGTAATTGATAATTATTAAATAATGTTACGAAATAGTTTTTATTAAAATAATTATCAAAGATAATGTAATGTGATTTTGGGTAAATGAGACATGATACATTAATGATATTTGTGTTTAAAATATTTTGTAATAAATTATAGTAGTCATCGTAATTATGAATTGAATTATAATTTTTTGGAGTGAATTGATAATTATAATGTTTTATAAAATATTCTGGTAACATAGAATCCCAAATATAATGTAAATTTGTGGTTTTATTTTTATTATTAATATATATATTTATTTTTAAACTATTTCCACCTCTTTCGAAACCTAATAAATGCATAGGTTGTGAAAAATCTTGAATTAAATGTATTAATAATTTTAATAATTGTGTATTTGTTAAATGGGTGATAGAATTTGTATGATTAAAGTTGTATTTAATAGAATTAGTGAAATCTTGTAATGCACTAACGATACAGTTATTATTACAATATTTATGTATATCTTGTTTAGAATATGTTTTTTTGCATTCCAAGATATCTATATAATGCAATTGTTTTGTCCATTTATAATTTGGTTTGTTTTTGATGGTGTCTGCCCAAGAACTGATTTTTTCTATAGTTTCACCATTTAACATATGTTTAACTTGATTATATAATTTTGGTTCATATTTTTCAAGATATATATCTGATAATTTACCTAGATGCGAATGTATATTATATCCATAACTTATGACCAAAGTAATTAATGGTAATATTTTCATTTTTATACTTGATTTAAAAACATAATTTTTAAAATGAAAATGAACGGTCAGACATTAGCTTGGTTATTTACAAGTATTTCAAATGGGTTATGGTTATTTGTGTTTATACCACAATTTATAAATAATTACAAATTAAAGAGTGGCGAGGCATTGAGTTTAGTATTATTATTGTGTTTATTATTTGGAGATATTTGTTCGATTATGAGTGCTTCAGCAAAGGGATTGAATGTGATTATTATTTATGCTGGTGTGTATCATATAATTTTGGATATTATTATGATAAGTCAAGTAATATATTATAGGATATATAGAGTATTAAATGAAGATGATTTGATATTAGAAGAGACGGTTCCTTTATTAGGAACAAGAAATACAGTGGTAAGGGATTGTGATGTGTTAACATTTAATGAATGTATTTTTGTAGTATGTTCGAGTATGATTGTATTATTATCAGAGTTATTAATTTTTTATAATTTTACAATAGTGGCTGATATTATTGGATGGATTGCGACTTTTACATTTATGATTGCGAGAATTCCGCAAATAATGTTGAATCATAATAGAAAATCAACAGCGGGTTTATCGTTATTGTCATTTATTATAATGAATATTGCGAATATATTATTTTTATTGTCTGTTTTAATAATATTAATTGACATAGATGAAAACAAGTACTGTGAATATATTACAAATAATATTCAATGGATAGTAGGTAGTGCTTCAACGAATATTTTTGATGCTATTATTTTTTATCAATTTTATATATATAATAGAATTAGTTAAATTAAGTAATGAATAAAAACTTTTATTTTCAATTAACCTAATTTAAAAATATTATAAAATAAATTATAAATGTTTTTAATACTAAGTTTTGATTTTGAAAATTCAAGTTCAGTTAATTTACATTGTATGACAAAAAATATAGAATCAGCTAATAATACTTATACAAGTATACTTAATCAAATACTTACACAAAATGATAAAGAATTGTTAGAACTTGTTGAAGTAGATGAAGAATTTGATGGATCATATTGTTTTTATTGGGGACAAGAAGTTCCAGGTGTTAAAATTTTACGTTCAACTAATAGAAATTAAGATACAAGTAATGGTGTATAATAAAAAATCGATTATTTTTTTTTTAATTTTAGTTAATATAATTAAAAATGGTTTTAGAAAGTGATATAAAATTTCCAAAGATTTGTGGTGTTTTAGTAGAACCAAGAAGGATGTCAAATATTCATGTATTGATTGATAATTTTCAAAAGGTGATGCCAGGTAGAATATTATTTTTCTTTTGTGGTACTTCAAATTATGATTATTACAAGAGATGTTATGGAGATGATTCTACTATAAGATTAATAGATGTTGGTGTTGATAATTTTACTGCAAAAAGTCATAATGATTTGTGGAAAAGGATGGATTTTTGGGATTATTTTAATGGTTTTACTCATGTTTTAACAATTCAAACAGATGGTTGTTTATGTGAAGATTCTGATTATAAAATTGAGGATTTTTTGAATTATGATTATGTTGGTGGATATACACCAAATAAATGGTGGTGGAAAGAGACGAATGGTTTACATAGGTATTCAGACTATCAATGTTTTAATGGAGGTTTTTCATTTAGGAAAATTAAATCGATGAAAGATGTAATTATGAATTTTCCCCCATTACCGACTGAAGATTTTAGAGAAGATTTATCATTTCGTGCATATGGAGAGGATTTGTATTTTGTTGTTGGTTTATTGACATTAAATGCAACTATGGAAAAGAATTATAAAGTGGGTTTAGATGAATTAGCAACACGTTTTTGTACACATACTCATTATTTACACAAGACATTTTGTGTACATAAATTGGATAATTATGTTTCCAGGTCTGAATTGATAGATTTTTTGGAATATTGTCCATTATTTGTAAATTTTATAGGAAGGAAATAATTAATAAAGTATATTTGTGTTTATTAGAATCATTATGAAAGGTGCAAATGCAGCTATTTTACACCAGAATCTACCAATAGTTTTAGATTTAAAATATGATGTGGAGAAAATAAATGTAGAAACAGAAAAGAATATGAAAAATATATTTGCAGGATAATCAAAGTTTTGATAGAATAATATACATAAAGTTAAAAGAAATATTAGATAAACAATAAGTGAATATGATTGTACATTCCAATCCCATTCAAGAGTTGGTTTTGGATATATGGAAATTTTTGTATATTTAATTTTATTATAAGAATTGATTGTATACAAAGTAATAATGATAGTATATAAAAGTATAATATATTGAGAAACAATAGGTAAATGTCCTTTATATATATAAATTAATATAGCTAATATGATAGGTTGTAAATGATTAAAGACCATTGCTATTTTTGTAAAATTATAATTGATGGATGCTTGAGATGGATTTAAGATATCTTGATTTGACCAAAAAATCCAATCAAAAAGTTGCATAAACCCAACAAAAAGAAAAAATAAAGCTAAAATTTTATGCGAATTAGATGGGAAATTATAATTAAATAATATATAAGAAGTTATTATATTCAATATAAAAATATTTTTACTTGCTTGTTTTGAATAACACATTTTATTATAAATCAATAATAAAATGATAATAAAATGATAATAAAATGATGACAAAATCATAATAGAATGACCATAAATTATATAAAATGTTTATAATAAAAAAAGTGTTTATGATGAATTTTGTAGAGATAATAAGAGATCATCAAGTTCTTTTACAGTAGAATTATTGTTATGTTTTTCATACTTGTCGCATTTTTGTCGAAGTATTTTATTTTCATTTTGTAATAAACTGATCATTTCATCTTTGTCTAAAGATTCTTGTATTAATTTTTGTATAAATGAATCTATATTTTCTTTTACATATGTATCATATTTATTTTGGATATATTTATTTAATTCTTTTTGTGTAACGAGTTTAGATTCAGCATTACTTAAAAGATTATTTGAATGTTCTAATTTAGTTTCACATTGATATAATTCTATTTTACAATTTTGAAAATTTTTTTTATAATTTTCTAATTGTGCCAATGTTTGAGATAATTCATCACCAGAAATGATTGTTTTAATTTTTTCTAAACCTTTTTTTAATGGACTTTGTTTTTGTGAATCAAATTCGTATGTTATGGGACTTTCTTTGAATGGTGTACTCATATAATATTTGTATAAAAAAAAAATGTGAGTTAATTCTTTTATAATTTTTTTACGAATAGTGTGTATTGAAAGGAAGTTTTTATCGATTATTTTATTGTTGTAATAATAAAATAATCTTATTTGTTTATTGTGTTTTTATTTGTTATTGTTATTATGTTTATACACTTGTAGTGTGTCCTCTGAATTTCATTGTTGTTGCGGTCCAAGACAATTGATTAGTAGATGTATATTGTACTTGACCAGAATTATTAATACTGAATACAATACCTGAATAGTCACCGATATAAGAAGTATTAATGACCCAACTGCTACCTTTTTGTACACCCTTAAGATCAAAGTTTGTATACAAGTTTCCACCAGCAGATCTTTCGATTGTAACAGACAACATAATATGGAATGCTCTTACAACAGCATTATTGAAAGCCAAACCAGTTACATCAGCAGCACTACTAACATTGTTTGCAGCAGCAAATGATACTTCAGCAATGATATCTCCTAGAGATGGTGTAATATTTTTAGTATTTGCATACAAAGATGTTCCGACGTGTAATGTTTTTGAAATAGCAGCACCTCCTAAAACAGTAAGTGAACCACCGGTACCAACACCAGCAGAATCTGTTGTATTGATTGCAAGAAGGGTACCAGATGTAATACCAGTTGTTACATTAAGAGTTCCAGAACTGCTTGCAGTAGAGACAATGTTGCTGATAGTAGCCAATGGTGCATACAAACTTCCAGAACTGACTTGTGTATTAGCAAAGATACTGGCTGCAGTGACATTGGTGACGTTGATAGTACCAGAACTCATATCAGTAGAGACGATGTTGCTAATGGTGGCCAATGGAGCGTAGAAACTAGCAGAGCTGACTTGTGTATTAGCAAAGATGCTAGCTGCAGTGACATTGGTGACATTGATACTTCCAGAACTCAAATTTGTAGAGACAATGTTAGTAATAGTAGCAAGTGGAGCGTAGAAACTGGCAGAACTGACTTGTGTATTAGCAAAGATGCTAGCTGCAGTGACATTGGTGACGTTGATAGTACCAGAGCTCAAATCAATAGAGACAATGTTACTAACGGCAGCCAATGGAGCGTAGAAACTGGCAGAACTGACTTGTGAAGTAGCAAATACACTAGCAGCAGTGACATTGGTGACGTTAATACTTCCAGAACTCAAGTTGGTAGCAACAACGTTGCTAATAGTGGCAAGTGGAGCATAGAAACTAGCAGAGCTGACTTGTGTATTGGCAAAGACGCTAGCTGCAGTAACGTTGGTGACATTGATAGTACCAGAACTCAAATCAGTGGCAACAACATTGCTGATGGTGGCCAATGGAGCGTAGAAACTAGCAGAGCTGACTTGTGAAGTAGCAAAGACACTAGCAGCAGTGACATTGGTAACGTTAATAGTACCAGAACTAAGGTTAGTAGCAACGACATTGCTGATGGTAGCCAATGGTGCGTAGAAACTAGCAGAACTGACTTGTGTGTTTGCAAAGACACTAGCAGCAGTGACATTAGTGACGTTGATGGTTCCGGAACTCAAGTCGGTAGAGACGATGTTGCTAATAGTGGCAAGTGGAGCATAGAAACTAGCAGAACTGATTTGTGTATTGGCAAAGACGCTAGCTGCAGTGACGTTGGTGACGTTAATATTTCCAGAACTCAAATTTGTAGAGACAACGTTGCTAATAGTGGCAAGTGGAGCATAGAAACTAGCAGAACTGACTTGTGTATTGACAATAATATTAGAAGCAGTGATGTTAGATGCCAAAAGATCAGTGACAGCAAATGTTCCAGAAGATAAATTAGTTGCAACAAGATTGGTAATAGTAGAATTGGATGCATTTAATTGTCCAGAACTGACACTTACAGATGCCAAAAGTGTAGATGTAGTAATACTGTTACTTACACGCATTTCACCTGTAACATCTACAGTATAAGATGGAGCAGTATTATTAACACCAACATTTCCACCAGTTGTGTAGATAGAACCAATAGTATTGCTATTTCCATAAGCAATAAAGTTTTGGCTAATACTTGCGATACCACCTGAAAAGTTGGTATCAACTAAATTAGTTGTAGTGATGTTAACAGTAGTAATGGTACCAGCTACGAACAAATCAGAAGACAAGTACATATTTGCACCAGTGATGGTAGAAGCAGACAACCAAGAAGTTCCAAGTGTGGAGAAGGAACCAAGAGTAGAATAGATACTTCCGTTGGTGATACCTACACTGTACATATTTTGGATAGAACTGTTTGTGACAGACAAGTTACCAGTGCTAATAGAGCTAGTTGCAAGAATAGTAGCAACAGTCATACCAGTAGCATCAATGGATCCAGTGCTAGTAGCTGTAGCAACAATATTAGAAGATGTAATATTGGTAGCAGAGAAGGATCCAGTGGACATATTTGTAGCAACGACATTGCTGATGGTGGCCAATGGAGCGTAGAAACTAGCAGAACTGACTTGTGTATTGGCAAAGACACTAGCTGCAGTGACATTGGTGACATTGATGGTACCAGAGCTGAAGTCAGTGGAGACAATGTTGCTGATGGTAGCCAATGGTGCGTAGAAACTAGCAGAGCTGACTTGTGTATTAGCAAAGACACTAGCAGCGGTGACATTAGTGACATTGATGGTACCAGAGCTCAAGTCAGTAGAGACGATGTTGCTGATGGTAGCTTTTGGTGCATAGAAACTAGCAGAACTAACTTGAGTGTTAGCAAAGACACTAGCGGCAGTGACGTTGGTGACATTGATGGTACCAGAACTCAAGTCAGTGGCAACAACGTTGCTGATGGTGGCCAATGGTGCGTAGAAACTAGCGGAACTAACTTGTGTGTTAGCAAAGACACTAGCAGCAGTGACATTTGTGACATTAATGGTTCCAGAACTCAAGTCAGTAGAGACAATGTTACTGATGGTAGCTTTTGGAGCGTAGAAACTGGCAGAACTGACTTGTGTATTAGCAAAGACACTAGCAGCGGTGACGTTGGTGACATTGATAGTACCAGAACTCAAGTCGGTGGCAACGACATTGCTGATGGTAGCCAATGGTGCGTAGAAACTAGCAGAGCTGACTTGTGAAGTAGCAAAGACACTGGCAGCAGTGACGTTGGTGACGTTGATGGTTCCAGAGCTGAGATCAGTAGAGACGATGTTGCTAACTGTTGCGACTGGTGCATAGAAGCTAGCAGAACTGACTTTTGTATTAACAAGGATGTTAGAGGCAGTGATGTTAGTTGCTAAAAGGTCAGTGACAGCAAAGTTACCAGCAGAGAGATTTGTAGTGACGACGTTACTAATAGTGGCATTTGGTGCATTGACTTGACCAGTAGTGATGGATGTGGTGAATCTTGCAGTTCCAGTAACATCGAGAGTATGTGTTGGTGCTGCATTTGAGATACCGACATTACCAGCAGTGTCAATGACTAAACGGAAAGCGGAGGCAGTGTCATCTTGAATGGCGAAAATGTTATTAGTGTCACCTCTTATACCGATACGATATTGTTGTGATCCAGTTTGGAAAATTTCACCAATGTTTGCATTAGTTCCAGAAGTGTATAAATGTAGGATATCATTTGGTGTTACTGCACCGATACCGACGTTTCCTAAGTTGGTATAAATATTACCTAGTGTATTAACAGTATTGACAGATCGGAGTGATCCTGTGATATAAGCGGAAGCTGCAGTAAGGCCTACTGAGAGATCAAGTGATGCAGAACTAGCAGCTACAGAGTATATGTTACCAGCGGAAATTTGTGATGTTGCGAGGATAGTTCCTACGGTAATACCAGTTGCATCGATGGATCCTGAACTTAAAGCGGTAGATACAAAATTGCTGATGGTAGCAAGTGGTGCGTAGAAACTAGCAGAGCTAACTTTTGTGTTAACGAGGATATTTGATGCAGTGATGTTAGTTGCGATGAGGTGTTGTACAGCGAATGATCCTGCAGTGAGAGCACCTCCAATGACAGCATTACCTTTAACATGCAAGTTATCTTTGGTTCCTATACCTCCATAAACAATAAGAGCTCCAGTGGTATCATTAATACCTTCTGTGCTATTAGTGATGGTGGTGATACCGGAGATATTTGTGGTAAAAAGATTAGAATTACCTTGAACAGTTGCGCCACCGTATAAGAAGAGAGAGGCGGAACTCAAACTACTTGAGGTGGAATCCAAGATAGAAATAGGTTGATTAAAAAATAAATTCGAGAAATTGGACATGTTTTTATACTATTAACAAAGAAAAAATAAAAACGCGATATCGCGTTCAAAAAAAATAAAAATTGGTAAGTAGAAAAAAAATGATCTTAATATTTTGTTTAACTAGTATTAAAATAATTACTTAAAAATTTCAGAAGTGGCATCTTCATAACTAGGTGGAGTTGCAGCAGTTTCTGATATGGTTGTAGGTTCAGTAGTTGGTAGTATATTTTTTTGTTTTTCACCTGCCATATAAAAATAGTATGCAATACCAATAAATAGTATTCCAAAGAATTGATGGTACTCTTTTATATTTAAAATTAACATATTTTTAGATTCTTTTGGTAAGATAAGATCAGGTGAAAATAATAAAACAAGGCCTATAACAACTAAAGCGATTAAAATTAATTGCGAATACATAATGTATAAAATATATAAATATTTTTTTTTTTAAATTTTACTGTATTTTTTATTTAAAAGAATATAATAGGGTTAAGATAATATGTTAAAAAGTAGTATATTGGGTAAGGAATTTATCAATTATAGAAAAAACAATGATACATTAACACGTAATAGATTTAGTAATGGTGTTAGATCAAAAGGTATAGGTTATGTTCCTATAGTAGTAGATTCTGTAGATAGTGAATTAAGTAAAGCTTTGGCAACAAAAGATGAGACGTTTACAAGATATATAAAATACGGATTTGAAGTGATGATGCATATGGATTTAACAGTATCAGATTTAATAAAAGAGATAAAAATAGAATTAATAAAAAAAGATTACGAATATAAATATTTATCTATAGGTTTGGAAGATGGTACAATACCTGATATGAATGTAGATTTAGGTACATTATATAAAAAACATCGTAATAAAGATGACAAAATATTATATGTATTATTAACACAAGAAAAGACAGTATATGGATATATATTGTCGATATTAAGATATTTAGGAGAGAATATAAGGGGTTATTTTTGGAATTAAAAATGTGATACACAGGAAGAATTATCATCACTAGAATTTGATTTATGTTTTTTTTTCTTGTAACATTTGCGATGATTAGATTTTTTATTTTTATGTGATTTTGTATGTTTGTGTGACTTTGTGTGTTTGTGTGTATGTGATGTAGTAGTATCAGAATCATTAGATTCACATTTACATTTATAAGTTTTTATTTTTACATTTGGCTTATCTATGCATAATTCTAATTCTGGTATAAGTTTAACTGTCATTGGTATTTTTTTAGGAGAACACTTTTTATATTTTGGTGAATTTTTATTTGATAAAGATTTTTCTAACTGTGTTTTAATTTTCTTTGTTTTTTCTTTTCTAGACATAATTTTATATATTAATAAAATATATAAAATATTCAAAATATACAAAATAAACAAATATAAATAAATTAGTTATATTTAATAAAAATGAATTTGAATTACTATATGAAATTATATAAAAACAATAAGATTAAGAAGGTGGTGGTGTACAGGGTGTGCATATACATACAGCTTTATTTTTAAGAGTGATACTTGGTTTATTTACACATAATGTAATATCTGGTTGTATTTCTACATTCATAGGTACAGGTATAGGTATACAAGGTTCAGGTGGACATTCATCATCAGGTGGAGGTACAGGATCTTGTGGTGTTACAGCTGGTGTTACAG
>JACCDZ011345239.1_pt1 | contig 12090 bp, 7 predicted proteins | sample 7449551 | NCBI WGS metagenome assembly JACCDZ01 (sample SAMN15323452, study PRJNA562643) | freshwater metagenome | isolation source: river surface water | place: USA:Blue River Watershed | collected 2017-08-18
ACGCCCCTCAGAGGTCCTGGAGCAGGCCAAAGAACTGACCGCCCAGTTGCAAGGTTCGCGACAACGCATCTCCCCCATCTCGATCAGTGAATCAGCCCTGGAAGAGGCAGTGGTCCAGTTCAGAGACGATTTCGATGAAGCTCATGGTGGGTTTGGAACGGCACCCAAGTTTCCCCCCGCCATGGGATTATCCTTACTCCTTCGCAGCCATCGACGATCGGGCGATGCTCACACACTTGCCATGGTCACCAAGACCCTCGATATGATGGCAGCCGGCGGGATCTACGACCATATCGGCGGCGGCTTCGCACGCTACTCGACGGACGCCCGATGGCTCGTCCCTCACTTCGAAAAGATGCTCTACGACAACGCGCTGCTAGCCCGCGTCTATGTTGAGGCCTATCAGGTCACCAAGACACCACTCTATCGCCAGGTGGCGACTGATGTGCTCGATTACATCTGCCGCGAGATGACTGGGCCTGAGGGCGGATTCTACTCCTCAACCGATGCCGACTCAGAAGGCGTGGAAGGAAAGTTTTTCGTCTGGACTCCGACCCAGATCCGGGAGGTACTCAAGAGCGACGAGGACACCAGGCGATTCTGCGCCCTCTACGACATCACGGAAGCAGGCAATTGGGAACATACGAATATTCCCAATCGGCTGCGACCAATCGAAGACATCGCCAGACAGCTGAATCTGACCACCGACGAGTTGTTGGACAGCGCGTCCCGTGCGAACCCCCTGCTGTATGAAGCGAGACGGAAGCGCATCCCTCCAGGACTTGATGACAAAATCATCACCTCCTGGAACGGCATGATGCTCTCGGCCATGGCCGAGGCCGCACGAGTCTTTGGCGACGTTCGATACCTCCGACAGGCTACCCAGACAGCTGACTACTTACTCCAACACCATGCCAAACCTGATGGACGCCTATTCCGCACCTCACGAGCCGGTCGCGCGCATCTCGACGCCTATTTGGAAGACTATGCCTACTTGGCCGAAGGCCTGGTGGATCTCTACGAAGCCGGCGCCGCTGAATCCTATCTCTTTGCCGCTGCACGATTAGCCGACTACTTGATGACAGACTTTCGGGACGAGGAGCAGGGCGGATTCTTCACCACAGCGAAACAGCACGAGGCGCTCATCCTGCGTCACCGCGAGGGGACAGACGGTGCGACGCCAAGCGCCAACGCGGTGGCAGCATCTGCCCTAGCTCGACTGTCCTTTCACTTTGATCGAGACGACTGGCGCCGTGCTGCGACCACCGCAATACGAGCCTACGGCCGGCAGATGACTCGCTATCCCCGCGCATTTGCCAAAAGTCTTGCGGTCGTTGACTTTTTGACCGAAGGTCCGGTGGAACTGGCTCTTATCGGTAATGCCGTGCAGGAATCGCTCAGCTCGCTTCAACACGCCGTGGCCCAATGCTATCTGCCCAATCGCATCATCGCGGCAAGCTCACCACTGACACCGTCATCCTTGCCTCTTTTAAAAGACAGGGCAACCGTTTCCGGTATGCCCAGCCTCTACATTTGCCGAAATTACACCTGCCGACAGCCGATCACGGATCCTCGTCTTGTGACGGAGGCCTTACAAACCGATCAGTCCACCGCCTTGAATCTGCAGAATGAACCAAGGATGCTGAGCGGTACCCTGCTGCCGGGACACGCGACCACACAGGGTACAGCGACTTACGCATCCCGTGTACTGTTGCGAAGCGGACAGGCTCATCTGGCACAGGGGCTGACCCCCCTCGGTACGACAGGCCTCACCACGACAAGGATTGGGTTCGGCACCTATCGGGTCGACACCCAGCATGCTGAGCATCGGGCTGCTCTCATACAGGCTCTACGAACCTCGTGCAACCTTATCGACACCTCTACAAACTACACGGACGGAGACAGCGAACGGTTGGTGGGCTCCGTGCTGGCTGAACTTGTTGCATCCGGTGAGGTTCAGCGCAATGAGATCATCGTGGTCTCAAAAATTGGGTACCTCCAAGGACAGAATCTGAAGATCGCCGAAGCGAAGGAAAAGGCTGGGCACCCGTACCCCGACATGGTGAAGTACGGGGACGGAATTTGGCATTGCATTCATCCGGAATTCTTGGCGGACCAGCTGACATCATCACTGGATCGCCTTGGGCTGACTACGCTCGACGTCTGCCTACTTCATAACCCGGAATATTTTCTCTTGGAGGCCCGGCATCGCAGCGTTACAGATATCGAGAAGCTGCGTACCGAGTTCTACGATCGCCTGCAGCGAGCCTTTGCCTATTTTGAGAGCCAGGTGGCAGCTGGACGCCTTCAATACTATGGTGTATCCTCGAATACCATCGCATCGTCCGCCGATGATCCAGAAGGGACATCCCTCTCGCTCATGGTGCAAGCAGCTGAAAAAGCCGCACGCTCTCTCGGGGCATCTCCCCATCACTTTCAGGTCGTACAATGCCCGATGAACCTCTTCGAATCAGGGCCCGCCACACGAGCCAATACAGGCCCATCATGCGCACAGACCGTTCTTGCCTATGCCCGTCAGCACAACATTGCCGTGTTGGTGAATCGGCCGCTGAACGCCATGGTGGCACGAAACAAGATGATCCGACTCGCGGAGCTTCCCGTTGAGGACACGTCGATTGCGCCCGATCAGCAACTGGACACCATCGAGGCACTTGAGCAGGAATACCGGGCCTCCCTGGCCCCACTGATCCAATCGACTGGAACCGAGATATCGCCGAGCGACTACTTCAAGTGGGCCACGGAACTGCGCGGTATCCTTCCACAGATCCAAGGGCTCGAACATTGGGAACAGCTCGAGCATCACATGATTGCTCCCCGAGTGAATCAGATTCTCCAACTGCTTTCTCGCCAACTCTCCGGGACCACTGCTGAGCAGTGGGAGCACTGGCGGCAACGCTATATTCCCGAGTTCTTGACTCTTCTCCGTGTCTTCAGACATGAAGCAACTTTGCGGAGTCGAGCCCAGACCGAGCAAATCACCCGCGCCATTGCTCCGCTCTTGCCGAACGCACCGCACGCCGCCTCGCTCTCCCAGAACATGTTCTGGATAGTCAGCAGCACACCTGGAGTGACCTGCGTCCTCAACGGCATGCGAACGCCATCCTATGTTGAGGATTCATTAGCCGTCTTGAGCTGGACACCGATCAGCGAGCCTCGGCCGATCTATGAAGCCGCACACGCACTCCTTCAGTGACGGTCGGCATGCCCTTCACTAAAAGGCAGACCATATGACACCGGTACGCAGTGTAACGCTCGTCAGTCTCTTCGGCCTTACCGTTCTGCTGATGCATGGATGTTCTTCCAAATCGGGCTCCCTCATCGGACAAGATCTGCGTGGGCAGGAAGAACGGATCGCTGAACCAGCGATTAAGGAGATCCCTCCGAATGATGCCCACCTCACCGGCTCACGTACACATCCTGGGATGCAGTCTGAACTGACGGCACGAAACGCCACTGGCTTGGATGCCGGAATGTTCGCCGATATCTTGTTTGACTTCGATCAAGAGGCCATCCAGGGGGACGCCCTCCATGTCCTGGAATCCGATGCAAAACAACTGCAGCAGGACAGTATCACCCGCCTCATCTTGGAGGGGCGCGGCGATGATATCGGCACCTCCGCATACAATCTCGTGCTGGGTGAGCGGCGGGCCAAGAACGTCAAGGCCTATCTTCGTCGACTCGGTGTCTTGACAGACATCTCAACCACCAGCTACGGCAAAGATCGTCCGCTCTGCTTTGAGCACAGCAGCGAATGTCGACAAAAGAATCGAAGTGTTCATCTGGTCGTCCAGTAGACCCTCGGATAGGACTGCGCCACGCTGGCAGACTCTCCCGCGATTGTCACACGTTGTTCACACTCCGCTTCTTGACAGATCCCTTGTTGTTCATTAAGGTCCCTACTGGCTTACAGGAGAGGTCGTGTCGTGTCCAAACTCGCCGTTATCGATATCGGAACGAACTCCATTCACATGGTGCTGGCAGAAATCCTACCTGATGCCAGCTTCAAAATCCTGGATCGGTTCAAAGACATGACCCGATTGGGCAACGGCGTGTTCGCCACCAGGCGCCTGTCCGACGAGTCCATGGCTCGTGCGATGAATGTACTCAAGACATTGGTCACGCTCGCCCGTAACAAGGGGTTCGAGCGTATCATCGCCGTAGCGACCAGCGCGGTGCGAGAAGCCCAGAATGGTGGCGAGTTTGTTGCGATGATTCAGGAACAGATCGGCCTACGCGTGCGTGTGATCAGCGGGGTGGAAGAAGCCCGGCTCATCTTTCTGGGCGTCAAACACAGTATCGCCCTCCCGGACGGACCGACGTTGGTCGTTGACATCGGTGGGGGATCGGTCGAGTTGATCGTGGGGAATCGAGATGGCCTGATGCACGGCACCAGCCTCAAACTGGGGGCAATCCGGCTCACCGAGCAATGCCTCCCGAAGACGCCGCCATCGCAATCCATGATGCGCACACTCGAAACCGTCGTCACAACCCACCTCCGTGACGCCATTGGATCCTTTAAGATGAAGAAGTTTCACTCGCTGGTCGCCACCTCAGGTATGGCCGGCAACGTAGGCGAGGTCGTCCATCTCCGTCAAACGGGTCGCCCGCTACCACAACACAACCTGGCAACCGTTCTCTTGAAACATATCCGAAGCCTTGAAGCTGAGCTGGCCCGTTCATCGGTGAAAGACCGCTTGGCCATTCCAGGTCTAGATCCCAAACGCGTCGATACCCTGCTGCCTACCACCGTCGTACTACGATGCCTGCTCGAACTATCCGGTCTTCAGGAAATCACGCTCTGTGACAAGGCCATTCGAGAGGGAATCATCTATGACTTTATCGCCCGTCATCGCGAAGGATTGAAGGCCGAACAGGATTTTCCCGACATCCGCCGTCGAAACGTAATCGGTCTGGCTCGGCGCTGCCATGCCCCGGAGAGTCATTCGCTCCATGTGGCCGATTTGGCCTTGCAGTTGTTTGACCAGACCAAGCGTGAGCACCACCTCGGAGACCAGGCACGTACCTGGCTTGAATATGCCGCCATCCTGCACGACGTGGGGTATCACATCAATCCCAGACAACATCACAAGCACGCGTACTATCTCATCAAACACAGCGATCTTGGAGGGTTGACGGCTGAGGATATTGATGTGGTCGCCAATATCGCTCGCTACCACCGACGGTCTTTGCCGACGCTCAAACACGAAGAATTCACTAGCCTACCGCCTCGCCTCCAACGCACTGTCAAGATCCTTGCCTCCCTGTTGCGAATCGCGGATGGGCTCGACCGGACCCATTTTTCGCTGATCCAACGCCTGCAGGTCAAACTTGGGAAACTGGTGACCATCGACGTGCAGCTCACAGGCGACGCGGAGATGGAACTCTGGGCCGCAAAGAACCGGGCAGATCTCTTCGAACAGGTTTTCCGCCGACGTGTTCAGGTCACCGGCGTGCCGATGGAACCAAAGAAATCATGACAGAGCCCCCCGCTGTTAACGCTGCACCGCACACCTATGGTCATTCCCAAGGTCATGCCGTGCTGAATAGGCCCAACCTACCACCTTACGGGCCATATGCCTCCGAGCGATCAAAACGGTCCACCCTGCGGCCGGCAGGGGAGCCACTCTTATCCGGTTTTGACAGGGTCCGTTCGTGATGGACGTGTGAAAACTGTCTTTGAACGACCACATCTTGATGGAACCAAGATGCACGTGGTGCCGACAGACTCCAGTCGGACTCCGACAATACCACACACCGGCTGAGGCAACTGCCATCCTCGATACGCTTTAGGGATGCAGAGGGGAGACAACGGTTTAGCAGACTTCAGCGATATTGCCCATGATCGTCCAGGAGCGTCAGCGCATGCTTCTGGAGAAACTCCTGTGAGAGCTACCCACATTGGCCTGGAATCAAGCATTCTCGCTCGTCGATGTCGCAGCCGCCGGAAACTCATCAGCCGGCAACGGCGAGGATTTAATGACGAACTGAGAGCCCTACCAAATATGCCCAGGCCTTAGTTCTTCTTCGTAACAACAGCCGGACGCCTGATACTTATGCGTTCAATCCGCTCTGCCACATCCCGATAGTCCGGATCTTCCCGCCGAATCCACCGATAGGCCTCAAGTGTTTCCGCAACACGCCCTAATGATTCCAGCGTGCGACCAAGGAGATAGAGGATCTGCACGGTTTCCTTTGATGAGGCCGTCGTTACATTCAACGCCTTTTGAAACGCCGGGACAGCCTCTTCATAGCAGCCAGCCAGTTTATAGCACAGTCCGATCTGTGCATACGCCTTCAACACCAATGCGGCTTCGACAGCAGCCATTTCAAACTGCTCGATCGCAGCCTTATGCAGTCCAGCCTGTTTGAGCGCAAGGCCTCGCTCATAGCGTTCCGCAGGACTGACGGACGGATCGGAGATACCCTGTGATGAATCAGACATGAACGTCTTCGAGAATTACCCTAATGGTGGAACACACTCACTTGTGGCTGCCGATAAGAAAACGCTGCACATTGTCAATCATCCCACTGAACCAAGAATGTCCTCCTGCAACCTGTTCATCGACTTTCCCTAGTGGCCTTGACGACACTCCCAGTTGTTCTAATCGATTGGGAACATCCCTAAAAGACGGAGTGGACTGATTGATTCGGTCATACACCTCTCTCGCTTGATCACTCTTTCCGACGGATTCAAGACTACGTCCCAAACAGTAGAGGACATCCAGCATATCCTTCATCGGGGCCGTCGGATCATCCAGAGCCGTGCAAAACGCTTGAATCGCCGCCTGAGGTTCCCGCATCTTGACATAACAAAAACCAACCTGCGCATAGGCTTTGAACCACAGAGATTTGTCCTTGGCCGCTGCGTGAAACAGTTCTACAGCCTCTTTGAATTGCCCCTGCTCTTTTAACACCAGGGCTCGTTGATACTGTTCTTCTGAATACCGACTCGAAGCGGATTCAGAAGGTTCATCGAGAACCAACTCCAATGAGAGCGTTCGGCTGGAACTTTGGTGTTCCGCGGGCTCGTCTGGGGCCGATGCAAGGGCAACTAATTCTTCCGTGGCGGCGAGCGGGAGAATTCGCCCCTTGATCCGGTCAATAGCGGCCTGAGCGACCAACTTTGCGGTAATGGTTCGTGCTTGTTCAGCGTATCCATAGGTCAAGCTGATATCTGCGACCTGATTAATCAGTCGTGGATTCCCCTGGCTCAATCGATGCACAAGCGCACAGGCTTGATCAGTAAAAAGCGTCGGACGCCCACCCGCGACATGGAGTCGATGGCGAATACAATTTGCCGTATCGGTTTCCGACAATGGCTTGAGATGATAGTCGACGACAATTCGTTGTGCGAATTGAGTCATATCGATCCGTTGAAGCAGTGTATAAAGATCGGGCTGACCCGAGAGAATGATCTGCAGTCTTAATGTCCTCCCATCGTTCGTGTTCGACAACAATCGCAGCTCTTCAAGCAACTCGGCACCCAAACTTTGAGCTTCATCGATAATGAGAATGACCCGTCGAGACCGTTTCGACTCTTGTGACAGAAACTCGGAAAACAGGTGGTAGGCTTCGATAGGATCAAGCCGTTTGGTGCTCAATCCGAGGGACAACAGAATCCATGGCAAGAGCTGCTCGATGTCGTACCGCGCATTGGTCACCAACCCAATTTTGTGCCGGGCACCATGCTCAGCGATGAGTTTCTGGAGGAGGGAGGTCTTCCCGACACCGGGATCGCCCGTCAGCACCATAAACGGGGCCTCACTCAGAATGCCATATTCCAATAGACTATAAGCCGCCTGATGTTCTATGCCCTGATAGAGGAAACTGCTGTCCGGTAGGAGGGCGAATGGTTTAGCCTTGAGCTGATAGAAGGATTCGTACATAGGGGTCGCCGTTCTAGCAATTTACTGAAAAACTTGGTTATTCCCAAACAAGTCGCTGGAATGTTGCCTACGGGAACGCCTCTCAACAACTTCAGGAGGCTCAAAAAGGCCGTCCAGCAAGGCCGCAGCAAGTGAAGAAGTGAGGCGTACGTTCCGGTACATTGAGCCTCTGAGCGATGCGAGAGCGCTGCTGGCGGACGTTTTCAACATCCTGCTAGACGCAACGGTACAGGTTAGGTAGCCAACATGGCTTTCATGTCCGCAAGGGTTAAGGACGATCGGCCAGCCTTGTTGAGGACCGTTCCTAGGACCGGCCGTGAATTCTTGACCAACGAGAGTGCACGCTGCAATTCCTCGCCCGTCGTCTTTCCCTCCTCCACGACCATCAGAAGCGCGTCCGTGTACGGAGAGAACGCCAAGACATCAGCCGTATGGAGCAATGGAGGGAGGTCAAAAATCACGACTCGAGAGGGATAGCGATGCTTCAACTCCTCCACCAGCGCAACCATTTTCGGGGCGGTCAAGATTTCCGTGGAGTTCGAGATTGCGCGCCCTCCTGGTAACAAGACGAACCGCCCGATCCCAGGATGCAACAACAAATCCTCAACGGGGTGATCATCAAGCAGGTAATCGGCCAGACCGAGACAGTCTTTCAGGCCAAAGACTTGGTGTACTGTAGGATCCTGAAGGTCCGAATCCACCAGCAACACGGTCTGCGTTGTTTCCATGGCAAGACTGACCGCCAAATTGACGGCCGTCAAAGTTTTCCCTTCTCCATACCCAGGACTCGTTACACCGACGACATTCCATCCGTTTTCACGAAGTCGCTGTGTGACTTGGGTTCGAAGGATTTTATAGGCATCGACGAATGCCCCCTTCTTGTGTGCGGCCATCACACGATGCCCACGCAAAACGGTGTGTGGAATGCTCAGCGATCTGGTCTTTGTATACGTAATCGGGGGCGGCACCGACTGGGTCGCCGTTCGCCCCGAGGTCTCACCACGACTAGAGGAACCCCTGTAGTCCTTATACAGCTCGAGTGCGGCACGGATACGATCCATAATAACCTTCCTGGTTACTCCACCCCAAATAGTCTCGGTGCAGAAAACCAGAGGACGTCCAATGGGGTCACAAAGACGTGTACCAACACGATTGCCGTCGCAACCATGCCGACTCCCGCCGTTTGCACGACCCTTCGCCTGAGCCTGACATGGGACACGTCTTCTTCGTTCGGCATGAATGGAATCACCGCGAGGGGAAACTGCTGCGTCAGGGCCACAAGCTGCTCGGGCGTCCTGATGGAATGATCAAGTGATTCCGCAGCTGCACCCACGCCAACTCCCCCACCCACTGCGAGAAGGACTCCAAGAAGAACGATCGCCAACCGATTGGGTTTATACGGTTTCTCGGGGAGACTGGGCGGGTCAATGAGCGAGAAACGTTCCCCTTTTCGCTGGACCTCCAGCCCTTCTGAGACCTTTGCTTCCAGCAATCTTGAACGAATTTCTTGATACTTTTGTCCGGAAGTATCTCGATCTCGCATGAGCACCAAATATTCCGGCTCAATCTCAGGCCCGCGCTCCAGACGCGTTGCATAACCCTGTAGTCGCCGTTTGATATCGGTACGGGTATTTCGAAGTCCCTCCAACGAAGACGTCACGGAATTCAACTGGGCCTGCAGATTGATATAGGCTGGATTCTCGGGCCGTTGATTGATAACCTTCCTTGGCACACTTCCAAGTCGAGACACTTCCTGTTCAAGGCCTGCAACTGTTCTACGAGCCTGTAGCACATCGGGATGTTCGGGCCCCAATCGTTCTGAATCCGCTGCCAGCCCTGTACGCGCATTGGTAAGCCGCTTCGAAGCTTCATCGGCATCGGATATCTCCCCTGCCTCCTTCTCCAACGCTTCGATTTCCTGTTTCATCTTCACAATGTCAGGATGCTCAGGAGATAAATTCGCGGTGGCGCCGGCATATTCAGCTCGAAGACCGCGCAACCGTTCCGTCGAATCGAGAATACGTTCCCCGGTCACGGATAGGATGGGAGTATTCGGCTTTACTGTTGCCAATTCCCCTTCGAGATAGGTTTTGCGTTCCTCCAGAGTCCGAATCTGCTGATCGACATCCATCGATTCACGTTCGGCTTGATTCAGCAGTTGCTGATTCAAGGGCATTAACTCCGGGAGCGCTCCCTTCGCTCGGTGTTTGAACGATGCGATACGCTCATCGATTTCCTTGATATGACGTGCCAGGTTTTCCGCTTCCTGCTGCAGGAACGACGTGGCCTCCTGCGCTTGTCGTTCACGGCTCTTCAAGTTCTCTCCCAAGAATAAGCTTGTCAGCTCATTCGCCACCTTCTGAGCCAATTCGGGAGTTCGGTTTTGATAAGACACGGTAAAGGCGATGGTGGCCTTGGTGGCATGTTGCGTACGCTTATCGACGACATCCGCGCTGATCACTTCAACTTCGATATCCTTGATGAATCTCTTCACAATCTCTTCTGCCGGTGTATTTTTGCGAAGGTCCTGGTACAGATTAAATTGCTCGACCACTTTCCAGAGCGTTGTTCGACTCATCACTTGTTGTTTGATCGTCTCAATCCGTTGGTCTGCATAACTCGTGATGGTCGACCGAACAAGATCTGATGGAATTTCCTGTTCCTCGATAAGGATCGTGGCCGTGGACTTATACGTCGGCGGCCAAAAAAATGCCAAGAGCAACGACGCCACCAGTAGACCGAGACCGGTGAGGAGAATAAGCTTGCGACGCCGATGAAACGCCGTGAAGTAGTCCTGCACGCTCATGACTCGCTCGGAATGCTGTCCAGATCCTTGTGACTGTGCCATACCATTAATGAGAGAACGAGAGGTGTGGGGGAGAATAAGTCACCATAAATGTGGTTGCATGAGATTCAGCCGAGCTGATCGCAATGTCGGTATCGCGCCATCGATACATGTATGACACTTCTGCCCGCCACCATTCGAGAAACTGCCACGTCATCTTCGGTGCCACACTGACATACCGACTTTCCGGAAAGGTTGCTCCGATAGCCGTGCCCGCCTTTCCGGTCGTGATCATTCCAACCAGATTCAGCCCCAAGGCCAGAGTCTCCGAAACATCATAGGTGCCAGAGACTTCGCCTCGATTCGTCTGAATCAAGAGTCCAAATCCACTAGGACTCAGATCTCGAGCAAACGTGACTTGAACCCTAGCTCGTTCAAACTGTTTCGTCATACTGGCCCCGGCCAACCACACGGTCTCATTCGCGTCAATGGAGCCGACGGATGTCTGCGTCGTAGAGGACAAAAACCTGGGTCCGCCATAGACAGTTCCCGTCAACGATTCATCAAACGCATGGGTAAGACTCATATTGATTCCTGGGAAACTGGCTCGAAATGGGAATGGTGAATCCGTTGTGCGGAAATCCGTGTAGGACCCCAATAGTTGAATCTGGTCGCGCTCTGTCAGCTGATACTGCAGTCCACCTGATCCACCCACCACCCGATGGTCAGCCAACCTGGCAGTCTCATACGTCGTGTCGGACAACTGTACACTCGATTGGAGTGACAACTTTTCCGTCACCGTTCTTGTCCACGTTGGATTAAAGGTCCACTGATTGCGCTGGGCGAACTGCAGAACAACCCCAGTCGATTGCAATTCACTGAGTAACGTATTGTCACGAGTGAATCCTCCGTTGAACCCAAAGAGATCCTTGTCGGTCTTATAACGCACCGACAAGGGAGCAAAGACGTTCGTAAACTGCCGATCCTCACCGCCGAAATATCCGACAATGTCTGCGGCGAGCCTACTACTGACGTCCAAGCGCTCGGTCTTACCGGCCAATTCCGTCGCGGGAGTGACCCAATACCCATAGGTGTCGTGATGGGGAAGCGGTGTCAACAATAGATTACTGTTGTAGACTCCCTTCGCCGCAATCGATGGAGCCAATGACCACTCTACTGCCTCACTCTGGCCTGCCATGCCGCATTCCAAGACACAGAGCAGCACCAAGAACCGCCCGACGCTTCGCACATATCGATAGGGATTACGACCTCGAGCCTCATACCGTTCATACATCGGTTACGGCACCATGACCACGTCGCCGCGTTGCAGAAGAATATTCTGCTCCAAGTCTCTCCCTTTTCGAATATCTCCATAGCGGAAGGGAATGGCCTGCTGCC
>JACCDZ012096335.1_pt1 | contig 12090 bp, 9 predicted proteins | sample 7449551 | NCBI WGS metagenome assembly JACCDZ01 (sample SAMN15323452, study PRJNA562643) | freshwater metagenome | isolation source: river surface water | place: USA:Blue River Watershed | collected 2017-08-18
AGAAGCGCGTAGCAAAGCTACTAGATCTTCGTGATCAAAAAGAAAAAGGTGGTCTTGATAAATATACAAAGAAAGAAAGACTCCTAATCGACCGTGAGATGGCTGATATGACAAAGAATTTCCAAGGAATCACAGCAATGACAAAGATCCCAGATTATATGATCGTAGTAGACCCAAAGAAAGAGCACATCGCAGTTACAGAGGCTCAAAAGATGAAAATACCAGTAATCGCAATACTAAACACTGACTGTAATGCAAAGAGCGTAGAGTTCCCTATCATTGCTAACGACGCATCTGTTTCTAGTATTTCATTCTTCCTAGAGAATATAAAAGCTGCTTACGACCGTGGTCTAGCAGGTCAAACAAACGAAAAGAAATAATATTTAGAGAATCTTTAATTCGATTTTCTAATGTTCTTTGCTATAATTATTAAATATAATCTAATTTTTGTTTTTTATGTCTATACAAATAACAACTGAGTTGATAAAAGAATTGCGAGATAGTACAGGTGTATCTGTCATGCAATGTAGAAAGGCCCTAGAAGAGGCTGAGGGTGATATGGAAAAAGCTCTTCTAGTGCTAAAGAAGAAGTCTAGCGATATCGCAATGAAAAAAGCTGATCGTGAGGCACATGAAGGTGCAATCACAGTAATATCAAATGGAAACAAAACTGTAATATTCACACTATACTGTGAGACAGATTTCGTAGCCAAGAATGAAGACTTTGTAAACCTAGCAAATACACTAGCAAACAAAGCTCTAAATGAAGGCGTAGAAGCAATGAAAGAATCTTCAACTGAGCTTATAAATACAGTTGTTCAAAAGTGTGGAGAGAAAATAGAATTAGGCAAAGTAGAGCTTGTAGAGGGAGATGTAGTAGGTTCATATGTACATATGGGCAAGACTGCTGTAGTAGTATCTCTAGAAGGAGGTAGCACAGAGATCGCTCGCGACATAGCTATGCACATAGCAGCTATGAAGCCTGCATATATCACACGAGAAGAGATAGATGAAAAAGCTTCATCTGCAGTACGTGAGATGTTTGCAAAAGAAGTATCAGAATCAGACAAGCCAGAAGATATCAAAGCAAAGATGCTAGAAGGCAAAATCAGTACATACTTCAAAGAGCAAACACTTCTTGATCAATCATTTATCAAGAACCCAGATATAACGATAGCTACCCTTCTTTCAAATAACAAAGCCGTGATCAAATCTGTATCACGCGAATCAATAGGATAATATGATATTTATCGTTATTATATTTTTCATAGCTATAATAACAGCATTCGGAGTGCTTGCATTTCGAGCGTGGGAATTGCGCACTGGACAAACTGAAGTAGAAATTGCAGAAAGTCCAGTGCAGCAGTTATCCCTTAGACAAATAGAAAAGATTATGCTATATTTGTTGAAGCACTTTATCCAAGGGTTGGTACTCGTAGTAGTAAAATACTGGTTTACCACAACAACAAAGATAAGTGTCTGGTTAAAGGAAAAGTGGCCTAAGGTAAATGCAATATTTAAAAAGAAGCCACAGAGTACTATCCCCCAAAAGCCATCATTTGTAACAAAAGCAGTCCTTGAATCAAAATCAAAGATCAAGCGTTTGAAGCAAAAGATACGTGAAGAACACGCAGTAGAAAATGATTTTTAATTCTTAAAAATCAAACGCCGCTTTAGCTCAGTTGGTAGAGCAACGCTTTTGTAAAGCGAAGGTCCTCAGTTCAAGTCTGAGAAGCGGCTCCAAGAAATAAAAGAAAAGTCCTCAATTGAGGACTTTTCTTTTATTTAATTAGCTGTTGTAGTTGATGTATTTTTTGAATCTGGAATAATACTATTGATTATTGATTCAGGGGAAATACTCTTTGTTTCTGGAGCTACAGTCTTTTTCACTGGGACTATATCTTTTTTAACTTTAAACAATTTAGGATATTTCTTTTCTAAGACATCTGTAGCTTGGAATCCAGTATTTGTCTCTTCGTTTACCACTAGAGCCGGAAGCTTTGTATCCTCTATCTTGTATATGTGGACTAGTGCACGTAGAGCTGATAGATCTAGGTTGTAATCAAAAGAGTACACTCTGACATTTGGATACTTTGTACGAAGCTCTGTGAGGACAAAACTCTGCTTTGTACATTCTATACAGTTATCAGCTGTTGTGTAAAAGTATAGTACAGGTACACGCTTGTTTCCACATTTTTGATTAATCTTCTTTGTAAGTAGATAATCTTTTATTTGCAAAACTGTGTAGTATTTTTTCAAATCAGTTATCTCTTCGCTAGCACTGAGATTCTTTTCACTGTAGGCTATCTTGTCTGCGATATCACTAAGCTCTGCAGACAATGTCTCCTCTTCGTCAACCTGACTGCAAGATAGTTCTGATAGTAATGCAAATTGAGCCTCTGATGACAATATATCCGTAGCTAGTCTGGCCTGGATAGTCTTGATATTCTCTACCTTTTTATCGGTAAAGAAATTAGACAGACCTCCTGCTATAGCAAAGAGTGCTGATGTTATAAAGAATACAATAATATATTTTGCCCAATCATTTTTTTTATTTAAATTCATAAACTATACATTTGGATTATTTAATAATACGTCGCGCTCCCCAGTCCAACTCGCCTCTTTGTGTGTTATCGCATTCCAGACAGCCCTGATGAGCCAAAACGGGGCAATAACAGTATACACAATAATAAACAAAAGGATATCCCAAGACAATACTCGCCTATCTGCTATCATCATACGGCCATTTATCAGGGCTGCTATGACTAGCATATAGAGCAATATGGATATAAATATCATAGCCTGAGTATTTATAAAGAATAGATCTACAGAGAAGACATTGCCAGTAGGAGCATGTATACCTACAGTTTTGATCTGTAATATTTTAGTAGATATGTATTTATACAAATTTACCATTGTAAAAGACAACAGTAGTATAGTACCGGATATAGAGATGAATCCAGAAGGTAATGTAAACATACCTATGGCTCCATATTTAGGTCTAAAGAAGAAGTATTTATAATCGGTAGCATTCTTTATAAAACCATACATCCAGCGCACACGCTGACGATATAATTTAGGTATAGTACTAGGGCTACCTGTATATACATACCCATCCGGACAGTGATCTATCTTCATACCATGCTGGTGCATGCGCAATGCAATCTCCTGATCCTCTGTATGGTGAGCCTTTCTATATGGCCCGATTATATCGAAAACTTTCCTGCGAAATATTGAGAATGGACCAGGAGTCACATGGATAGCATCTAGAAATGCTAGCATCTTCTTATTGTAATGAGCCATATCATACTCTGCACGCTGAGCATATTGGAGCATAGTCTTTGGGTCACGAATCACGATGGATGGAGCTACCGCCATAGTGTCGGGATTTGAGAAGAAGCTAATTATGCGCTTTAGAGTCTCTGGGTGTACAGTCGAGTCGGCGTCTAGGCACCCCACAAATTCACTATGCGCGTGATCCAGACCAAGATTCAGAGCTGTATGTTTCCCTCCATTCTCCTTATGAATGATTTCTATCTGAGGATGATCTTTATACTTCTGAATCTGATTCCAAGTACCGTCCTTTGATCCATCATCAACGACGACTATATGCAATTTATCCTTTGGGTAATTCAATGATAAGAGAGACTCCACAGTCACATCAACAGTGCGCTCTTCGTTGTAGCAAGGTACGATCACTGTAACGGTAGGATACTCTGGTAGTTCAATATCCTCTCTTCGGATGTTGATTTCTCTCCTTTTCTCTATAAAAGTCACAAGAAAAAAAACTTGCACGTATACGGCAAGGAAAGAAAATATATATATTACAATCATGAAAGCGGTCATATAATAGTGGTATTATACTACAATTTAAGCTTTTTTTCAATATCAAAAAACCACCTTTTAAAAGGTGGTTTTTTGATATATTTATACGGGATAGAACGTATAGACAATATTATTGAGCAGGAGTTGCTGGTGCAGCTTCTACTTGGCAAGATTTACAGTTTGTGCAAGGGCATCCAAAGATACCAACTACAGCTGAAATTCCTACGAGAACATAAACGATTGCTTCGATTGTTGGCATAGTGCCAAAAATCAAATTAACCAAGTTAAAGTTACTGCCCATGAACATACCGATACCATACAATCCCCAGTTAAGAGCACCTACGATAACTAGTACGTGTGCAATCTTTGCAGCAACACAACCAATTTTATTATTCATAATCTAATTAGGTAATAAACTAATAATAAGACCTGTGTATATTATATCACAAAAAATATATTGCAATGCAAATAAATTAATATGATATAATTATGGTATGGAAGAAAATAATACAATAATAATAGAGGAAAATACTACTATCATAGGAGAAGGTGGCAATCCGAAAAATGACAAGAAACTGTCTACCCCTCAGGCTATAATTCTAGCCGCATTTTTAATAGTATTGGCAATTTTTATTACAAATAGTGGTGGATTAAAGAAACCAGAGAACAAGACTCTTTCTGGGCAAGTCGGAGTATCAAAGGAAAAACTAGATGCCTGTATAGACAGTACGAATATCGAGAAACTTGCCACAGATGTCATGAAGAGCGTAGACAGTGCTATGAGCGCCCTACCAGACAATCAAAAAGGTACACCATACACTATAGTGATAGGCTCAAATGGCTCAAAATCAGACATCCAAGGGGCTCAAAGTTATGATCAAGTAAAGAAGACAATTGATGAAGTGGTGGCTGGCAAGGTAACAAGAGAATACAAAGGAGACGTAGTATTATCTGAACCGACAGATTATACAAAAGGTGATAAAAATGCACCAATCACAGTTATTGAATATTCTGACTTTGAATGTCCTTACTGCAAGAAATTTCACCCTACTATGGAGCAAGTAGTAAAAGACTATAATGGTCAAGTAAAATGGGTCTACCGTCAATTCCCTCTTCACCAGAATTCAATGACAAAATTAGTAGCAGCGGATTGTGTTGGTAAATTAAAAGGAGATGAAGCATATTTCAAATATTCAAATCTACTATTTGGATTACTAAAAACAGGCAACGAATCTGTAATTGAACAATTGTAAAATTTACAAAAATAAAAAACTCATCCATTGGATGAGTTTTTTATTTTAAATTTAGTCGAAATATAACTGGGTACAATATTTTGACTTCGCTCAGACATTGTATAAATAAATTTATACCTGCTCTTCGCTAGTCAAAATAATTACGAAGTCTTGCGATTTTTTCATTTGTGCGGAGTTTTTCGTGGACCTTTGCTTCGATCTGACGAATACGCTCACGAGTCACACCGAATTCTGCACCGACTTCTTCGAGAGTATGCTGGATACCATCGTTTAGTCCATAGCGGAGTTCGAGGATTTTTCTTTCTTTTGGAGATAGAGTATCTAGAACTTCTTTGATCTGATCAGATAGGATTCTGCGTGAAGCATCCTGATCTGGACGAAGAATCTTGTCATCAGCGATGAATTCACCGCGTGTAGATTTCTCATCATCATCCCCTATCGGCTGTTCTAGCGATACAGTCTCCTGGTTGATCTGCTCGATTACATGGATCTTCTCTACGTCGATATTCATCTCGACAGCGATCTCTTCAGCAAGTGGATCGCGACCAAGGTCTTGGGATAGACGACGGACCACTTGTTTGTATTTTGAAATTGTCTCTACCATGTGCACAGGAATACGGATTGTACGGGATTGATCAGCTAGTGCACGTGTGATAGATTGACGAATCCACCAAGTAGCATAAGTAGAGAATTTATAACCCTTTGTCCAGTCAAATTTTTCTACAGCCTTGAATAGGCCGAGGTTTCCCTCTTGGATAAGGTCCAGAAGTGTCAGGTCAGAACTACGTCCTACGTATTTCTTGGCGATAGACACAACGAGACGAAGGTTAGCGCGGGCAAGAAGATTCTTGGCCTCAAGGTCACCTTTCTCGATACGCTTTGCCAAATCACGCTCCATAGATGCAGGGATCAATGGATACTGACCGATCTCTTTTAGGTAAATCTGGATAGAGTCATAGGCGCTAGCATCTTTACTGTATTTGAGTGCTGCCTTTTCATTATCACCATCCATATCAAGAAGATTTCCACCCTCTAATACGTCGATACCCGCCACAGAAAACTTGTCATACAATTCATCCAAAAAGAATATATTATTCTCAATGTCTGGGAACATTTTTATGATCTCATCGTATGTGATGAACCCACGCTTCTTACCCTTCTCTATCATCTCCTGAGCTTTTGCTTCTAGCTCTGCAGTCTTCTTTTCTGACACACTCTGCTTTGCTGGTTTTGCCTTTTTTTCTTTTACCGCTTTTACTTTTGGTTGGACTTTCTTTGGAGCAACTTTTTTCTTTTCTACTTTTTTAACAACCTTTTTGATAGGCTTTTTTACAATTTTCTTTGGAGCAACTTTTTTAACAGTCACCTTTTTTGCAGGCTTTTTTACAACCTTCTTCTTAGCTACAACTTTCTTTTTTGTTATAACCTTTTTTGCAACCTTTTTTATTTTTTTATTTTTCTTTTTATCCATATAAATAAAATTATTTTAAGCGACTATTTTTAATATACTCCATCTTTTGTGTCAATATTTGATATTCTTTGATTAAATCTTTTGGTAGTGAATCGGGCGAATTATTTATCTTACTTGAGATTATGACTAGGCGCTCCTTGATTAATTCTTCTTCTGTATTTAGGAGTAATTCCACTACATCCTTAGATAAAGTATCTATCTTGCCACCATACCACATCTCTACTTCAAATGAAAGTGAATCTGCCTCGTCTTTATGATCGCTATACATGTCTTCAAAATAATTTTCCCCAAAGACTTCATTTATAGATTTACTAAATTTATCAACCAGATTATAAATTTCTTTATTTTCTTTTTGCCAATTATAAATTCCAAAAAGTCTTTTTAGTAGGATAATCTTTCTAGGCACAGATTCGTCTTTTTTTACTTGATTAACAACTTCTTTTACCTCCAATCTGGGAGTATGCACTTTTAGGAAATCTTGGAAGTCTTCATTTATAGCTTTTTGATTTATGCCTGTGGCTTTGGCTATCTCTTGAATATATGCGTCCAGCTCGATAGAGCTCTTGATCATAGCTAAGTATGGGAATATGACTTCCCTTACCTTACGACCACGAGTACGCAGATCTGTAGTCTCATCGTTTATCCTAGACAAATAAAAAGTGATAATATTTACAGAATTTTTTATTATGTTTTTCCAATTCTCGCTATCTTTTTTGATAATATCAGCAGGATCTTCTCCTGTCGGTAGCAATGCTACTTTTACTTGCATATCCAATCCTAATGCAATCATAGCTCCACGCCCACATGCACGTACTCCGGCATTGTCACCATCAAAAGCAAATATAATATTTGGAGACAATCTTCTTAGTAATCCAAGATTATTCACTCTAGAATCGGCTGTATTCACAGCATCAGCGAGAGCTGTACCTGAAGTAGCGACAGTATTTGTAAACCCAGATTGATGAGATAATACTAGATCGAGCTGTCCCTCTACGATGATACTGTATCCTCTCGTACGAATTGCATTCTTTGCACGATCGATACCGAACAATACATTTGATTTATTAAACAACTTTGTATCCGGACTATTTAGATATTTTGCCTCTTCTTCATCAGGTCGGCCAAATATTCTACCCGAAAAAGCAATTACCCTTCCGCTACTGTCTGAGATAGGAAACATAATTCTCCCACGAAAGCGATCATAAAAACTCCTAAACTCGCTTTGCGAGTCGGGCGATCCGCCTGTAGCGGATTTAGCTATTTCTTTTGTTTTTATCAGGCCGACATTCTCAAGTTCAGTCTTAGAAAATCCTTTTTTTAAAAGATAGTCAGATGCAGATCTCCAAGTGTTCGGCACATACCCAATTCGGAAATTTTCTATAGATTCATCATTTACTCCGCGATTAATCAGATACAATCTAGCTTCTGGATTTTTCAATAATTCAGATTGGAAAAATTTTGTAGCCTCCTCCATGCAATCATACAATCTATCTATCTCATCTTTTGATTCGCGAGATTTGCTAAAATCTTCTAGCTGTACACCAGCACGAGATGCTAGTATTTTTAATGCACCAAGAAAATCAGTACCTTCAAAGTGCTCCACAAAAGAAAAAATGTCACCCTTTGCTCCGCAACCAAAACAATAATAGCTATTGCGCTCAGGCGAAATATAGAAAGACGGAGTCTTTTCATTATGAAAAGGACATTTGGCTTTAAAATTTTTACCTGAACCCTCCACCGTGATGTACGATGATAGTACATCCACGATGTTTAGGCGTTCTTTTATGGTTGGGACTACAGAAAGTGACATATTCCCTAATTATATATTATTTATTAATTTGCTTCTTCAATAACAGAATCTAGAACTTCAACTTCTTTTTGATCTTTTTGGTGATGAGCAAATCCAGTACCTGCTGGGATCAAGTTACCAATGATAACATTTTCCTTTAGGCCTCTTAGATTATCTACTCCTCCACGGATAGCATTGTTGATCAACACACGGTTTGTGTTTTGGAATGAAGCAGCTGATAGCCAACTCTTAGTTGTCAAAGACACTTCAGAGATACCGAGAACGATTGTAGTTGCCGTAGCAGGACGTCCATTTACAGGGGCAACACGATCATTCTCTTCTATAAGCTCAATTGATTCTACTATCTCACCTGGTGAGAATGTAGTATCTCCAGCATCCTTGATCTTCTTTCTTGAGAACATCTGACGGATGATGATTTCGATGTGTTTACGAGAGATAGATGCACTTTGCAGGTCGTAAACTTTGTTGATTTCATTTACGATGTATTCTTCTGCAACCTCCTTACTTCCGTATTTTACGATCTCATTGATATCAGCAGATCCATCAGTGAGCAAGTCACCTTTCTTTATCTTGTCTCCAGCTTTCACTATAGGCTGACGACGAGCAGGAACTGTGTATGACATCTCATTTGTTTTTGCGTCACCTTTTGTATCAGATAGGACCTTGATTACTTTTTCTTTTCCATCATTTGTGATTTCTAGAACTTCACCATCTGTCTGAGATACGATAGCCGGATTCTTTGGCAAGCGACGCTCGAAGATTTCTTCGACACGAGGCAGACCAGTAGTGATGTCGACTGTTGCGACTCCTCCAGCGTGGAAAGTACGAAGTGTAAGCTGTGTACCTGGCTCACCGATAGCTTGCGCTGCGATGATACCTACAGCCTGACCGATTTCAATCAAGCAGTTTCTTCCAAGGTCAAGACCATAACACATACGACATAGTCCGTGTACTGTCTCACAAGATAGTGGTGTGCGTACAAAAGCTTCTTTGATTCCAGCTTTTTCGAGCATCTTTGCGTCTTCTTTTGTCACGAGAGTTCCCTTCTTTTGTAGAACCTTTCCTTCTGTATTTTTTATATCAGACAGTAGTACGCGTCCTGCAACATATTTTGCAAACACACCCTCCACTGAATGAATAACTTTTCCATTCTTTGTTCCACAATCTTCTTCTGTTATTACGACATCTTGTGCGACGTCTACTAGACGACGTGTTAGATATCCGGCTTTTGCAGTGTTTAGAGCTGTGTCGGCAGCACCTTTACGAGAACCGTGAGTAGTGATGAAGTATTCAAGTGGTGATAGACCTTCGATATATGAAGGGACGATTGGGAAATCCAATGTCTCTCCAGAAGTATTCACAATCAAACCTTTCATTCCACACATCTGCACTAGAGATCCCATGTTTCCGCGGGCTCCTGAAGTGATAAGATCGTATGTTGATCCTGTTATATCTAGGGTTGCAGGGATTATCTTTTCGATTTCTTTCTTTGCATGCTCCCAGATTTCAATAATCTTTTGATATTCTTCATCTTCAGAGAGCAAACCTTCGTTGAATTGATCACGCACTGTTAGCTCTAGAGCGCGAGCACTCTTTACTATTTCTGTTTTACCTTCTGGTACAGACACGTTGTCGATACCCCAAGTAACTCCAGAGTAAGTAGCGTATTTGAATCCGAAAGATTTTATCTTGTCTAGAATCTTTGGAGTACGATCGATACCATAGTGAACGATCAGTTCGTCTACTAGGGCTGACATACGCTTTGAAGTAATCTCCTCATTCATATATGGGAAATCATCTGGGAGAATACTGTTGAAGAATAGACGTCCTACTGTAGTTTCGAATGGCTTGTTCTCAAATTTATTGTAACGAGCTTTTTCACTACCTAGAACTTTAATCTTTGCACGGAATGTAATAGCACCTAGATCAAATGCTGTGATAGCTTGGTTTGGACTTGTGAAAATCATACCCTCACCTTTTTCACCATCAACAGACTTTGTCATCCAGTAACATCCAAGAACGATATCCATCTTTGGGTTTACGATTGGAGCTCCATCTTGAGGCTTGAGCAAGTTCTTTGCTGATGACATAAAGTCACGAGCTTCAGCTTGAGCTTCTTCACCTAATGGAACATATACAGCCATCTGGTCTCCGTCGAAGTCAGCGTTGAATCCAGCACAGACTAGAGGGTGAACTTGGATAGCATTACCTTCGATTAGGATCGGCTTGAAAGCCTGTATTCCTAGACGGTGAAGTGTAGGAGCACGGTTTAGAAGCACGTGCTTTCCACGGATCACTTCTTCGAGGATTGCCCAAACTTCAGGAATACCTTCTTCAATCAAGCGGTTTGCACCACGGATATTGAAAGCCAATTCTGTAGCAAGAACCTGAGCGATAACGAATGGACGGAATAGCTCCAGAGCCATGTGCTTTGGAAGTCCACACTCATCAAGATCCAAGTTTGGACCCACGACGATAACAGAACGTCCAGAGTAGTCCACACGCTTACCGAGCAAGTTCTGACGGAATAGACCTTGTTTTGATTTTAGGTTATCTGAAAGAGATTTAAGTGCACGCTTCTGAGAAGCTGATACAGCTTGTGAATCATTTTGCTTTGCGATTGAGTTGTCGATCAATGCGTCTACTGCTTCTTGAAGAATACGCTTTTCGTTTCTCAAAATAACATCTGGGGCACCGATTTCCTTCAATTTCTTTAGACGATTGTTTCTGTTGATCACGCGACGATATAGGTCGTTAAGGTCTGAAGTTGCGTGACGTCCACCATCGAGAGCCACCATAGGGCGCAATGCAGGAGGAATAACTGGGATAACTGTCATGAACATCCATTCAGGACGGATTCCAGAAAGGATCATTGAGCGGATAAGTGAAAGACGCTTTTCTAGCTTTTCTTTATCTAGAGTTGAAGCTTTTGGAAGCATAGCTTCTGTCTCAGCCTTTAACTTTTCTAGATCAAGATTTTTGAATATTGTGTAGATAGCTTCTGCTCCGATACTTGCATCGAAACAAGAACCATACTTTAGACTAAAGTGGTGGTATGCTATTTCATTCAATACTTTTCCTGGTACGATCTCACCGATTTCCCTCTTTGTATTTGTGAGAAGCTCTTTTAGTTTCTCTTTTGTCTCTTCATCATTTGCACCTTTTATTTTTGATTTAAATTCACTCTCTAGATTCTTGATCACTTCATCTTTTTCAGATTGATGAACATTGATGATGATGTATCCTGCAAAGTAAATAACTTTTTCCAAATCAGAAACTGAAATGTTCAAAAGTGTAGACATACGAGATGGTACACCACGTAGGAACCAGATGTGAGCCACTGGTGATGCAAGGTCGATATGACCCATACGATCACGACGAACTATAGAGCGAGTAACCTCCACTCCACATTTTTCACAGACGATATCCTTGTATCGAATACGTCGGTATTTTCCACAGTAACATTCGTAATCTTTTTCTGGTCCGAATATTCTCTCGTCGAACAGTCCAGATCTCTCTGAGCGTCCTGTTCTGTAGTTTATTGTTTCTGGTTTTGTAACTTCGCCATATGACCATTCATGAATGCGCTCTGGAGATGCGAGGGAAAGTGTGATTGAATCAAAATCTGTTGTATCTATTGTTTTCATAGTTAATTTAATTTTAATTGATTAAAAATTTCCCTTGCGTAGGTCGACATCCAATGCAAGTCCTCTTAGGTATGCTAGTAACAC
>JACCDZ012009842.1_pt1 | contig 12085 bp, 13 predicted proteins | sample 7449551 | NCBI WGS metagenome assembly JACCDZ01 (sample SAMN15323452, study PRJNA562643) | freshwater metagenome | isolation source: river surface water | place: USA:Blue River Watershed | collected 2017-08-18
GCGCCAATGTCCTTCACGACCACAGCAGGAAATCAGACGTACACGCTCAACGGTGTCCGAACGCTCGTGACGTCGCTGAAGAGCGGCGTTCAGGCGATTCCGTACCGAACTGCGGCTGGCGGTACCGTATACTACCGCGACAGCCCGCTGGCCGGCGCCGCGATTCCGCTGCCGGACACCGCGCTCCAGAGCAGCGAGTTGCTCTACACGGGACCGGGTTCGTTGCTCTTCGCGGGCACGCAATCGAACAACGCACTGCCCGGCGTGAAGAACTTCACCGAGCACCAGAACCGCCTCGTTGGCGTCGGTGGCGAGTTCGAGCGCGGGTTCTTCTACTCGAAGGAGCGCTCGTTGCGCTTCCCGGCCGAGTTCAACCGGGCTTCTGGATTCGGGCAGATTCCGAGCGTTTTGGGCCGAGCCGCCGCAGCCTCGAGCCTCGACGACAAGCTCGTCATCTTCGCAGAGAACGGTGTGGCCGTGACCTTCGGGCAGGGGCCGAATCAGAACTGGCTCCAGAACGGCTACACGACGCCCGTTCGAGTTCAGGCCGCCGAGGGCATCAAGTTCGACAGCCCCTTCATCGCAGAGGTGGACGACGGCGCCTGGTATCTGACGACGATGGGCCCCCGACTGCTGTCTCGAGGACTCGCGACGGCGAAGGGGCCGAACGGGCTCCCGCTCGGCGAGGGGCTCCGGAACAACAGCCAGAAGCTCATCAGCGCGTGCAACGTCGTCATCACGCACCCGCTGAAGGCCCAGGTGTGGTTCTGCTCGACCGCCGACGCGACCACGTACATCTACGACTACCAGCGCGACAAGTGGACCGAGCGCGACGACAACAGCTTCCCGCTGGCCGCCGTGAGCACACGGGGGCTTCTGTACATGCTCACGAACGGCACCATCGCGACCACTGGCACGCTGCGGTACGAGGACCCCACCTACGACGTCGCGAACGCGCTCAGCATCGAGACGGGGTGGTTCAGCTTCGCAGGCATCGACAGGTTCCAGCGCTTCACGCACCTTCAGGTCATGGGCTCGACGCTGGCCAAGGGCATCGGCGTCGACGGTGTCGTAGGCATCTCGGTGTACGAGGCACACGACCCGTACAATCCGTCGCAGGTCGCGTCGGTTGCACTCGACTCCATCGTGGGCAACAACATTCCGTGGACGGTCGAGTTTCAGATGTCCTTCCAGCAAGGCACCGCGTACAAGTTGTTCATCACCGTGGCACCCACAACCGGTGCAGGTGGCGACTTCACCCTGACGTCGATGCTTGCTAGGGTCGGCGTCAAGAGCGGTGGGGCTCGGCTCCCGAACTCGCAGCGAGGCTGACCATGGCAGACATCAACGACGCCTATGACCCGACGTATGCGAACGACCCCAACTATGTCTGGGACTCGGCGACGTCGTCGTGGCAGCGCAAGGGGCAGGTCTCGAACACGGAGCAGCCGGGCCAGCAGGCCGCTGACGCTCGAGCAGCCAACCCCTTCAGCAACGCGGCAGGTCAAATCAGTCAGGGCAACAAGGACCCGTTCAACGGCGGCGACCTGTTCGCCCCCGACCGATTCATCGCCAAGGGTCGAGACATCAACACGGGCGCCTTCGGACCCACGTCGAGGATGGCGGGGCTCAAGGCCCTCATGGAGCAGGGCGCGAAGACCGACGCGACGAATGCCACGTTCGACACCGCGGGCGCCGAGCGCGCTCGAGGCTCGCAGGACGCGCTGCTTCAGCAACTGCTCGACCAGGCCGCGGGCCGCGGTCCGTCACCCGCGCAGATGATGCTCCAGCAGGCCGCCGACCGGAACCTCTCCGACGCCGCGGCGCTGACGAACACCCAGCGAGGTCTCGGTGCGACCGCCGCGAGCTCGCAGGTCGCCGGTCAGCGTGCCCAGATTGGGCAGGAGACCGCGCGCGACGCGGGCATTCTCCGACTCCAAGAGCAGATGCAGGCCGTTCAGGCTGCGGGCGGCCTCGCCTCGAACATGCGCGGACAGGACGTCGGTCAGGCGCAGGCGCAGGCGCAGGTCCAGCTTGCGAAAGACAACCTGAACGCCTCGATGCGTCAGAAGTACATCGACATGGGCTACAGCGCCGAGCAGGCCGACCGCATGGCGATGATGGACCTCGAGAAGATGCAGACCGCGCAGGCGCTCACGCTCACCGGCATGAACCAGGAAGAGTTCCAGCGAGGCGAGAAGCAGCGACGCGACGACTTCGGCACGTTCCTGAAGTCCATGGGTGGCGTCGGCCAGTTCCTGCTGTCCATGTTCGGCGGCGCGGGCGCCAAGGCTCCCGCCGCGAAGTAAGGAGACACCATGCCGATTCCGAAGGACAAGACGGACAGGAAGAGCAAGCTCGGCGACTTCGTCGAGGTGCTCGTGCCGCTCGGCACCGACGAGCAGGGGAACGCACGTTTCGAGAAGGGCATCGTCCAGCGGGCGGGGCTCTCTGACGAGCAGTGGGCGCAGGTGAAGAAGCAGGCCGAAGAGGCCGGCCGCATGTCGCTGACGAAGGAGAGCGGAGGCTCGCCCGATGCTGGCGCACGGCAGGAGCAACTCCAGGCTGCGAAGAAGCTCGGCGACGTCATCACGTTCAAGGACCCCACCGGAGCGACGACCGTCGTGCCCCGTGGCGACATGCCCGACAACGAATGGCAGAAGCGCCTGCTCGAGGCTCGCAAGCGCGACACGTTCGTCACAGGCAGCTACAACGGCGAAGCGTTCGACAAGCAGCCCGTGCTGACCAGCGAAGTCGGCTCACAGCTCGGTGGCGAAGGCCAGAAGGTCGAGGCCGAGTTCCAGAAGTCCGGCGCTCGCCCCGGCTCGCCTGAAGGCTTCTTCAGCCGCTCGCTCGTCAACGCACTCCCCGGCCCCGAGGGCATGGGCACGCCTCCGGGCCCGATTCCGGCCGGGCAGGGCTCGCTGCTCGACGCGCTGCCGGAGCCGAAGGGGCAGGAAATCCCCGCTCCGATTCCTGTGGACTTCGCCACGGCGGCCGGCACCTCGCAGGCCCTCGGCGGACCCTACGCGGCGGGTCCCGGCGACGCGCTCAAGAAGGCGGGCGCCAATCTGCTCGGCCCGTCGCCCGGCGCGCAGATGACCGACCTCGTGCAGGCGGGCAAGGACAGCTTCGCCCAGCCGCAGACCCCCGCGCCGATGCAGGCCCCTGCACCCGGTCCCCAGCCGACGTCGATGGGAATGAACATGAAGGTCGCGGGTGGTCCGGGCATGAAGCCCGCCGCCACGCCCGGCCTCGGCGACATCGAGAAGCAGTTCACCGAGGGCGTGAACAAGGAAGCCGCGGCGCAGGGCGAGGCCGCCAACCAGCGCATCGTCGAGCGGGCGAACTACGAGAAGAACCTGCAAGCCTTCGAGGCCGAGCAGAAGAAGGCCCAGCTTCGTCAGCGCGAGGCCGAAGACCGCATCAACAACGCGTACCTCAAGACGCTCGACGAGATGACGGCGAAGGCTCAAATCGACCCCGACCACTTCTGGAACACGCGCAGCGACGGCGCCAAGGTGGGGATGCTCCTGTCGGGCTTCCTCGCGGGCCTCGGCGGGCGTGACCCGTCGTCGACCGTCGAGCGCATGGTGGCTCAGGACATCGCGGTGCAGCGCGAGAACTTCAACCTCCAGCGTGAGGCGGGCAAGTCGAAGCTCGCCGGGCTCGACACCATCTATGGGCGCCTGCGCCAGCGTGGTCTCGACGACGCCGAGGCGGCTTCGGCTGCTCGAGCTTCGATGAAGGCCGGGCTCGCGATGCGCATGGACGACGTCGCCGACCGGCTGACCGACCCCGTCGCCAAGGCAAAGGCCCAGCAGGTCGCGGCCCAGTTCCGCCTCGGCGTCAAGAAGGACGAGGACGCGCTCAGGACGAGCGCCCAGCAGCGCACGCACTGGCAGAATCAGGACGGCTTCGCGCGCCTCGAGCTCGACATGAAGGCGCGGGCCGCCGAGGACAAGAAGAAGGGCGACAAGAAGACCCTTCAGGCCACGCTGTCGAAGGAGCTTCAGGGCCTTCAGGACGCCCGCTCGCGAGTCCTCCAGATGAAGGAGGCTTCGAAGGGCGGCTTCCTCGCTCGCGGCGGTGTCGACGCAGCGTCGACGCTCCCGTTCGGTTCGGTGGTTGCACCCGGCGCGGCCGGGAAGCAGAACACGTGGGCAACCGGTCGAGCCGAGGTTCTCAAGTCGCTCTTCGGCTCGGTGACGAAGGAAGACTACAACCTCGCGAAGGGCGTGCTGCCCGAGAAGATTGAGGCGGGCATCGACCCGACCGGCGCGCTCGACCAGCAACTCGCGTTCATCGACCAGCAAATCGCTCGTCGTGAGGCGGCCTACGGAGAGGCAGGCCCCGACGTTCGCGGCGAGTCCGCGGGTGGGCAGGGTGGCCGATGAAGGTTCGTGGCCCCAACGGCGAGGTGCGTGACGTCTCGGAGGCCGAGGCGAACCGTCTCGTGCTCACGGTCGGCGGGTGGGAGACCGTCGACGGCAGCGACTCGACGCTCGCCGAAGACGCTCGTGCGCTCGGCGGGAGCGCGCTCTCCGGCCTGACGGGCGGGGCCAGCGACTACGTGCTCGCGGGTTCCATGGGTGCGCCGTACCAGGACGTCGACGGCCAGTGGTACAGCGGCGGGCAGCGCATCGCCGGGCCCGAAGCCGCAGGCGCGCTCGACCAGTCCGCTCGCATCAAGCAGGAGCGCGAGAACGCCCCGGTCCTGAGCGCCGTGGGCAACATCGCCGGGTTCGCTCTCGGCCCCGGCAAGGTGCTCAAGGGCGTGGGGCTCGCCGGTGAGGGCCTGAAGGTCGCGACGGCCGCGGGGCTCGTCGAGGGCAGCATCTATGGGCTCTCGTCGGCCATCAGCGAAGACGCGCTCGGCGACAAGGAAGCGCTCAGCGAGAAGCTGCTCGCCAACGTGGGGCTCAACGCCGTCGCGGGTGGTGCGGGCTCGGCGCTCGGCTTTGGGCTCACCCGCGGTGCCGGCGCGCTCTCGAAGAAGCTGTCGAACGTCGACCTGAAGCTCGACCTCGACAAGCTGAAGACGCTCAGTCGCAACGTTCGCGGTGGCGAGTACCAGGCCGCGGCCGAGAAGGCCGGGCTCGACTGGGCCGCCGTCGACGACTTCGCGAAGAAGGAAGGCATTTTCACGGCGCGCTCGACCCCCGAGTCGGTTGTGTCGCTGGCCGAGGCGTCGGGCAAGCGCGCTCGTGCCGACATCGCCAAGGCCGTCGAGCAGGTCGACGGGGTGTTCAACACCGGCAAGCCGCCGACGCTCGTCGTGAACAAGGCGACCGGGCCGGGCTTCGAAGAGTCTACGATGTCGTGGGGCCAGTGGCTCGACGACGTCAACAACCTGCGAGCCTCGACGAAGCCTACCGAGCGCCGTGCAGGTGAGAAACTCCTGAAGGACGGGCTCGCGCAGATTCCCGAGGACGTTCGCGGGCCCATCGACGACGCGCTCGAACGCCTGCGCATGTCGCAGTTCCTCTCCTCGAAGGCTCGTGGCCCCGCCGCTGCGAGCATCGGTGACACCGTGTCGGCCGGCGTGATGGGCGGCATCTTCGGCGGCCCGGGTGGTGCGGTCGCGGGTGCGGGCGGCTCGCTGGTCTCCGGCGAACTGCGCCGACGTGCCCCGTTCCTCACGGCGGCGGCGCTCGAAGAACTCGGCCCGGCGCTTCCTCGTGCGGCCAACGGCCTCGCGCAGCGCCTCTCGAAGATTCTGTCGACGACGCCTGAGCTGCTGGAGCAGTTCCGCCCGGTGCTGTCGGCCGCGATGGCCGAGGGCGCTTCCGAGCTCCTGCGCACCCACGTCGAGCTCGCCAGCGGCGAGAACGGCGCCGAGTACCTCGCCAAGCTCGGCCTCGAGCACGAGCAGGACCCCACGCTCGCCCAGTCCACGGCCGCCCGCGCCGCGGTGCTCGACACGCTCGAGACGCAGGCCAAAGACGTCGACGCGCGCCTCGGTCGCTGGGCCGACCGCATGGTGGGCTCCGCGAGCGGGCCGACCCCCGCACCGAAGCCGATGGCCACGAAGGACGTGCTCGAACGCGTCGAGCAGCTTCGGAAGTTCATGTCGAATCCAGATGGCGTGGCGCTCCCGCCCGAGATGTTCGCCGACGCTCCGGTGACGAGCGTGACGATGCTCGGGCAGGCCACGAAGGCCGCGCAGTTCCTCCTGTCGAAGGCTCCGCAGAACCCCTACGAGCACCTCCCCGAGAACCTGCGCCCGCGCTGGGTGCCCTCGCCGGAGCAGGTCGCTTCGTTCAACGCCGCGGCCATGGGCGTCGAGGACCCGCTTGGTGCTCTCGAGCGGGCGCAGCACGGGTTCGTCCGTCCCGAGACGTTGCAGGCCATCGCCGCGACGTACCCTCGCCTGTGGGAAGAGGCCCGGCAGAAGCTCTTCGAGCGTGCGGCCCAGAAGCCCCTGAGCACCCAGCGTCGGCTGGCGCTTCAGCCCATTCTCGGCGACGTGCTCGGCAACGACCCGGCGCAGGCCGTCGTGCTGATGCAGATGCACATGAAGTCGAAGCAGTCGGCGCAACCGCCCGGGGCTGGCCCGGACGGGCGTCAGGTGGTATCAACAACCCAGAACATCCAGACGCAAGCGACGCGTATGGAAGCCCGAGGTCTGCAATGAAGCGTTTCGTTCTCCTTCTCGCCGTGCTGTCCATGCCCGCGCTCGCCGGAGAGCGAATCCTGGGCGAAATCGTCTCGGCCGCTGGTGCCGACACGACCAACGCGTCGACGGCCGTGCCTTTCGCGATTCCGCCGAACACGAAGTTCACCATCGCGTGCAACGCGGCGGCGAACATCTGCACCTCGAGCACGACGGCCTGCACCGACATCGGTGGCGCGAACCCGGGGCTCCCGGTCGTGGCGAAAGAGAAGCTGCCACAGTCGACCAACGCGGCCAACTCGGCGACCGTGGCGAAGCGCGCCGTGAGCGGCAACCCCTCCGTCAGCATCGTGGCCGGCACGAAGTCGAGCATCGTGCGCATCTTCGGCGCAGCGGCGGTGACCTGCACGGTCTGGTCGCGCAGCGGGAACGAGTGACATGCGTTTCGCGATTCTTCTCAGCCTCTTCTTGTCGGGCGCGTCGTTTGGGCAGGGTCGATTCGACCGGTTCAACCAACGCACCGACCAGGGCCGCTCGCACCGCGGCTTCGAGCAATCGTCGGGCGCCTTCTTCGAGTTCGCCCCCGCCTCTGGCGCAGGCATGGGCACGGCGTGCGCCTGCACGACGCCGACGGGCGCGAAGGGCGAGGCACTGACGTTCACCCGCACGGGCAACGCGACGTGCTCAAAGCAGGGGCTCGCCACCACTGGCATCCTCAACGGCGACCTCGTGGTGTGCGCTGGCGACCAGCCACGGGTGGAGTCGTCGGGCGGAGTGCTTGGGCTGCGGGTTGAGGGTGCGCGCACGAATGAGACGTTGCGCTCGCAGGAGATTGAAAACGCCGTGTGGGCTATCTCTGCTTCAGGCGTTTCAGCCCCGACAATCACTGCCAACTTTGCGACCGCACCGGATGGCACGCTGACGGCTGACCGGATGCAGATTCCAGCATGCCCGACAGTTGGGCATGTCAGTGGCATCAATCAGACCTCCGGCACCATCGCGTCGCCGTCGTCGTCGTCGGTCTACCTGAAGGCCAACGCAGGCACGCCGTCCGTCAGCGTCTGCATGTACGGCATCACTACTGGCACGCGCACCTGTACGCAGTACGCGCTCAACACCTCGACGTGGACTCGCGCCGTCGTGCCGAACGTCACCAACACGGGCGGCATGAACATGGAGATTGCCTGCGAGAACCGCACGGCTTCGTACACAGGCGCGACGAACACGGGCGCGGCAGATATTCTCGTCTGGGGCGCGCAGTCAGAAGCTGGAGCCTACGCGACATCGTACATCCCCACCGTCGCGGCGGCCGTGACGAGGAATGCGGAGCTTGCGTCGTTCCCGCTCGTGCCCGCATCGGTCGCGTCTGGCTCAATGGCCGTCTCTGTCGAACTGCTGACGACGGCAACCAACGGCCTGCTCTCGGCGACTGCGGCGGGCGCGTTCCGTCAGTCCATCCTCACGCTCGGCGGCTCGCGCGCATACGTCGGCGGAGTCAGTCTTGTTGGCCCTCTGGCTGCACTCGCATCTGGCGGCGTCAGGCGGGCGGCCATGTGGTGGGACGCCACATCAACCAACCTCATTCTCAACGGCACGCCCACGGCTGGAGCGGCGGGCACGCCAGCGGCCACCGACCGCCTGCAAATCGGCAACTACGACTCGACGGCCGGGACCAACGAGCCCGGAATCTACACCCTCATTTGCTACGACCCCGCGTCGTCAAGGTGCCGCTGATGAACTCCAAGCTCCGCAGTCTCGTCGTCTCCGTCGGCCTCTTCATCGTCGGCGGCGTCAGCTACTCCGTTTACCGCCGCGAGCCGCCCGGTCAGCCCGTGGCCAACCTTCGCGACGCGGGGTTGTTCTCCGAGCGTGACGACCGCTGGGTGATGGCGTGCCCCGAGAAAATCACGGCCGCCACGCGCAACTACCTGCGCAACAACGGCTACGGGACGTTCAAGCTGGGCAGCATCCACCGCATCGCGCGCGTCGTCATTCAGCACGACCTCGACGACGGCGGGCGCGAGCTGGTCAACGCCTCGCTCGACGTGCTCTCCAACGACGCCGACGGTGGCGACGAGGAGGACGAGACGGACGACGCGTTGCAGTTCCGCAGCGACGACTGCTTCCGCCTCGAATGCAACGACCCGGAGGACTCCGGAATCCGCGAGTTGCGCCTCCTTCCTGACGGCGGGTTCCGTCACATGCGCGCGGACGGCGGCGAAGTGCCCTGGTGCAACGTCGCGACGCGACGCGGGCGCATCACCCCGCCGTGCGTGCTGCCCGACTGTTGGACGCTCGCCGACGGCGGCTGGGATGACAACGCCGTGGTGGATTGCCGCGGCATCGGGCCGTTTGGCATCGTCGACGGCGGCCCTCGCTATCGCGGCTGCAACGTGACGCCTGCGCAGTTCGCCACGGGCGCGGCGTGCATCCCGGTCGAGTGCAGCGTGGTGGCCGGTGACAACCCCATCGACGTCCTTCGGTGACACCATGGAAACCTTGAAAGAAGCCGTCCTCGATGCTCTGATTGCTGTGTTCCTCTTCACCGTGACGTCGGCAGCGACCTGTCACACGCCTCGAGCTTGCAATGACCGACCCCCGCACCAAGCTCGCTCGGCGCCGTAAGGTCCGACTCGTCATCATCGGCCTGTCGGTCGCGGCGGGACTGCTCTGCGGGTACTTGCCCGAGCAGTACCAGGCCGCGTGCAAGCTCGCCGCGAAGGTTGCGGCGTTCTTCGGAGGCGGGTGATGGGCGCCCCTGTTCAAACACTCGACCAGTACCTCGACCTGAAGCGCAAGCCGCTCGTCGACGTGCCGTGGGCCGACCGCTTTCGAGCGGTGCAGCTCGAGCTGAACGTCGAAGTCTCGCCGCGGTACACCCCCGACCAGCGCCTCGAGAAGGGCGAGGTCATCATCGAGCCGGGCACCACCTGGTGCAACGTCTACACCACCGACTTCGTCCGCCTGATGGGCGTGCCTGCCCCGACGCATTGGGTGATGAAGGACGGTGCGCCGGCCGCGGTCGGCAAAGGCACCGAGCTCCGAGCGAACGGCCTCGTCGACTGGTTCGACACCCACGGTGCCCGGTACGGCTGGATGAGCGCCGACTCCACGGTGGCGCAGAGCGCGGCTGACCGCGGGCACCTCGTCGTGGTGGGCTGGGAGAACCCCAAACCACCCAACCCGGGCCACGTGGCCGTCGTGCTCGGCCGAGACCGCATCACGCAGGCCGGGCGGAAGAACCACTTCGTCTGCACCCTGCGCATGGGCTTTGGTGACGTGAAGCCGCTCAAGTGGTACGTTCAGATGGACCGGCCTGGTGGCCACAACGATGGAGTCCGCAATGGATGAACTGCTCGCCCTCATCAACGATGCCGCTGCTTCGCACAACTGGCCCGTCGTGGCAGGTGGTGTCGCGGTGCTCGCCGTGCCCATCGTTCTGAAGGCCCTCGGCAAGAGCGTGCCCGGCCTCGACCAGCTCACGAAGTTCGCGGTCGACCAACTCAAGAAGGTCAAGCCGCCCGCGCCGAAGCACGAAGAGCAGCCCGAGAACCAGCCGGGCATCTCGAACGTGGTGCACATCGACAAGGCTCGCGAGGACAAGGGCCCGCAGCCGTGAACTGGCAGTTCACCAGAACGCTGGTCTACGCAGTGAGCCCAGTCGTCATCCGAGTGCCGGAGAGTCGCTGCACCCACGGGTGTGCGCACCGCTTTTTCGATTGGATGCGCGACCCGCCCGGCACCGTGGAGGTCTCATGAACGCCCTGATTCTCAGCCTCGCCCTGATGCTCGCGCAGCTTCCGCCGACCGCGCCGCGCATCACGTTGCTCGCCAGCGGCGACTACCTCGTTCCACAGGCCGCGTTTCTCGCGGTCGACGCCGAGATGAAACGGCTCCAGGCCGTCGAGGCGAAACACAAAGGGGAGTCATGGCTGACAGCAATTCTGGTCTCGGCGGGCGTGGGTCTGGTGGTGGGGGCAGCGGCGGGCGCGCTTGCCGTGTATGCGGCCGTTCCTCGCCCGAAGTGAGGTTTGCCCCGCAGCGCAAGGTCTGCCATTCGTGCAAGTCGAAGCAGGCCCGCGGGCAGTCACTCGAGTACGCGAAGCCGACCGAAGTGCCCGGCTTTGAAGTACCAGAAGCGATGAGCGACCACGCGCCCATCGTCATCCAGTACCCGACGAACAAGTCGCTCGTGCGCGTTGGGTTCATCCCGGACTGTCACCACCCGAACGTGCACAAGAAGTCATGGGGCCTGATGCTCCGCGCGATGATGCGCTGGAAGCCCGAGGTGCTCGTCGTCCTGGGCGACTTCGCCGACGCTGAGACCCTCTCGGCCCACCCACCCGACGAGCCCGGCTCTCGCGACTTCTCCGATGAGGTCGAAGCGGTGAAGGGCGCGCTCGACCAGCTTGAGCAACTCGGTGCGTCGACGATGGTGTACGTCGCGGGGAACCACGAGTTCCGCCTTGAGCGCTACCTCGCACGGCAGGCTCCTGCGTTGTTCCGGCAGTTGAAGGGCTGGCCGGCGCTGCTCGACCTGCACGAGCGCGGCTGGCAGTGGGTGCCGTACCGCCGTAGCGCGAGCCTGGGGAAGCTGCACATCACCCACGACACCGGCTCGGCCGGCATGAACGCTCACCGCACATCGGCGGCCGTGTTCGGCGGGAGCGCGCTGATTGGGCACACCCACCGCATGGCCTACGAGGTCCGCGGGCGCTACGACTCCACGCCGTACCTCGCGGCCATGCTGGGCTGGTTGGGTGATGCGGCAGAGGCCGGGAAGTACATGCACGAGGCGAAGAGCGCCGAGTGGGTGCAAGGGTTCGGCACCGGGCTGCTGGAGACGGCAACCGGCATCGTGCATCTTCAGCCGGTGCCCATCGTTCACGGTCGCTGCGTCGTTGGCGGCGAGCTCGTTACCTGAGCCCAGTTCTGCTGGTAGTCGACGGACGGATGACTGCTACCTTCGAGAAGGACAAAGCAGTCGCCGAACGACAACGATGCGGGCAGCATGTGGCCTTGCAGATTCGGGTTGACGAGCGAGCGCACGGCAACGCCTTCTTGTCGTATCTTCTCGCAGGCCCACTGGCTGTAGAGAGCGTGTGGTTCCATCAGCGGATGACCAGGCGAACGGCTTCGAGCTTGGCCTCGAGTTCCTTCACGCGGGCCTCGGCAGTGTCGAGGCGCTTGTTGACAGTCTCCCGAAGCCGCAGTATTTCGCTGCTCAGGTCCAGGTTGTTCGACTGCACCTGACGGAACGCGGTCTCGGCGTCGGCCAGCATCTGCTTCAGCTTCCTGTAGCTCGGCTTCTTCACTTGACACCTCTCTGTTGGATGAGAATGCGAATTCGTGCGGCGACACTGCGCATCGAGTCGGGCATCTGCTTGTCCCGCTCGACCATTTCGGCGATGGCGGCGCCCCACTGGCTGTAGAGAGCGTGTGGTTCCATCAGCGGATGACCAGGCGAAC
>JACCDZ010090291.1_pt1 | contig 12084 bp, 14 predicted proteins | sample 7449551 | NCBI WGS metagenome assembly JACCDZ01 (sample SAMN15323452, study PRJNA562643) | freshwater metagenome | isolation source: river surface water | place: USA:Blue River Watershed | collected 2017-08-18
TAAATCTTTCCGTCCGCCACGTTGAGTACCAACTCACCCAGCGTGACTTGCGCAGCGGTGGGCACGGCGGCTGCCGTGCTGCTGCGCTTGTGCAGGATGGTGTTGGCCATGGTTAGAACGAGCCTCCGTCAATCGTGGCGCTGGTGGACAAGGCGTCCGTGATGCCAAAGCCAGACAGCGTTGTGGGTTTGCCGCTGACACTGGTCCAAGCGGGAGTAACGGTGACAGTCGCACCGATGGCGGTGACCCTGCCCTTGGCATCGACTGTGATCGGCGACACAGCGGTCGCACTGTTGTTGTACGTGCCAGCGGCTACGCCACTGGCTGCCAAGGTCAACGCCATGGAGGTCGCACCAGAACCTGTGACGTCGCCCGAAACGGTGATGTTCTGGTTGGCTGTGATGTAGCCAGGGTTGGTGCCCGCAGTGACCCGTCCGGTGACGTCCACCGTCATGCTGGAATAGGTGCCAGCCGTGACGCCCGAGGAGGTTATCGACAGCGTATTGCCGGACTTGGTCAGGCCTGTGCCCGCAGTGAGTTGTCCCAGACCGTTGAATTGCTGAAACGTCAAGGCGGTAGTGCCTATCGTGATCGGGTTGTTGCTGGCAAGTACCCAACCTGAATCAGCGTAGGTAGTCCCTTCCTCAATAAAGGTGTACAGCCCGGAGGAGACCTCGCCTGCAGGAGAGTTGTCGGCGTCAGCCGTGCGACTCCATGCGCCTGCGGCCACCAAATACAAACCGTTCTGGCTTGAAGTCGTCTGGTCTTTGACCAGCACCCTGTCACCTGAGATGAGCGCTACACCGTCAATCGTCTGAGTTCCAGACAGCGTGATGTTGGCTGTTGTGGCCGCGCGAACCGATGCTTTGAAGTCCAGTCCGGTGATGGCGTTGTCCACGTACTGCTTGGTTGCTGCGTGCAGTGCGTTGGTGGGGTCCGACGCTAAAGTCAAAGCACCAGTGAGCGTGCCACCGGTGAGCGCCAGTGCGTCGGTGATCCCGTAGCCAGACAGCGTAGTTGGCTTGCCGGTGACACTGGCCCAGGCGGGCGTCACTGTTACGGCTGTACCAATGGCGGTAATGCGACCTTTTGCATCAACAGTGAATGGCGTGTGCGCCGTGACGCCGTTGTTGTAAGTCCCCGCCGTAACACCGCTGCTGGCCAAAGTCAGTGCAATCGCTGTCGTTCCGGAACCCGTGGCATCACCAGACACCGTGATGTTTTGGTTAGCAGTGAGGTAACCCGGATTTGAGCCGCCAGTCACACGTCCCTTGGCATCCACGGTTACGTTGGAATAACTGCCTGCGCCGACGCCACTGGCCGCGAGGGCCAGCACCACGCCACCTGAAAGCGTGCCGGTGCCGGTCGCATCTCCACTGACTGCGAAACTGTCGGCCTTCTTGGCGAAGACACCCGAGCCAGCGGCTGCGGTGACAACACTCCCAGACTCGCCAATGAACAGGGTCTTGCTGACTTCGGACCAGGCCAGTTCACCCACTGCCAACGTGGGCGGTGTGGCGGTGGTGGCTGACCGTTTGATTTGAATGAGGTTGGGCATGAGGTTCTCCGTTGGAATTTAGAAATAGCCCGCGTCCAGGGCCAAAGTGCTGACATCAGGCAAGGGACCGGGCGGGCCGACCGCACCCTGATCGCCCTTTGGGCCTTGAGGTCCGGGGACGGTGAGCGTGACTTCGAGCGAAGTGCTGTCCCATTGCGGCTCCAGGCTCAGGCTGACTTCGGTAGTGGTAGTGATCGTTGTGCTCATGGATCGGCCTCCATTTACTGGCTCACATCGGGCACGACCGGCACGATGAATGTTTCAGTCGATCGCACCGTCCCGCCGCCATGCACTTCCACATCGCAGTACAGATTGGCGGGGGCTGGGAATGTGGCCGACTGCGCCGGATCGACCAGCGAAAGGTAAAAGCGGCCAGGGTTCATGGTCTGGTCGGGATCGATCGCCGCCGACAGATTGGCAACCAAACCTCCAACGCTGGTGCGCAGTTGGGATCGAATGGTTTGGTTGGTCAACTGGCTCGCCACACCGTTGATGCGGTAAACGCCAGACAAAGCGAAGGTATCGCCCCGTTTGAACGGGGGCGTTGTTTGTGCAATCATCTCAATATCCTTGGACGTAGGCGTCCACCGTCCCAGCGGTTGCAGCGCCACTGGCGTTGAAACATTGGATCAGCGGACCCGAAGTTGATTTGTCGACCACGCGGGCCGTGGTGGCAGTGCCACCGTCTGAATGCAAAGTGAGACTCACAATCACCACGTTTCGCCAGCCGGTGCCAATCGACAAGCGCGAACCGCCCGAGGCAATCACCACATCGGGCAGGCGAATCGTTTTATCGGGCACATCGATTTGCGCAACCACCGAGCCAATCAGGCCTTGCAAATTGCTCTGATCGACGTCGATGCGGAACTGGTAGGTCGTTCCTGCATCTGCCCAAGCCCGACCCGGAAATGGCACATAGGCCACGTCCGATGACTTCTTCCAAGTGATCTTCCATGCATAGCCACTGACCGTGGCGGCGATCGTCAGACTTCCACTTTCAGTGAATGTGACGCTGCCAGTCCAGTAAATGGCCTGGTACTGAGGTACCAGAAACACCGCCGTGGTGTTGGTCCAGAGTTGAGCAGAATCGTTGCTCCACATGCGCGATGAATCGGGTGCCACCACCGGCGTCGTGTTGAGCGTGTAGCTTGCAAACACGTTCTCCACCGGCGCGTCACCCAAGTTGCAGGCGATGGCCGTGACGTTCAGGCTCTCATTGCCGGTGGTATCGACCGCTTTGATCAAGATCTGACCAGCACCATAAGGAATAGTCACCAAATCCCATGGGGAGACAGCCAGCAGGCCGGTGTGCAATTCCAGCGCATCGGACCAAGAGCGACTGCCACCTGGCTGCCAACGCACGCGGTAACCGGCAAGATCGATGTCGGTAACTGGCCCCCAGGTTAGGCGCTCCCCGTCCAGGCGCAGCCAAGGGACATCGGACGGTGGCGCTGTTTTGCCCACCACCTGCACGGCTCCCTGGCTCCAGGCTCCGCGCACGCCGATCGAGTTGATCGCACGAATACGCACGTTGTAACTGGCACTGTCTTGCACGGGCGACACCCAGGCCACGCCCAACTCGGCAGCCACGATATCCACCGGTGACCATCCCAGGTCGGTTGTCGCTTTGGATTGAACTTCAACCTGCCCCTTTTGGGCATAGACCTCGGTAGGTGCGGTCCAGCCCACGCGGATGCGGGAAATGACAGAGCCATCAGCCAGTCGCAGTAATTCAGATGTGCCCGAGGCCAGCGTGAGACCCGACACGGCTGGCACGCTGAACGGGTCTGGCAAATTGGACTGAGCGATGACGGCGGCAGGCGACAAAACCGCTTGTGTGTAAACACTGGCGCTGTATTCACGGGCCACGACATAGACCTCGTCGTTGTCCTTGATCTCGATCTGCATGATCCGGAACAACTTGGCGCTCCAGCCCGGCGTTGAATGCGTGATCGGCACCACATCTCCCACCTCGCAGCGCAAGCCTTCCTGAAAAGCGGAGAACTTCACCACCAAGCCGTAGCGGCTCTGGTTCAGCGTCAACTGACCGATGTTTTGCGCCCGGTAGCTGTTGGCTGTGAAAGGCAAATCAATCTTGGCTTCCAGAATCAGACCGTTATCGGTAGCCCGCAAAGCGGTGGACTCGACCATCGCCAGGTCGGGCTGCCACTTCTTGGCTGGGTTGTAAAAGCCTGCGGTGACCCGGTTGTACTTGGCGCGTTTACCGGCTTGGCTGATGACCCAAGAGCCGGTGATGTTGCTCTCGGTGAACCCAAAGCTCGAGGCTGTGGTGGCCACATCAAGCACCAGCCGGTACTTGCCGCCGCTAAACACCAGCATGCCCCGGCACGCGGTCAGCAATGCGCGCACGTTGTCATACGCCGTCTGGTTGGTGTCGATCGTTCCGTCGCAGGCGTAAGCCGCGTAGTTCACCTGGGCGAGCGTGTGCTGCCCAGAACCTGCTGAAGTCAGATCGATGGCCACACCTGCATAGGCATTGGCAAGCGTTGTTGCCAACTGGTAGCTGGTGTCAGTTAGCTTGATCGCGTAATAAGTTGTTCCCGCTACCAGCGGACTGGGCACGGTGGTTGTGCTGCTCACCTTGACACCGTCCCCGGTGTCGACAGGGATCGGCTGAGAGAAAGTCAGCGCTTCAGTGGCGGTGCTGACAGTAAAGATGTCAGAGAAACTTGGAGCCGTGATCCGAATATCGCAGGCATTCGCGGCTGCCGAAATGCTCGTGTCATCGATCGCGTTGCTGGCGATGCCCCGTCCGTAAATAGTGTTGCTCAGGTAGTCCCGGATAACGAGTGCCGGATTGTTGGAGTACCGGGTCTGGCCATCTCGTGGGTCGTACAAAGTCCTGCCACGCACATCGGCGGTGATTGTGGGCAAACCGGAGAATGCGTTACGGTCGTATTTGAGCTTGACGTACAGGTAGGCGCAGTTGGAAAGTTTGCAGGCGCTGGTCCACTTGGGCACATCAGCGGTTAGTGCTGCATCGGCTGCTTCACCGGGTGTACCCAGATGCTTGGTGACAGTGAGCAGCCCCGTGAACTTGGCGTCCGTAGAAAGCACATCGTCCAGATACACGTTGTCGATCGCTGTCACTGGCCCTTCTGAGAGCACCAGCACCAGATGCAGGTATTCGTTGCTGCTGCCGGAGACCTCAATGAACACCCGTGTGCCACCCACCCGGCGGCGACCGTAGATCACTGGGATGGGGTCGACATTGCTCTGGGAGTTGATCAGGATGCCCTGCGCCTGGGCCGAAGACAGCGCAGACTGGGCGCTTGAGGGCGAGTTCGAGCCGATCAGTGACTGCACCGCCAAGTTGGCAACACCCCCGGCGACCAAACCGGTCGCACCGCCGATGAAACTGGCGGTGGCAAGTGATGCACCAAGAACGTCAGCCGCTGCAGCCGTAATGCCAGACTCAATGACCATGCCAAGTACGGCATCGGCCACCACGGCACCCACGGCCTCAGACACCACCGATCCAACGATGGCTCCAATAACGATCCCTGCCATTACCCGACTTCCCTGTCCCGAATTACCTTGGCGTACATGCGCTCAACATCCTGGTAGCCCAGGTGATCGAGCAGGCGACCGAAATCTTTGGTCTGTTTGACGTGGTAATAAATTTTCTGCACGCCCTGGGCTTTGAGACCCAGCTCGGCAAAGCGCAGCAGTTTCAGAACGACACGCCCGGCCCGCACCTCGGGTACGGCATACACAGCGCTGTTGGCGGCGACCAGTGCGTCCTGGTAATGGATGTGGGTCTGCACGATGAATGCGGCGTAGCCCACGATCGCACCATCGCGTTTGGCGATGAAGGTGGCGAGTTTCCCGGCAGCGTCGAGTTCGCCGTAGCGAGCCCAGTCGATGTTCAGACGATCGAGATCCTTCTGGCCGACTTCTTCGTATTCGCGTTCGGCCAATGCTTCAAGCTCTTTCGTAGCCATGCCGATGGGGATGCGCGCATACGAGTAGCTCAAAGAGACCCCCACTTGATTTCACGGTTGATGTTGGTCACAAACTGAAACCCCCGGTCACCCGGAAACCAGATCTGCTCTTCCGGGTCGTTGGTGTGCCTGCCCGGCGTGCGCTGGAAATCCACCCACTGCGAACTGGCAGTGACTGCGATCGTGCAGGTGCCGTTGTTGGGGTCATCGGAAATTTCCATGCTGTCAATCCGACCATCGAACACCAGCAAAGGGTTGCTGATGATGGCCAGGCGGTAATCCAGAAAACCCTTGTAGATGGCGATGCGCCGGTCGATGTAGGGCTTGGACAGCGCAATAGAAATCCAGGTCTGATCCACAGCCGAGACTTGAACCGTGACATTGGGAATGCTCATGTCACTGGTCTCTGACAGGCCGGAGAACCCGAGAAAGTGGCCGTTGGCCGTGTAGGTATTGGTGCTCCAGAGCACGTTTATCCAAGCGTCCGTCATGCGGATGGTGCCGTCATCAAACCAGGCTTCAACCAGGTAGACAGGTTGGTTGCTGGACTTGAGGATCTCGGCGATGAACTCTGAACTTGCTCCACGATCCATAAAAATTGACCTTAAAAGGCCTCCACCATCTGCAAGCTGAAGTTGTAAATCGACCCCGGAGCCACGGCAGACTCCATCGTGTCCGTACCCAAAGCCAGCGTGAACGGCACGTTGCGCACGGTAATCACTGCGTCGTCGGCAGGCACTGCCATCAAAGCGGGCTCAATGGCAACGGTGGCCAGGCCAAAGGCATCGGCATTCACATCAGCGGTGACCATGTAAACCTTGGTCTGGCCAGTAACGCCAATGAAGTCACCCGCTTTAAGTGCGCCGGAAAGACCTGCCGTCCAGCCGCGCGTGGAGATGCTTCTGCCTTGCTGGTTCGCTCCGTTGATCTGCGGTGTGCCGGTAGCCGCCCCTCGAGGCAGTTTGTGCGCAGGCAGCACAGCGGTGAAACTGTCCCACTGGCCGCGCTGGGCTACAACAAAGGCCTGAATCGGCGCGAATTGAGCACGGGTCAAGCCCACCCAGTCGGCAGTAATCACCCAGCGCTGAGCGCCATTGGTGCGCACACTGCGGCGCAGGTTGTGTGAGATCGAGACGCGCGTGGGCTGGTAGGACTGAATCTTGATGGCGCTTGGCGCTGGGGTCAGAGGAAATGTTCCGCTCATGACTTATCCCGTGATTCCGTAGCGCCCGCGCATGTTGAGCGCCTGGTTCACGATGCCCACCACCACGGCCTTGTTTTGCACCATGGCGGACTGGAAGCTGCGTGCATCCATGGCTCGCACCGAGAAATTAATGTTGATTGGCGCTTGAGCTGTGGCCGTGCTGCTGTCACTGCCGCCTGGCGAAGATGTTGTGCCAGGCGACTTCCCGTTGGGAACGATCGTTCCTGCGCCATTGGGCACAAACCATTCCGGGCCTTGCTCGCCCACGATGTAGGGCTGACCACCGGCGACTGGGCCGCCATCAGCCTTGAACAGGCCCGACAGAAAGTTCCCGGCACTACTGAACATCCCAGAGAGCGACATGCCGCTGGTCGCTTGCGCCAGTGGTTTCATGATGCTGTTTTGAATCTGGATGCGAATCAGTTCCGCGATGATGGAATTGGCCAGGCTCTTGAAGTCGAGCTTGCCGGTCTGCACAAAGCTCACCAGCGCGTCCTCCATGCCCTTGAATGCATTGGTAAAGAGCCGCTCGGACTGGGATGCAGCGTTGGAGACGGTGTCGATGTAGTTGTTCAGCGCCTTGGTAACGCCCATCTCCCAAGAGCGCTCAGCATCCCAGCGGGCTTCAATCGCTTTGATCATGACCGCCGTGGATTTGACGGCCTCATCGCGCAGGCGCTGCTGGGTATCTGCAGTCAGTTTGGTACCGCTTTGCTCGGCATCCCAGATCTGCTGCTCGACCGCGAGGAAGTTCTTTCGCTTAACGTTGGCAATCTCCTGCGCCTGGGCGTTTAAGCCAATCAGCTTTGTTTGGAAGATGTACTGATCGTTGACCTCCTCCAAACTGTAGGTGAAGGCATTGATGCGCTTGGTCTCATCAAACTTTTGCTGGGCATCAAAACGATCGTTCACCGCCTGGACCAAGGTGGCGGTCGACTTGATCGCCTCAGAACGCAGACGTTGCTGAGCCTCAACAGACAATTTGGTACCGCTCTTTTCTGCATCCCAGATTTGCTGCTCAACGGCCAGGAAATTCTTGCGACCCTCCGTGGCCAGAGCCTGATCGCGGGCGTTCAGTCCAATCAGGGTGTTTTGGAATTCGTACTGCTGGTTGGCCACATCCAAACTGTGGGCGAAAGCATCAATGCGTTTGCCCTCGTCGATTGACTGGATACTCGACACCGTAGCCGTCACCTTGGCCATGTCACCCAGGCGGCCTTCTTTGACCGCCAGCAGGCGGCCTTTTTCGATCATCGCCTCGTACTTTCCCAACTTGTCTTTGATTGATTCGACATTGAGCGAGTCCAGGTAGGAATCAAACGGGCTGGTTTTGTCGGGCCGCTGGTCTGGAATGGCAAACGAGCGCTTGGCTGACTCGACGGGCTTTTTCAGACCCGCATCACGCTGGGCAAACTGCTCGTCGAGTTTGGTGAGGAACAGCGGCGCGGTCCAAATCTTGACCATGTCCTCGTTGAAGGACTCGGCGTGGCTCTTAAGGTCCGAGGTCAGCGTTGCAAAGCGGCGCTTGACCGGATCAAGCGACTTCTCACTGATCATCTCTGCACCAATGCCGTCCATGAAAGCCAGCACCGAGACAACGTCCGCTCCAGTGGCTGCGATGGCGTTACCGGCAATTCGCACAATCCGAACGCAAGCGTCGAAGATGTCTATGAAGGCAGCCACTGCGCGCAGACCTTCACGCGCCCAGGTCTCAATCACGTTGTCCTGCTTGAGTTGCTTGGCGGTGTCGTTTAGGCGCTCAGTCATGCTGCCTGAAGCCAGCAAGGCATCGGTGAAGTCACGCATCACTGGCAGCAAGGCCGAGGCAATGGTGTTGTAGAGCGACTTCTTTCTGCCCTCCAAGCGCACGAGATTCTTCTCGTACATGTCTGCTTCGGCTGCCATCTCGGACGTGACCTTGGCGTTGAGTTCGCCGATCTCAGCCAAGTCTTGCATGAACGGAAGCAGCTCTGCGCCGCGTTTACCCAGCAGCATCTGGGCAGTGGCCACCGCCTGGGTGCTGCTGTCCATGGAATCGAGCTTTTTGGCCAGATCCAGCATGACTTCACCCGAGTCGCGCAACTTGCCAGAAGAATCGGTGACCTCAACGCCCAGCGATTTGAACAAGTCAGACTGCTTTTGGCTGCCACCTGCCGCCTCGAACATGGCTTTGGAGAGCTTTTGCAGCCCGCCGCCGACCTCTTCCAAACTGGTACCCGAGAGTTTGGCTGCCGACTTCAAGCCTGAGAGGGCTTCCACAGTTGCTCCAGTCTTCTTGGCCATCTGGTCGAGCTCACCCGCAGATTCAATCGCCCCCTTGATGCCATCGGCAAAGGCATCAAAGGTGTATGCCGCCGCCATAGCCATCACTGCGCCCTTGACCGCCTTCATGGCGGTCTCCGACACATTGCCGATGGTGTCCATGGCTTTTTTGGCCATGAACTCGGCCTTATTCAGGTCGGATTCAAAGCGAGCGACATTGGCCTCGAGGCTGACCACGAGACTGGCGAGGGTTGCCATGGGGGAGTTATTCCTTTTTGCCCAAGAGGGCTGAGATCAAACGGCTGTGCGCCTCCGCATCGGGCGGAGCATCGGCATCCTTGGTGACGGCAGGCTCTGCAGTTCGCAGTCCCGGCATGAAGTCATCGGCCTGGTACGCGTCCTGACCTTCGCGGCGGTGGACGTTGGCCAGCGTGGCGCAGAGCTGGCCAAAGCCAAAGTCCGCTCGCATGTCTGGCAAACCTTCCAGCCCAGCAAACGCCATCCACTCCGCAACCTGCTGCGAACTCAGGTTTGCGAGGAGATGGTCAGGGTGTTGGAATCCAAGGGCAAGGCAGAGTCGGAAATAGAAACGGCGCTCGGGACGCCGCTGGAGTTTTTTGTGAGTTCCTCCACATCTGCGCCGGACAGACCATTGAGCTTTTGCGCAATGGCAAACACCCGGTCCAGCGCCGCGCCAGATTTGGCACCGAGCAGATCAACTTCATCGTCGGTGAACAGACGCTGGCCACCTTCATCAATCACAGTAAGCCCCACCAGACGCGCACGCATATTGGTGAGATCAACCTTACGGTCCTTGCCCTCGCCACGGACCATGCTGGCCTCGAAGGCATCACGCTCGCGACCGGTGAAGCTGCGAACACGCACGGAACCACCCCATTCGGGAACATCGACGTCCTCTGTTTGAAGGTCGTTTGCGCAAAGGATGGCGGTTTTGGAAAGAAGTGTCATAGGAGTCCTTGGAGAAATTAGGCCCAGGTGATCGAGCCGGAAATGCGCAGTTCAGCCGAGCGCCGGATCGCCTGATCAACCGCGCCCTGACTGTTGAATTTCTTTACATAGGCGGTAAAGGTCGCGGTGTTGCCGTTGGGCAGAAGCAACTTGAAGCTCTTGGCCACACCGGTCACCAGAGCAGTCATCAGGGCCAGCTGGCCTGCATCGCTGTTGTCCTGATCGACCTCGATGGCAAAGGCACCTGGATCAAAGAGACCAAGAATGAATTCCTTGGCCGTCGAGTCAAAGTTGGTTCGCTCAATCTCGGAGGCAGAGCCGTCAAAGCCGCTGTAGCTCTTGACGTTGGAAATCTTGGTCCACTGCACAGGGGTTGCCGTACCGCCGCTGGTGTAGGTCGTATAACCAGTCGCGTCCAGTCCAGCGAGGGTGACGATCTTGGTCGTAGGTTCGATGTACTGAACAACAAAGCTGTTGCCGTTGAGCTGCGTGGTGCCAACGACGCCAGCGACAGTAATCACATCGCCCTTGTTCAATGCGGTGACCGCTGAGAGTGTGACCCGGCAAGGGTTTGTGAGCGAGACGGCAGTGATGGTGAGCGCCGACCCGGTGGTCGTGCCGATACTGACGGTGGAGCCTTGGGCTGAGATGGCTGTGCTTGGCATAGAGTTCTCCTAAAAGTTATGGCCGGATAATTAATTCCAGATCGAAAAATCCAAAATCACTCGGTGCAGCAATGCCTCTGGCTCGAATTGGTCTTGCTCAAGAAGCAAGACGTGGGTGATGGCACTGCTTTTGATGGCGGCCTTGACCGTCTCGGCTAAAGCAACTGCGGCGGCATAGGTGGTGTCAAAGCAGTCCACCTGCAGGCGGGTGTTTTCAACGGGTGCGCCGTCGGCCAGGGTGTTTTGTGGTGCGCTGGAAACGCGGGCATAGACCACGTAGGGCTTTGACACATTGTTGGGCGCAACGTTCGGAAACACCCTTCCCCCGGCCACACCTGCGAGGGCCGTGAATAGGTCTTGCTGAATCATTTTTTGATCTACTTTTTCAATTCACGTGCGGCTTGTTCAATGCGCGCGGCAAGTCGGGTCTTGATGGCCATCAGCGCATCGTTTTTCTTCATGTCAAAAGCAGGCCTCAGAAAGGGGCGCGCGGACATTTTTACGGTCCCGAACTCCACAAAACGCCAGTACCAAGCGTCTTGCGAGAGGTTGCCCTTTTTGCCTTGCTTGCGGTACTTCTTGCCATGCCGAACCGTGACAAAGAAGGTCTGCTTGTTCTTGTAAGACAACTCGGGGATTTGTTTCAAAATCACAGAGCGTTTCAAGGTCCCGGGTGGCGGCTGGTTGGGCCCCAGATCGCCCGTGGCAACAGGTGCTTGCAACTTGGCCTCATCCCGAATCACCTTGGCTCCGGCATAGACCGCTGCACGCAGTCCGTTCTTGGCAACGCGGTCCGGCAACTCTTTCAATGCCTTGGCCAGTGCATCAAGGCCTTCTATCTGAACGCTTTCGTACTTAGCCATCGTCTAGACCCTCAGAGGCCAGCAGCGTAACCAGGATATTGCTCTCGTCCTCGTTCATCGCCGCGTGGATGTTGAAGATGCGGGCTTTGTAAAGTGCTCGGTAGCCAGACACCACTCGGGTATCAGTGAGACTTGCCTGATATCGCACCGTGATTTGGTGGGAGATTTCGCTGGCCATGCGCTGCGCGCTTTCCAGCTCGCGCCCCGTCAAGGGCTGTATGTCGGCCCAAATAGTGGCCACATTCAGCCAAGTACGGACCGGACCGCCGTAGCTGTCCTGCACATTGCTTTGTCGCTGCAAGGTAATGCGCCGGTTTAGTTGACCCGCTCGTAATGAACTCATGGGATCGCCCTCATACGAAAGCGACCTTGTAGGGGTCAAGCAAACCATCAATAAATGGAAGTGCTTCCACACGGCCGCGACTTAGAACTGCAATCTCTTCGCGATGGGCATAAAGGCTGCCGACACGCAACTTGATCCAACTCTTGATTCCCTCTGGTACCTGGGCGGCACTGCCATACCCGGCATCGAAGGTGACCGATACCGCACCAATCTGCGGCAAGCAAACCGGCCAGATCTGACCAAACAAGGGTGTAA
>JACCDZ010748783.1_pt1 | contig 12083 bp, 9 predicted proteins | sample 7449551 | NCBI WGS metagenome assembly JACCDZ01 (sample SAMN15323452, study PRJNA562643) | freshwater metagenome | isolation source: river surface water | place: USA:Blue River Watershed | collected 2017-08-18
CTGGACCCGCGACCTGATCGACGCCGCACTGGCCTGCGGCGGGCGCTACTACCTGCCCTACCAGATCCACGCCAGCCGCGAGCAGTTCCTCGCCGCCTACCCGCGCGCGCCGGAGTTCTTCGCCCTCAAGCAGCGCGTGGACCCCGCCTACAAGTTCCGCAACCGGCTGTGGGACGCTTACTACTGGCCCTCCTCCAGCAACAACCTGGCCCGATAGGCATCCGGGGCAATGCCATACCAGCGCTTGAAGGCCCGGTAGAACGGCGACAGTTCGGCGAAGCCGCAGGCACGGGCCACCTCGCGGATCGCCAGGCCACCCTGCAGCAGCTCATGGGCACGAGTCTGCTGGATCGCCTCGCGCACCTGGGTGAAATGGCTGCCCTGGGCGGCCAGGCCGCGCTGCAGCGCCGCCGCCGTCATGCCCAGCTCGTCGGCACAGGCCCGCAGCGAACAGTCCGCCTGCCCCAGACGCACACCGAGCAGGTAGCTCAGACGATTGAGCAGGTCGTTCTCCACCAGCTCGGCCAGCTGCGCCTGCGCATGCTGCCAGAGCAGCCGATGCAGGCCGGGATTGGCGTTGCGCGACGGGCGCCTGAGCAATGCGGCGGGAAACCACAGAGCGTCGTGGGCGGCGGCGAAGTTCGGCAGCAGGCCGAACAAGCGGCGGTGCTCGCCGACCCGCGCCGGCCGGGCATGACGAAAGTCGAGGCCAGTGATACGAAACTCGTCGTCGGTGACCAGGCGCAGCAGCTTGATGAACAGCAGCGCCAGGCACTCCATCTGCTGGCGCAGCGGACCAAAGCCGCGGTAGTTGAGGTCCAGCACCAGGCAGGCGCGCTCGCCCTCGACGCGTAGCTGGGCGACGAAGCCGCCGGCGAGGATGTGCTGGAAGCGCAGGAAGCTGTCCAGTGCCTGCTGCAGGTCGCGGCTGGCCAGCAGCAGGTAGCCGACCACGTCGAGCAGGCGCGGCTGCATCAACTCGCCGAGGTGCAGGCCGATGTCGGGGTCGCCGCACAGGGCGTCGGCGGCCTGCCAGAACAGCGGCGCCTCGTCATGGCTGAGACGGCCCTCGGTCGGTGGCGGCACCAGGCGGCGGTGCTGGTTGGCGCGCCGGTAGATACTCGCCGGATCATGGCCAAGCTCGGTCAGGGCCTCGTACAGCAGGCGCCGCAGGGTAGCGGAGTGGGTCAGCGGCGCGGTTCCGGCCAATGAGGACATGGGGCGCTCCTTGTTTGACCGGAGAATTCCAGCGAACGCATCTATGGTCAATGCCGCCGACCGCAGTGCTGCGCAGAATGGCCGCACAACAACAAGGAGGCGTCATGAAACGCAGTCTGACCATCCTCGCCGTGGTGGTTGCCACGGCCGCCGCCGGCAGTGCCTGGTATATCGACCACAAACTGCCGGTGCGCGACGGCACGCTGCCGCTGACCGGCCTGCAGGCGCCGGTGCAGGTGCGCTACGACGAGCGCGGCGTACCGCATATCCAGGCCCGCAACGAGGCCGACCTGTACCGCGCGCTGGGCTTCGTCCACGCCCAGGACCGCCTGTTCCAGATGGAACTGCTGCGCCGCCTGGCGCGCGGCGAGCTGGCCGAGGTGCTGGGGCCCAAGCTGGTCGATACCGACCGCCTGTTCCGCAGCCTGGGCATCCGCCAGCATGCCGACCGCTACGTGCAGACCCTCGACCGCAACAGCCCCTCGGTCAAGGCGCTGCAGGCCTACCTGGACGGCATCAACCAGTTCCAGGCCAGCCGCCCGCTGCCGGTGGAATTCGACCTGCTGGGCATCGAGAAACGCCCCTTCACCCTCGAAGACACGGTGTCCGTGGCCGGCTACATGGCCTACAGCTTCGCCGCCGCCTTTCGCACCGAGCCGGTGCTGACCCAGGTACGCGACCAGCTCGGCGCGGACTACCTGAAGATCTTCGATCTCGACTGGCACCCCGGTGGCGCCGTCGCTCAGCGCCTCGGCCGCGACGACTGGCGAGCCCTCGACAGCCTGGCGCGCCTCAGCCTGCAGGCACTGGAGGACGCCGGCCTGCCGCAGTTCGAAGGCAGCAATGCCTGGGCGGTGGCTGGCAGCCGTACCGCCAGCGGCAAGCCGCTGCTGGCCGGCGATCCGCACATTCGTTTCGCCGCGCCGGCGGTGTGGTACGAGGCGCACCTGAGCTACCCCGGCTTCGAGCTGTACGGTCACCACCAGGCGCTCAACCCCTACGCCTCGCTCGGCCACAACCGGCAGTTCGCCTGGAGCCTGACCATGTTCCAGAACGACGATCTCGACCTGATCGCCGAGCAGGTCAATCCGGACAATCCCAACCAGGTGTCGATCAACGGTCAGTGGGTCGACCTGCAGAGCCGCGAGGAGATCATCAAGGTCAAGGGCGGCGAGGACGTCACCATCACCCTGCGCCGCTCGCCGCACGGCCCGATCGTCAACGACGCCCTGGCCAATCCCGGCCAGACGCCCATCGCCATGTGGTGGGCCTTCCTCGAAACCGAGAACCCGATCCTCGACGCCTTCTACCAGCTCAACCGCGCCGACAGCCTGGCCAAGGCCCGCACCGCCGTCGCGCAGATCCACGCCCCCGGCCTCAACGTGATCTATGCCAACGCCAGCGGCGACATCGGCTGGTGGGCCGCCGGCAAGCTGCCGCAGCGCCCGGCCGGGGTGAACCCGAGCTTCATCCTCGATGGCAGCAACGGCGAGGCGGACAAGCCCGGTTTCCTGCCGTTCGCCGCCAACCCGCAGGAGGAGAACCCGGCGCGCGGCTACATCGTCTCCGCCAACTACCAGCCCGACTCGCCGACCGGCGCGGCCATCCCCGGTTACTACAACCTGGCCGACCGTGGCGTGCGCCTGAACCAGCGCCTGGGCCAGGCGGACGTGAAGTGGGATACCCACAACAGCCAGGCGCTGCAGCTGGACGACGGCACCGGCTACGGCCCGCGCCTGCTGGCGCCGATCCTCGCCGATCTGCGCGCGGCGGCAGCCAGTGATGAGGAACGCGGCCTGGTCGAGCAGCTGGCGGCCTGGGACGGCGGCCATCCGCTGGAGTCCACCGCCGCCACCCTGTTTAACCAGCTCACCTACGAGCTGGCCAGGCAGGCCATGCATGACGAGCTGGGCGATGCCTTCTTCGACAGCCTGCTGCAGACCCGCGTGCTCGACACCGCCCTGCCCCGCCTGAGCGCCGATGCTGCCTCGCCCTGGTGGGACAGGCGCGGCAGCGAAGCCGTGGAGAGCCGCGCCGATACGGTCAAGGCCGCCTGGCAGGCCAGCCTCGCCCATTTGCGCCAGCGCTTCGGTGCGGACAGCCGCCAGTGGGCCTGGGGCAAGGGCCATACGCTGACCCATGAACACCCGCTGGGCGCGCAGCAGCCGCTGCACCTGCTGTTCAACGTCGGGCCTTTCGCCGTGCCCGGCGGCCATGAAGTGCCGAACAACCTGTCGCACCGGGTCGGCCCGGCGCCCTGGTCGGTGGTCTACGGCCCCTCGACCCGGCGTCTGGTCGACCTGGCCGCCGCCGACCAGGCGCTGGGCATCAACCCGACAGGGCAAAGCGGTGTGCCGTTCGACGGGCATTACGCGGACCAGGCCGAGGCGTATGTGGCCGGGCAGTACCTGCCGATGCATTTCGCCGAAGCGGATGTACAGGCCCACACCCGCGGCACGCTGGAACTGCACCCCGTCGACTGAGCGCCGCTGACGAAAAGGCCGCCCGATGGCGGCCTTTTTCTTGGCGCAGCAACCGCCCCAGGCGGCCAGGGCCATTTCCCTTAGCGGTTACTGACGCATTGATACAGCTGGGCACGCGCGGCCAAGCCATCGGTCCAGTCGATATCTGCCACCGCACGCCCACCCATCTCGACGATGAAATGCTCAACGTCCAGCATGGTGTTCAGCGCTGTTTCGATGTTCGGCACGGTCAGGCCGAGCGCACCGGCGGGAATATTCGGTACCGAGAAATTCAACGCGTTCACCGACTGCGGCTGATACTTCGACTGCTTGAGCGTCACCGCGACGGTTTGCGTCTCTGCCGGCCTGGGAATATCCGCGCTCCAGAAGATCAGCATTCCGCCCTGATAGGCCTTGCCAGGGCCGACAATACTGACCGCGCCGCCCGCCTTGCTCCACATGGCCACGCAATTGTCTCCGGGCGCCGAATCCTTCCTGCCCTGAAAGATTTTCCATTCACCCTGCTGGTAGCGCTGGTACTCCGGGTCCGCCTCCAGCTTCTGCAGTTTGGCTTCGGCTTCCTGCATCTGCTTCTGGAGTTCGGCGTTTCTGGCCGCCTGCTCGTTGATGGCGATGCTCATGGCGTCGTAACTGGGCGGAGCAGGGTCGGCAAAAATATTGCAGCCGTCACAGCGATAGCCGGCATAGCCACCGCCGGAGCTGTCAGACCCGCCACCGGTGGCCACACACAAAGGAACCGCGGCAACGCCATGGGTGCCACCGCCAACGCCGATCTGCTGTTCTCCAGGCCCGGGGCCACCCGGGCACGGATAGTTCGCCAATGCCGGTTGCGCGATCAAGCCAAGCGCGGCCAGTAGAAGAAATCTCACCATGTCGTTCTGCCTCCGGTCATTTTCAGGGGCTGCTGTGCAGCAAGCTTATTGAATTGAAGCCCGGGCAACATGAATCACCCTGGCAGAAGGTGATAGCGCCCACATTTCGCAGCCATGAAAAAAGCCGCCCGAAGGCGGCCTTTTTCATGGCGCAGCAACCGCCTTACGCGGCCTGGGCCGGCTTCCAGTTGGAGCCGGACGCTTCCTGGGCCATGGCCTCCATGGCCTGCTGGATGGCGCGCTTGCGGCGCTCCTCGGCCTGGCGGGTGAAGTACCAGGCGAGGAAGGTGAACAGCGATACGCTCAGCAGGATCAGGCTGGCGATCGCGTTGATCTCCGGCTTCACGCCCAGGCGCACGGCGGAGAACACTTCCATCGGCAGGGTGGTCGAGCCAGGTCCGGAAACGAAGCTGGCCAGCACCAGGTCGTCCAGCGACAGGGCGAAGGACATCATGCCGCCGGCGGCCAGCGAAGGCGCGATCATCGGGATGGTGATCAGGAAGAACACCTTCCACGGCTTGGCGCCCAGGTCCATGGCCGCTTCCTCGATGGACAGGTCGAGCTCGCGCAGGCGCGCCGACACCACCACCGCCACGTAGGCCGAGCAGAAGGTGGTGTGGGCGATCCAGATGGTCACGATGCCACGCTCCTGCGGCCAGCCGATCAGCTGGGCCATGGCCACGAACAGCAGCAGCAGGGACAGACCGGTGATCACTTCCGGCATCACCAGCGGTGCGGTGACCAGGCCGCCGAACAGGGTACGACCCTTGAAGCGGGTGACCCGGGTCAGCACGAAGGCGGCCAGGGTACCCAGTGCCACGGCAGCCACGGCGGTGTACAGGGCGATCTCCAGGGAACGCCCCACCGAGCCCATCAGCTGGCTGTTGTCGAGCAGGCCGGCGTACCACTTGATCGACCAGCCACCCCACACGGTCACCAGCTTGGAGGCGTTGAAGGAGTAGATCACCATGATCAGCATGGGCAGGTAGATGAAGGCCAGGCCTACCCAGAGCATGACGTTGGAGAAGCTGAGCTTTTTCATGCGCGACCCTCCATCTCTTTAGCTTGGTTGCGGTTGAACCAGATGATCGGGCCCATGAGGATCGCCAGCATGATCACCGCCAGGGCGGACGCCACCGGCCAGTCGCGGTTGTTGAAGAACTCCTGCCACAGCACCTTGCCGATCATCAGGGTCTCCGGGCCGCCGAGCAGTTCGGGAATCACGAACTCACCCACCGCCGGGATGAACACCAGCATGGAGCCGGCGATGATGCCGTTCTTCGACAGCGGCACGGTGATCTTCCAGAAGTTGTTGATGTTGCTCGAACCCAGGTCCGATGCTGCTTCCAGCAGACTCATGTCGTGCTTCACCAGGTTGGCGTAGAGCGGCAGGATCATGAACGGCAGGTACGAGTAGACGATGCCGATGTACACCGCCAGGTTGGTGTTGAGGATCTGCAGCGGCTGGTCGATCAGCCCGATGCCCTGCAGGAAGCCGTTGAGCAGGCCGTTGTTGCTGAGGATGCCCATCCAGGCGTAGACGCGGATCAGGATCGCGGTCCAGGTCGGCATCATGATCAGCAGCAGCAGCACGGTCTGTGCTTCCTTGCTGGCGCGGGCGATGGCGTAGGCCATCGGATAGCCGAGCAGCAGGCACAGCAGGGTGCTGATGAAGGCCATCTTCAGCGAGCCGAGGTAGGCCGAGATGTACAGCTCGTCCTCGCCCAGCAGCACGTAGTTGCCCAGGTTGAGCAGGATCGACAGCTGATTGTCGGCCCAGCTGTAGATTTCCGTGTACGGCGGAATGGCCACGTCGGCTTCGGCAAAGCTGATCTTCAGGACGATGAAGAACGGCAGCAGGAAGAACAGGAACAGCCAGAAGAAGGGCACACCGATCACGGCATGCCGCCCGGTGGGCAGGTAGCGTTTCAGTTTGCCGATCTTCATGATTGCAGTACCACGCCGCTGTCGTCTTCCCAGTACACCACCACCGCGTCGTCCCAGGTCGGACGCTTGCCGCGGCGCTCGGCGTTGGCGATGAAGCACTGCACGATCTGCCCGGAAGTGAGCTTGACGTAGTACACCGAATGGCCGCCGAGGTAGGCGATGTCATGCACGGTGCCGTTGCACCAGTTGTAGTTCGGGTGCTCGTGATCGGCCGGCAGCTGCGTGGCCATCAGCAGCTTCTCCGGACGCAGGGCGTAGCTGACCGACTTGTTCTCGGCGCGGGTACTGACGCCGTGGCCGATGTAGATCGGCTTGTCCAGCTGCGGGCAGCTGATGATGGCGTGGTCGGCCTCGTCGGTGGTGATCACCCCGTCGAACAGGTTGACGCTGCCGATGAACTCGCAGACCAGGCGGCTGGCCGGGGTCTCGTAGATGTCGATCGGGCTGCCGGTCTGGGCAATCCAGCCGAGGTGCATGATGGCGATGCGCTGGGCCATGGTCATGGCCTCTTCCTGGTCGTGGGTCACCATCACGCAGGTCACGCCGACGCGTTCGATGATCTCGACAAGCTCAAGCTGCATCTGCGAACGCAGCTTCTTGTCCAGAGCACCCATGGGCTCGTCGAGCAGCAGCAGCTTCGGACGCTTGGCCAGCGAACGGGCCAGGGCCACGCGCTGACGCTGGCCGCCGGACAGCTGGTGCGGCTTGCGCTTGGCGTACTGGGTCATGTGCACCAGCTTGAGCATCTCGGCCACGCGCTCGTCGATCTCGGCCTGCGGCAGCTTGTCCTGCTTGAGGCCGAAGGCGATGTTCTGCGCCACGGTCATGTGCGGGAACAGTGCGTAGGACTGGAACATCATGTTGATCGGCCGCTCGTAGGGCGGCATGTCGGTGATGTCCACGCCGTCGAGCAGGATGCGCCCGGAGGTGGGGCGCTCGAAGCCGGCGAGCATGCGCAGCAGGGTCGACTTGCCCGAACCGGAGCCGCCGAGCAGGGCGAAGATCTCGCCCTTGTTGATGGTCAGCGAGACGTCATCGACCGCTACGGTCTCGTCGAATTTCTTGGTCACGCGGTCGATCTTGACCAGCACCTCTTTGGGTTGCTGGTTGCCCTCAAGGGCTTTCTTGTAGGCGCTGGAGGCAACGGCCATTTCCAAAACTCCCGGAAAGATAAATCGTGCCCGGCCGGCGAGGCCGGGCAGTGAACTCATTTACCCGACTTGACCTTGGTCCAGCTGCGGGTCATCAGACGCTGAATCTTCGGTGGCAACTCGGCCGAAACGTACAGTTTGTCCAATACGGCCTGGGATGGGTAGACCGAAGGATCGTTGCGCACTTCCTGGTCCATCAGCTCGCCCGCCTTGAGGTTGGGGTTGGCGTAGCCGACATAGTCGCTGACCTTGGCGATCACCGCCGGGTCGAGCAGGTAGTTGATGAAGGCATGGGCTTCCTTGGCGTTCTTCGCGTCGGCCGGGATGGCCAGCATGTCGAACCACAGGTTGGCGCCTTCCTTGGGAATGCTGTAGGCGATCTGGATGCCTTTGCCCGCCTCTTCGGCACGGGCGGCGGCCTGGAATACGTCACCCGAGTAGCCGAAGGCCACGCAGATGTCACCGTTGGCCAGGTCAGAGACGTACTTCGAGCTGTGGAAGTAGGTCACGTGGGGGCGTACCGCCAGCAGCTTCTCCTCGGCCTTCTTGTAGTCGTCCGGGTTGGTGCTGCGCGGGTCGAGGCCCAGGTAGTTGAGCACGGCGGGGAACATCTCGTCCGGCGAGTCCATGAAGGCGACACCGCAGCTGGCGAGCTTCTGCAGGTTCTGCGGCTCGAACAGCACGGCCCAGGAGTCGATGCTGTCGACGCCCAGCGCGGCCTTGACCTTCTCGACGTTGTAGCCGATGCCGTTGGTGCCCCACAGGTAGGGGACGGAGTACTCGTTGCCCGGGTCGTTCACGTCGAGCTGCTTGAGCAGCGCCGGGTCGATGTTCTGCCAGTTGGGCAGCAGGCTCTTGTCCAGCTTCTGGAAGGCGCCGGCCTTGATCTGCTTGCCGAGGAAATGGTTGGAGGGCACGACCACGTCGTAGCCGGAATGGCCGGCGAGCAGCTTGCCTTCGAGGGTCTCGTTGGAGTCGAACACATCGTAGACCGGCTTGATGCCGGTGGCCTTCTGGAAGTCATCCAGGGTGGTCTCGCCGATGTAGTCGGTCCAGTTGTAGATATGCACGCTGGGCGCAGCCTGCGCGACAGTGGTCAGCCCCAGGGCCACAGCGGCCGCAGTCAGGGTTTTGCGGAAGGAAATTCGCACACGTCGGTCCTCTTTCTTGTTGATCTTGCAGGCCGCAGAGCGACCCGGACTGTTGGAAATTCGGTCTGTCCTGTCCCTGACGTCCATGCCCGTCGCCCAGCCGCCCGCGCACGGAGCTGTGTGGGGCTCGTGTGTAACGGTAGTCGAAGGGGTCATGGAACCTCCTGCGGGGCTCCGGCGGGAGCACCCGCCGGAGGGTGTCGCTGCTGTCTGTTACTTGCCGGACTTGATGGTGGTCCAGCTGCGAGTCATGGTGCGCTGCACCTTGGCCGGCAGATCCGGGAAGGCGTACAGCTTGGCCATGGTTTCCTGGCTCGGGTAGATGCCCGGGTCCTTGCGGATGGCTTCATCAACCAGTGCGGTCGCGGCGGCGTTGCCGTTCGGGAACTGCACGAAGTTGGTGATCTCGGCCATCACTTCCGGCTTCATCAGGAAGTTCATGAAGGCGTAGGCCGCTTCCGGGTTGGCGGCATCTTTCGGCATGGCGATCATGTCGAAGAAGGTACCGGCGCCTTCCTTGGGAATGTTGTAGGCAACGGTCACGCCGCCCTTGGCCTCTTCGGCGCGGGACTTGGCCTGATAGATGTCACCCGAGTAGCCGACGGCCACGCAGAGGTTGCCGTTGGCCAGGTCGGAGATGTACTTGGAGCTGTGGAAGTAGGTCACCGACGGACGAATCTTGAGGAACAGCTCCTCGGCGGCCTTGAGTTCCTTGGCGTCCTGGCTGACCGGGCTGTGGCCCAGGTACTGCAGGGCGATCGGCAGAATCTCGGTCGGCGAGTCGAGGAAGGATACGCCGCAGGACTTCAGCTTCTCGATGTTTTCCGGCTTGAACAGCAGGTCCCAGGAATCCACCGGGGCGTTCTCGCCCAGCACGGCCTTGACCTTCTCCGGGTTGTAGCCGATGCCGATGGAACCCCACATGTAGGGGAAGGCGTACTGGTTGCCCGGGTCGGAAACCTCGATGGTCTTCATCAGGTTGGCGTCGAGGTTCTTCCAGTTCGGCAGCTTGGACTTGTCCAGCGGCTGGTAGACGCCGGCCTTGATCTGCTTGGCCAGGAAGTTGTTGGACGGCACCACGATGTCGTAACCGGATTTGCCGGCCAGGAGCTTGGCTTCCAGGGTCTCGTTGGAGTCGAAGACGTCGTAGACGACCTTGATGCCGGTTTCCTTGGTGAACTTCTCGACGGTATCCGGGGCGATGTAGTCCGACCAGTTGTAGACGTGCAGTACCTTGTCTTCAGCCTGCGCCATGCCGGCCACGGTGCCCGCCAGGGTCACGGCGAGCAGTGTTTTACCGAAGGTCTTGATCATGCGGGTTAGCTCCATTGTCATTTGAAGTATCCGGGGCTGCGTCGCCTCAGCGACGCACCCTCCGGTGAGCCTGGCCAACGCTCGTGCAGTCTGGCAAGGTCGAGCCCGAGGCTCAAGCCTTATACCAGCACCGCGCGGGCGGTCAGATCGAGGCACTTGCGCGCCTTTTCCACCAGTTCATCGATTTCGTCTTTGCTGATCACCAGGGGCGGGGCAATGATCATGGTGTCGCCCACGGCGCGCATGATCAGGCCGTTCTCGAAGCAGTGGCCGCGGCAGATCATGCCGACGCCCATCTCGCTCGGGAAACGCTCGCGGGTCTGCTTGTTCTTCGCCAGTTCGATGGCGCCGAGCATGCCCACACCGCGGACCTCACCCACCAGCGGATGATCCGCCAGCTCACGCAAACGCTTCTGCAAATACGGTGCCGTTTCTTCGCGAACCTTCTCGAGGATCTTTTCTTCCTTGAGGATGCGCAGGTTGGCCAGGCCGACGGCGGCCGCCACCGGGTGCCCGGAGTAGGTGAAGCCGTGGTTGAAATCACCACCGGCGTTGATCACCTGAAACACCTTGTCACTCACGATCAGGCCGCCCATGGGCACATAGCCCGAGGTCAGGCCCTTGGCGATGGTCATCAGGTCCGGCTTGTTACCGTAGAAGTCGCTACCGAACCACTCGCCGGTACGGCCGAAGCCGCAGATGACTTCGTCGGCGACGAACAGAATGTCGTACTTGGCGAGGATCTCGCGGATGCGCGGCCAGTAGGTTTCCGGCGGGATGATCACGCCACCGGCGCCCTGGATCGGCTCGGCGATGAAGGCGGCGACGCTATCCTCGCCCACTTCGAGAATCTTCTTCTCCAGCTGGTCGGCGGCCCACACGCCGAATTCCTCGGGGCTCATGTCGCCGCCCTCGCCGAACCAGTACGGCTGCGGGATGTGCACGATGCCCGGGATCGGCAGGTCGCCCTGCTCGTGCATGTACTTCATGCCGCCCAGGCTGGCGCCGGCCACGGTGGAACCGTGATAGCCGTTGTGCCGGCTGATGATCACCTTCTTGTTCGGCTGGCCCTTGCACGCCCAGTAGTGGCGGACCATGCGCAGCATGGTGTCGTTGCCTTCCGAGCCGGAGCCGGTGAAGAACACATGGTTCATGCCCTGCGGCGCCACTTCGGCGATCGCCTTGGCCAGTTCCAGCGCCGGCGGGTGGGCGGTCTGGAAGAAGGTGTTGTAGAACGGCAGTTCGCGCATCTGCGCCGCGGCGGCCTCGACCAGCTCTTCACGGCCGTAGCCGACGGCGACGCACCAGAGGCCGGCCATGCCGTCGAGGATCTTGTGGCCTTCGCTATCCCAGAGATAGACGCCGTCGGCCTTGGTGATGATGCGCGGGCCCTTTTCGTGCAGCTGCTGGTAGTCGCTGAACGGCGCGAGGTGGTGCTCACGGCTCATGGCCTGCCACTCGCGGGTTTTCGGGTTGGTCACTGCATTGGTCATAACAACACCTTTCTATACGCGAGCCGCCGGCGGCGACCCGATGAAATCCGTGGCAACGGGCGCGGCACGCCGCGCCCGCCCCAATCACACCGACAGCAGCAGGAACTCACGCTCCCAGGAGCTGATCACGCGCTTGAAGTTCTCGTGCTCGGCGCGCTTGACCGCGACGTAGCCACGCACGAACTTCTCGCCCAGGTACTTCTCGGCGTCCTTGCAGGCTTCCATGCGCTCCAGTGCGCTCTCGATGGTCACCGGCAGGCGCAGGTTGCGCCGCTCGTAGCCGCGCCCCTTGACCGGCGCGCTCGGCTTGAGGCCCTCGACCATGCCGATGTAGCCGCACAGCAAGGAGGCCGCCAGCACCAGGTAGGGGTTGGCGTCGGCACCGGCCAGGCGGTTCTCCACGCGGCGGTTCTGCGGGCCGGCTTCCGGCACGCGCAGACCCACGGTGCGGTTC
>JACCDZ010346167.1_pt1 | contig 12078 bp, 14 predicted proteins | sample 7449551 | NCBI WGS metagenome assembly JACCDZ01 (sample SAMN15323452, study PRJNA562643) | freshwater metagenome | isolation source: river surface water | place: USA:Blue River Watershed | collected 2017-08-18
ATTCACTAAAATACAGCAGCTTTAATTGCCAAATTGCGGTGCGCTTTATACCATAGCCGCCCCTTAAACACAATCCATTGTGTAGTTTTACAGCAGAGAGAGACCTTATGGCTGCCACCATTAAGACCGCCGAACAAATTGAGAAAATGCGTATTGCTGGCCGTTTAGCCGCAGAAGTGCTTGAAATGATTGAGCCTCATGTGAAGCCTGGCATCAGCACCGGCGAACTTGACCGGATTTGCCATGAGTACATGGTCAATGTGCAGCAGAGCATCCCTGCGCCGCTTAATTACCACGGCTTCCCGAAATCTATCTGTACTTCAGTTAACCATGTGATTTGTCATGGTATTCCAGATAACGAAAAAGTGCTGAAAGATGGCGATATCGTCAATATCGATATCACGGTCATCAAAGACGGTTTCCATGGTGATACTTCAAAGATGTTTGTGGTGGGTAAACCGAGCATTTTAGCGGACCGATTAATCCGCGTGACTCAAGAATGTTTGTACTTAGGTCTGCGTAAAGTGAAAAACGGTGCTCGCCTCGGGGATATTGGTCATGCCATTCAAGTCCATGCGGAAAAGCACAACTACTCAATCGTTCGGGAATATTGCGGTCATGGGATCGGTGCAGTGTTCCACGAAGATCCACAAGTTTTGCATTACGGCCGCCCGGGCACTGGCGATGTTTTGAAGTCAGGCATGTGTATCACTATTGAGCCAATGGTGAATGCAGGGGATCGTCATAGTAAATTGTTAAAAGACGGCTGGACGGTTGTAACGAAAGATCGTAGTTTATCAGCACAGTTCGAGCACACCATTTTAGTGACGGACACGGGCTGTGAAATTCTGACCCTGCGGACAGATGACACAATAGAACGGATCCTGACAGCGGACGCCTGACCAGTCCCCTGTCGATACAGGGTAACAGTGCATGACAACGGCGATAGCTTTTGATAAAACCGTCCCGGGCCAATTTACCCTAGACAGTTACAAAAAACATTTTGCGGACTTTTTAGAGTACTTGAAAGTCCAAGCACAAACGCAGCCCGTCGCCAATTTGGTGCGGGCCCGCGCTAAATTCATCGATGATGTGTTGGCGTCATTGTGGCGTCACTTCGATCTTGATCGGCAAAAACAACTCTCACTGATTGCTGTCGGCGGTTATGGCCGCGGTGAATTGCACCCGTTTTCCGATATCGACCTGCTGATCCTTACTGAATCACGGTTAAACCCAGCGCTACAAGAGCAAATCGGTAAATTTGTCACATTGTTGTGGGACCTTCGCCTTGAGGTTGGTCACAGCGTTCGCACCATTAAAGAATCAGTGTCGCTTGGTAAAGATGATATTACTATTGCCACAAACCTGATGGAAATGCGCTTTTTATGTGGCAACAAACAGTTATTTGACCAACTTTCGGTTGAAGTCAGCAAAGATAACTTCTGGCCAAGCAATCAATTTTTTCAAGCCAAACGTCATGAGCAACAGGGTCGCCACGCCCAATATCACGGCACCGCTTACAACCTTGAACCGAATTTAAAAGCCAATCCTGGTGGTCTTCGTGATATTCAAACCATTGGTTGGGTCGCGAAAAAGCATTTTCGCACCCGCACCATGCGCGAACTTGTCGCTTATCAGTATTTGACCGAAGACGAATATCAAGAGTTGATGGAATGTGAGGCTTATCTTTGGCAGATGCGCTTTGCCTTACATATCGAAGCGGGCCGCAATGAAAACCGGATTTTATTCGACTATCAACCCGCGGTCGCCAAACAACTTGGCTTTGGTGATGATGGCAAGGCCTCCGTTGAGCGGATGATGAAACGGTTTTTCCGCACCGTGCAACGCGTCAGCGAACTCAATGAGATGCTGCTGCAGCATTTTGAAGGCAGTATTTTAAAAAATCATAGCAAATACAAAGTGCAAAAATTGGATGATGTATTTGAAATCCATGGTCATCTGATTTACGCCACAGATAAAGCGGTATTTGCTCGCCGTGAAAACATCTTAAGGCTATTTTGGCATGTTGCCAATTGCCCGCAAATTCATGGCATTCATTCAGAAACCATTCGATTGCTGCGCCAAGTGCTGCGGCGTTTGATGGGGGATCTGCAAGACTATGAAGCTTGTCGCCAATTATTTATGGCCATCATTCGCCACCCAAACGGCCTCGACTTAGCGATTACATTGATGCATCGCCACGGCATTCTTGCGGCGTACCTGCTGCCATGGCGCAACATTGTTGGCCAGATGCAGTTTGACTTGTTTCATGCCTACACCGTTGACGAACATACCCATCGCGTGCTGAAAAACATTCATCGCTACACAGTGCCTGAATTTGCCAATGAATTCCCGCTTTGCACCGATATCGTCAAACGCATGGAAAAGCCGGAATTATTGTATCTCGCCGGAATTTTCCATGATATCGCCAAAGGCCGTGGTGGCGACCACTCAGACCTTGGCGCACTCGACGCCCGCGAATTTGGCAAATTACACAAACTTAGCGAATTCGATACCAAATTAATTGTGTGGTTGGTTGAACAACACTTGTTGATGTCAGTTACTGCCCAACGCCGCGATATCCATGACCCAGCAGTTATTGCTGAATTTGCCGAAAAAGTTCGCGACGAAACGCGTTTGAACTACCTGTACTGTTTAACCCTTGCCGATATTCGCGCCACCAATGACAATTTGTGGAATGACTGGAAAGGTTCGTTGTTGCGTGAGCTATATTTGGGCACACAAAAAGCCTTCCGGCGTGGCTTGGAAAAACCAATGGATCTACGCGATCAGATCCGAGAACATCAAGCGGAAGCATTACGTTTATTGGCAGAGCAAGGTATCGACGAAAGCAAAGTATCGCCACTTTGGAGCAAGTTCAAAGCCGATTATTTCGCGCGTTACAACCCAAGGTTAATTGCTTGGCATACCGAAAATTTACTTCAGCATGCAGATTTCAGCCAACCAATGGTACTCATCAGTCCGACAGCGATGCGGGGTGGTACTCAGGTATTTATTTATACCGCCGACCAACCAAATTTGTTTGCGCGAATTGTCGCGGCGTTGGATGGTAAAAAGGTCAGTATTTTTGATGCACAAATCATGACCAACAAAGACGGTTATGCGATGGATACCTTTGTTGTATTGGAACAAAATGGCAATGCGGTCACTGCAACCTCACGGATCCAAAGCTTGAAAAAAGCGCTCGAAGGCGCGATCAGTCAGCAATCTGTGGTAGAACGCAGCAAGGCCAGACCGAATAAACAGCTCAAAGCTTTCCATGTGCCACCGAAAGTGGTGTTTTTACCTGCATCCAATAAACAGCGCACCATGCTGGAATTGGCTGCACTGGATATGCCGGGACTATTGGCCACTATTGGCCAGGTATTTTCCCAATGTGAAATTAATATTCACGCCGCGAAGATCACCACAATTGGTGAACGCGCAGAAGACTTTTTCATGATTTCGACCCGTCAGGACCAAGCTTTATCAGCAGATGAACAGGCGCGGTTGCGCCGGGTTCTGGTGGAACAATTGACCGATGTAATAGAAGGCTAAAAGAGCTCCCATGACTGACTTAAAGACCATTATCGAAGCTGCGTTTGAAGAGCGCATGTCGATCACCCCAACCACAGTCTCTGCCGAGATTAAAAATGCCGTGCAAGCAGCTATTGCACTGCTGGACAGTGGCCAAGCCCGTGTTGCTGAAAAAATTGCTGGTGAATGGGTAACTCATCAGTGGTTAAAAAAGGCGGTTTTACTGTCTTTTCGGATCAACGACAACCAAGTCATGGATGGTGCTGAAAACCGCTTCTTCGATAAAGTCGCAATGAAATATGCGAACTACAGCCATGAACAATTTGTTGCTGACGGCGTTCGGGTAGTGCCGCCAGCGGCAGTACGTCAAGGCAGTTTTATCGGCAAAAACGTGGTGCTGATGCCATCTTACGTCAATATTGGCGCTTATGTCGGTGAAGGTTCTATGGTTGACACTTGGGCCACTGTGGGTTCTTGTGCACAAATCGGTAAAAATGTGCATCTTTCCGGTGGTGTCGGGATCGGCGGCGTTTTAGAGCCGTTGCAAGCAAATCCAACCATTATCGAAGACAATTGCTTCATTGGTGCTCGTTCAGAAGTTGTTGAAGGCGTGATCATCGAAGAAGGCGCAGTATTGTCGATGGGCGTTTATATTAGCCAATCCACTCGCATCTACGATCGTGAAACCGGCGAAATCACTTATGGCCGCGTGCCAGCAGGCGCCGTGGTTGTGCCAGGCTCAATCCCGTCAAAAGATGGCAGCCATAGTTTATATGCCGCCGTCATCGTCAAACGCGTCGATGCGCAAACTCGTGCGAAAGTTGGCATCAATGCTCTATTGCGCAGCATTGATTAACCTAAACCCTGATTAACTGCTGCAGCGATTGCAGCGAATATCAATATCCCGCTATACACCCCTAGTAATACCCACTGCTAGGGGGTTTATTTTTCTACCACCGCATCAACGCGAATGGGTAATTGGGTCAACGATTGACTCGCAACCAAAGCCTTGAGTTTCTGTTCATCCAGTTCCCCACCCCATTTTTGCCAAAATTCGGCAAAATCCGGTAAACCGGCGCAAATCTGTAGTTGCTCACCGGTGACCGGATGCTGCAGGCACAGCAGCCAAGCATGCAGCTGCAAACGACTTAGTTCAGCAAACTCGCTAAACCTACGATTATTCTTATTATCACCATGCGTGGTATCTCCCAGAATTGGGTGAAATAAGTGCGCAAGATGGCGTCGCAGTTGATGTTTTCGACCGGTAAAAGGTTGCAGCAATAACAGCGAGTAGCGCGAGGTAGCAAATCGTCTCTCAGCAATTGGCAACTCCAGTGTTGCCAATGGAAAAATTGCAGTTACTGCTGATTGTGCCGCTTTATTAACATCGGCAAATTTATCGGCGATAGCATCAAGCTCTTCGAACAATGGATAATCAAGCTGCAAAGGCTGCAGCAGATGACCGCGCACTGTGGCTAAATAATACTTCTGCCATGGCGATTGTTGCTGAGAAACTTGGGAGGCGATTTCTGCCGATAGCGCAAATAACAAAACTCCCGAGGTTGGCCTATCCAAACGATGCAACGGAAATACATGCTGCCCCAGCTGATTGCGCAAAGTCTGCAGCACAAATACCGTTTCATGTTTATCCAAAAAAGAACGATGCACCAACATTCCGGCCGGTTTATTGATGGCCACTATCCATTGATGGCCACTATCCATTGATCTTGATAAAGGATCTGCAAAACTGGTGCTGCAACCTCACCACTTTGAGGTTGTTGGCGTGTAGCTTCAGGCGATTGGCCTGTACTTGGTCCGGTATTTAAATGCGGCGAACCTGTCATTGTCGAACATCACAATGCGGCGAACTTAACAATAAATCGATGGCGCTGAGCATGGCGATTAATGTGACGACTCTCCTTGCTTCATTGGCATAAGCGACTTCAGCAAAAGGCGCAATAGCGATTTTTTTGGGCAATGGCTGTTGCTGCGCAATTAACTGCCGCATCTTTGGCAAAAAGATGAACTGTAACCACTGATGTAACGGCATGGTATCGCAGCAAAATGGCGCCGTGCTTTGCATCGCAGTGGTTGATGGTGGGTTTTCTTGCCAAAATTCAAGGCGTTGCAGTTCAGTTTGTAGATCATTCAGCAATTGAGTTGTTTTTTGATAAATCATCGTGACTCCTTAAGCGCATCATTTTAACATGAGTCTTGCATTTCCTCTGCAGCCCCCACATGATCAACAAGCGCAAAATGATGACGACGACATCTAAATAGTCGTTAGCAAATTATTGAGGACGGTATGATTAGTTATTTTTGGTTGATTGGCGGAATGCTAATCGTCTACTGGTTTATCCAACAACGAAAACAAGACGAACGAGCAACAGCGCTCGCCCGTCAATTATGTGAGCAGCAACAAGTTCAATTTCTAGAATGTGCTCGTGCCGGTCATAAACTGCAATCAATCAACGGCAAAAAACGCCTACGCACCTTGTACTTAGTCGATTTTAGCGGAGATGGTGAAAGCCGATATCAAGCAGAACTTTGGCTTAAAGGTCTGCGTTTAGCGGCATTTGAGCTGCCGCCTTTTCGGATGTAGCTTTTGCCAGTTTTGCACTCAACTGTCCCGTCAGAAAATCTTTGAACATCACCCAGTCCGCCATCAAGCTGTAAAATGGATACTTGAAGGTGGCGGGTCTGTTATGTTCAACAAAAAAATGCCCAATCCACGCAAAACCATAACCGACAATAAATAACAGCCAAAACCATGACCATTGACCGGTCAGCGCAATAGCTGCCAGCACAATCATCACTAAACTACTACCGATGTAGTGCAGCACTCGGCAAAGTGGTTGTTGATGTTCGAGTAAATAGAATGGGTAAAACGCAGCAAAACTTTTAAAGTCGGGATTATTGGTAGCCACTTGCGATAACCTAAACTGTCTGTCGGTTATAGCAATCTAACTGAGCCTATCTTTAAGTCAAGCGTGCTGATACTCGGGTAACAGCACGCTCTCGCATTTACAGATTTTGGTAAGCTTTTTCGCCTAAACCGACTAACACACCGCGTTTGAATACCAACGGGGTGCACTCATCTTTCGAAGTTTCACCATCACTATGTTCGTGTTGCGTGCGGTAAAACAGTACTTCAATCTCTTCGCCATTTTTATTGAATAATTCAACAAAAGCCGGGGCGCCTAAACTCTTACGGACCGATGACGATTCAGCACCTAAGCCCAATTGGTTTAGGTAACTTTGGTTAAATTGCTGAGTTTTCTTCCATTCTTCGTTACCGCTATTTTCATCGTCATGGTCGCCGACAGCGATAACACAACCTGATAACACGGATGCCAAACTGATTGCGGTGATGAATTTCAAGGTAGTTTTCATTATTGATCCTTTGTACTAATGATTGGTGATATGGATAATGCCATAATGAATGCAGAGCAAAGAGAATGCCACAATTTAAAGTGTTACAATTCAATAGTTTATGTAATTATTAATTTCTCTTCTGGCTGAGAGTAGTAAATTCCACCAAATTTTAGCGAAGTTGACCTCATTATGAATACACTTTATCAACGTATTTGCCAGATCGCGGCGCAGCTGCAGCAAGAAGGAAAGACTCCAAGCTTAGCCTTAGTCCGTGCGCGCGCTGGCAGTGGCACCGATCCAGTCAAACTGTTTAGTGCTTACCAACAGTGGCGAAATAGTCCACCGTCTGCCCCAGTGCCGGTTGAAGTAAGCTCAGAAGTTCCGGTCGCCGATAGCGATGCCGTTTCCGAACTCGAACAACTTCGTGCTGATGTGGCTCGGGTAGAAGCAAAACTTGACCAGATCCTTCAGTTACTTCAGACAAGGACAGAGCATGTGGGTCGCTGAACTTCGATTTAAAATTATTGCAGATACTAATTATCAGCAAGCGGAAGCCGCATTACGCAGCTATCTGGAGAGCTTGATTTTTAATGGTCAAATTCTCGGGCGCGAGTTTCCGACACATTTGCAAGAAGACGAATTTATCGCCCGGGTGGTCATGCCAACGCAAGATGCACTGCACACCACTTGGCATCGCCAACCAGGAATGAAGGCAATACAACAATTAGGCGATGGTGGCCTTGCTTATCCCAGCGTGGCAATTTTAGGGATGGATCTGATGTCCAATCACACTGATCCTTGCGACGACGCAGCGGCTTACGTACTGTATTGCCGCTTCGCCCAGATGAACTCGGTATTATATTGTGCAGAGCATTTAGCGCCCGTACCACTTTTTAAAATCCCGCTGATCCAAGGGGACGATCATGAAGCGCTCATTCGCTGGCAATTACAATATCAAGCGCTTGATGAAATACAGATGCAGCAACAAAGTGTTTTACTTGGCCCGGCAGAGCGCGCGCTGCAAAATCTCAATAGTCAGTTGAACCGCCAAGGTCGCCAATTTGCCAAACAACTTAGCATCAAACTGGATAAGCCGGTGTACTACGCATTATATCGCGGCACCAGCAGCGATTGCGCCACGGAATCACAACGCCGATGCCCAAGTTGCAAAGGCGAGTGGTTACGCCAGACGCCCCTTGCCGATATTTTTGATTTTCAGTGTGACCGCTGCTTATTAGTTAGCAATATTGCTTGGCAATGCCAATAAGCCAACCAATACAGCAGAACAGCGAACTAACCGCAATTAGTTCGCTTTGTTCGCGCTTAGCTGTTGTAAAAAACTCGCCAAACTAGGGGCCAATAGTTCCTTGACTTCACAGCCGACCTTCTCTAAAAACACCTCGCCGGTGCTGTTAAGTACCGAGATCAGCAATTCATCATCATCTGTCGCGGCAATGAATACCGTTTCTTGTTGCTTGAGTCGGCGCTTCATCAGAATATGGGCAATGATGTTGTGCTGTAATCGGATGAAATCTTCATCGTGCCAAACCATCAATAGTTCGAGCGGACCTCGGGCATGTGTTGCTGACAGTCCACCGCCATAGCCCCAACCATAAAAGGCCTGCACATCAGGGTGTAGGCTAAACTCTAGCGCTTGTTGTAAACCAGAGAAGTCAGCAATTGTAGTTCGTGCGACTGGCCACCAAGCGACCAAATCGTCCTGAACTTCGCCATACTGCGCAGGCGATTCTAGTTCTGGATCAGCGTAACTTTGCCAGATTTGGCCATTTTGTTTTGCGAGTGCCACTGCCTCGGTCAACAAATGTTGAAAAACTTGCTGGACTTCTGCCATGTTCTGCCTAGTTCCTATGATAAAATAAAGCCATTCTAACTTGGCAGAGCGCCTTATGACAAAACAAGCTGAAAATGCCCTAGCCCATCTTAGCCTTGGGAAAATAACTGAATACTTCGATCAGTACGACGCATCCTTATTGCAAGCGGTTCCGAGACAACTAGCACGTGATGCTATTGGTTTAACTACTAACCAAGCGTTGCCCTTTGTTGGTTACGATATTTGGCATGCCTATGAACTATCTTGGTTAAATGCTAAAGGCAAACCTATGGTTGCTTTGGCAACAGTGGTGGTCCCATTTGACTCTGAAAATTTGATTGAGTCGAAATCGTTTAAACTCTACTTAAATAGCTTTAACCAAACGCGGTTTCGCGACATCAGCCAAGTTTATTTGCGTTTAAAAGAAGATTTATCGCTTTGTGCTGGTAAACCGGTCGAAGTGACCATCCATCATGTCAATGAACTGATTGCCTTTCAGCCGACGTGGCTACAAGGGCGTTGTATCGACGAGTTAGATGTCGAAATCGATCAATATCAATATGATGGTTCATTATTGAAACTGGCAAGCAGTGACAGTGTAATTGAAGAGAAGCTGCATTCGCATCTATTAAAATCCAACTGCTTAATTACATCACAACCGGATTGGGCAAGTGTGTTTATTCACTATCGTGGCAAAGCACTTTGCCATGAAAGTCTGTTACGCTATTTGATTAGCTTTCGGCAACACAATGAGTTCCATGAACAATGCGTGGAACGGATTTACAAAGATATTTTTGATTTACTACAGCCCGAATTCTTGGCGGTATACGCATGTTATACCCGTCGCGGCGGCTTAGATATCAATCCCTTGCGTTGCAGCGAGCCATACACCCCACCAAATATTCGCTTAACACGTCAGTAAGAAGTTTCGATTCGAAACTTTTTACTAAGTAGAAAAACTAAATCAGATCAAAAAACCGTGAAATTTCACGGTTTTTTTGTCGTTTTTGATCAAGGTTTTGGTAAGTCGTGTTCCACACCAAGCCAGGCCTGATGAAAAGCTTTTTGTGCTTTACTGGCATTTGGCATTGCCTTGATGATGCTTGGGCCATCAGGCAGGGAAGCTAAGGTGAGTTCGGCATCAAGCAGACGACCATTTCGGAAATAGCTGATGATGATGCGCTCTTTTGGCGCAAAATCTTTCAAGCGATCGGTCAAAGCCGATTTCAATTGCAGTTTGTTCACCGCGACAATTTCATCTTCTGAGGTTAATCCTGCAAGCCATGCCGGCGAGTCACGCTCCACCTTGTTTACTTTTGCAATGCCATCTTTGAAGGTGCTGGTGATACCGCTAAACGCCAACATTTTTTCTGGCGCTGTTCGCACTAAACCTGCCGATGCTAGCAATTCTTCACTATTAAATTCCAGAGGAGTTTCTACTTGCTGTTGCCACCAAGCATCCAAAGATTTGCCAGTGAGTTGCTGAGCGATATTCCGAACATCCTGATCAGTAAATGCAGTTGACTTTGAAAATTTCTTAAACAATTCAGCATGTAAGCTTCGATAACTGGCACGATACTGACTCTTATCGAGTAACCAATGGTCGAGCATCCAACTGACCAAATAGCCTTCTGAATAGATGTTGACGCTGAAATTATCGCCATGGTCGCCACCTAAACTAATCCAACTATCAAAACTCGATTCCGCCACTGATTGCTCAGTTTTCCCTGCTAGTCGGTCAAATTTGTCGAGTGATTTTGCCAGATCTGCATAGAACTCTTTGCTCGTCATCAAACCTGCGCGCAGCAATAATTGGTTTTGGAAGTAGCTCGTGGAGCCCTCTGAAATCCATAATAACTTGGTGTAATTTGGGTTTAGATAATCATAAGGCACTAACTCAGCCGGACGGTAAGCCTTTACGTTCCAGGTATGCACCAACTCATGTGATGCAGTGCTTAGAAAATCAAGATAATGTTGGCGGGTTTTGAAACTAAAGCGATCCCGTTGAATAACCGTCGAATTAAGGTGTTCTGTTGCCCCCCGCGCCGCGACCGCAGAATGAATGATAAAAAGGTAGTTTTGGTACGGGTAACCTTGCCAAATACTGGATGTTTGTCCCGCGAGTTTTTCTAAATCAGCAACAATTTGTTTGGCATCATAATTACCATCCCCCCAAATCACCACTTCATAATCACGGCCATCCACTTTGAATTGAAAACTCTGATGGATGCCGGTTTCAATCGGAGAGTCTGCTAAAACATCGTAATTTGCCGCGGTGAAACTATGGGGCTTCGCGCCCTTGGCCATCCCCGAGGTACTGCGCCAGCCTGCAGGTACGCTAAGTTGCACGGTAACAGGCTGCAACCTTGTGCTTTCACTGTACATCAACACCGCTGATGGATTTAAGTAACCATGAGTATCATCAATGTGTCGAGTTCTGCTATCTAACTGATTTGCATAAATTTGATATCGAATCGTTATGGTACCTTTGTCCTTAACGTCAATTTGCCAGGTACTTTTTTCCGTTTTCTTAAACGTCAGTGCCTTGCCATTAGTATCCACAACAGCAAAACGCCGGACACCATTGGCTAAATCTAAAATTTGATATTTGCCACTACGCCACGCGGGTAAATGTACAGCCAAAGGTCCAACCGCATCGACTGGCATAGTCATTTCAACATCGGCCAAATGATGTTGTGGTTGTGAAATTCGAATTTGATAACTCACTTCGGCAGAAGCGGAATAAACCACCAACAACAACAGACCAGTGATAAACCGACAGAAATGTTTCATAACGACTCCAATTTTTTTGCCTCAAACTAAGGCATTCACCACGGCTTTGCTAGCGTTTTGCGGCAAAACTGGCAAATTACGCTACCGAAAACTGAAAGTCATTCTGTAATACAACAAAATAACTTTTACTTTCGTTTCGAAATATGATTAAATATTCGTCGTTGGTGCCAGACACACCAACCCCAACCAAATATCTGTTGAAGGACGGCTGTAATGAACTATCTGACCTCGGCTGAAGAACAAAGCTGGTTACCCTACTACCTGACAAAAAAATAAGAACCCTTGATGGTTCAAAGAAAAAGCCGGCTGAATAAAGCCGGCTTTTTCATTTATCACAGGCAGCGAACCGGTTCCAGCTCACATCGCACTAAGGCAACATCGGGACTTACTCAAATACTGGTAAAAATTATCTCCTAATTTGCAGCTTTTTATCGGCAAATATAGAATTGGACTGCGCAAAATAACTTAATAACGATATACTTACGCCACATGGCACAGCGCTTTAGCCGGGAATACATAAGTAGTGGACGCAGACAATAACA
>JACCDZ010686379.1_pt1 | contig 12078 bp, 14 predicted proteins | sample 7449551 | NCBI WGS metagenome assembly JACCDZ01 (sample SAMN15323452, study PRJNA562643) | freshwater metagenome | isolation source: river surface water | place: USA:Blue River Watershed | collected 2017-08-18
GATTACCGACGGCCAGATCGAACGCACCCAATCGTATCGCCGAAATCGAGACGACCAGTTCCGGCAATGAGGTCGTAATCGCCACCAGTGAGGTCCCGATAAAGGTCGCCGTGATGCCGCTTTCTTCCGCGATCCGCCCAGCAGACCAGGCTAAGATGGGGGCGGCGATCAACAGTGCCAGGGCACCGATGGAGAATCCCCACAGGGCCCGGCGAAGCTCGTTACGGCGACTTCCCTCCATGCTCGGCTGCTCGGGATCAGCAATGGACTTGACGACGACTTGATGTTCAAGCTGACGACGGGTCATATCCTCTTGGCGAAAGACCAATCGCATACCCAAAATATAGAGGATCAATAGAACCAGGCTCTCAATCCCCACGCCGAGACGGATGACATCGATTCGTAGCAGCACACAAAATGCCGCGAGCCCCGTCAACACCATGGCGAGCGCTGCCGTCAGCGTATGCCCGAAGGCCGCCTGTTGCCACACGCGTTTGTGACGATAGAGGAGATCAATAAGCCCCAGTGTCAACATGTTGCTCATCCCGGCGCCGAAGAGATCACCGGCGGCAAGATCCGGAGCATCCATCCAGGAAGCGCTCATGGTCGTCAACACTTCGGGCAGCGACGTGGCGGCCGCCATCAAGACCACGCCGACCCACAAGCGTCCCAAACCAGTTAATTCGGCGATCCGATCCCCATGGCGCGAGAGTCTTGTCCCCACAAGGACGATGGCCGCAGCAGTGACGACAAAGACGAACCCTGGAATGATCACGATGATTTCTCCGGATGGAGTTCGAGCAGAAGGACACACCTCACAGTCGGGCATGTTCTACCCGGCAAGGCATGAAGGTCCGATCACAATGAGGCGTGCGGCTGAGGGCCTACCATTGATCTCGAAAAAAGAGGAAGTATCCGATCGCGACCACAATCGCCTGGAGCAGGATAAACCAGCGCAGGAGTGCCCAATTGGTTCCTGCACGGCTCTCCACCATTCTCATATTCGCCATCATCGACGGTTGTGAGAGAATGAATGACGCCACCAGTTCCCGAGCATCTTCTCGGCTGAGGTTTTGCTCACGCTGAACCTGTTCGATCGCTTTGTTGCGGTCGCCCTCCATCAGGGCCTCCAGGGCCCTCTGGGGAAGCTGGACATTCCATTGTAATTCGTTAGCCATAGTGGTACGGAGTCTACCAGAAAAGACTTCTTCCCGTCTCCATGATTTCCACCCGATATTCAGTGGGCCTCATGAATCGACTGCCTCTCGATTATCTCTTGGGGACATCCTATATAATATGGTTGTGTACGACCCAACCCCATAGGCCGCACCCTCGATGAGGGGATCGAAAAGGAGGACGACCATGAGTACCGTCACTGCAGAGATCCCTTTACACGAACAGGTTCAATCCTTTGTCCGCACACCACGCAAAATGCTGATCGGCGGTCGATGGTGTGACGCTACGTCTGGAAAAACATTTGCCACCTATAACCCCGCTACCGGTGACATGCTTGCTCACGTGGCCGAAGGCAATCGTGCCGATGTGAATCACGCCGTCACGGCAGCAAGAGCAGCTTTCGAGAATGGTCCTTGGCGGAAGCTCACCGCCTCCGAACGTGGCCGGTTGATCTGGAAATTGGCGGACTTGCTTGAATCCCATGCCGAAGAATTCGCCCAACTTGAGTCGCTGGACAATGGGAAACCGGTCGGCGTGGCCCGAGCGGCGGATATCCCGCTGGCCATCGACCTGTTCCGATACATGGCGGGTTGGGCAACGAAGATCGAAGGCAATACGATTCCCATTTCAGTGCCCTACACCCCGGGAGCTCAGTACCTGGCCTACACCCTCCGTGAGCCAGTGGGTGTCGTAGCTCAGGTCATCCCCTGGAATTTTCCGCTACTCATGGCAGCATGGAAACTCGGACCGGCTCTGGCCGCCGGTTGCACCGTGGTCTTGAAACCGGCCGAGCAAACGCCGCTCTCTGCCTTGCGGCTGGGTGAGCTGATTTGTGACGCAGGCTTCCCGGACGGCGTCGTGAACATCGTCCCTGGGTTCGGCGAAACTGCGGGCGCAGCACTGGCCGCTCACCCGGATGTCGACAAAGTCGCCTTCACCGGCTCCACGGAGGTAGGCAAGCTCATCCTTGGAGCGGCGGCGGGCAATCTGAAGAAAGTGTCCCTGGAGCTTGGAGGGAAGTCACCGAATATCGTCTGCAAGGACGCCGATGTCGAGGCCAGCATCCCAGGAGTATCCAGCGCGATTTTTTTCAACCATGGCCAATGTTGTTGCGCAGGCTCCCGCTTGTTCATCGAAAAAAGCATCTTCGACAAAGTCGTCGAAGGAGTGGCGGCAGACGCGAAGAAGATCAAGGTCGGACCAGGAATGGATCCCACGACTCAAATGGGGCCACTCGTCTCGGATGAACAACAGCGGCGCGTGCTCAGCTATCTGGAATCCGGATTTTCTCAGGGAGCGAAGGCCGTCACCGGCGGCGGCAGACTCGGCAACAAGGGCTACTTTGTCGAGCCGACCGTTCTCGTCGATACCAAACAAGACATGAAAGTCATGCAGGAGGAAATCTTCGGTCCGGTGGTCTGCGCGATGCCCTTCACGGATGTCGAGGAGGTCTTACCGGCAGCGAATAACTCCATCTACGGACTAGCAGCGGCAGTGTGGACCCGCGACATCGGTAAGGCCCACCGCATCGCGGCGGAACTGCGGGCCGGCACGGTGTGGATCAACTGTTACAACATTCTCGACGCCGCCTTGCCCTTCGGCGGCTACAAACAATCAGGCTGGGGACGAGAAATGGGACACGACGCGCTGGAACTCTACACCGAGGTCAAAGCCGTCACGGTACGGCTGTGAACCGTTAAAGAGCTTTCTGATCCCCGCGCAAGGGCATTCTTTATCGCTGCGGATGCAGTATCCAGGATGCCATGCCAACTGTCTCACGGATTTGCGTGGAACTCTCACGCGCCATTAGAGCTTCGTCTCACCACACCGGGCCACCGATCTTTTCGGCTTCATAGTAGTTGGTTTCGCCTTCGTCGACATGCGTACGGATCATACGAAAACCTAAGTGTTGGAGAGCCCGCGTGTACGCGATTCGACCGAGTGACCAGCATTCGAGACCGGTTGTGACATCCCGCCAGGTTCCCGTTTCGACGGGCGCCGTGAAGAGAAACCGCCCACGTGGATCGAGGATCTCCGAGACTCGATGAAGGAGAGCCAGCTGCTCGTCATCCCGAAGAAAAGACAGGAGACCGATCGAGAGGACCGCCTCGAATGTCCGCCCAAAATAGTTACTTTCCAGAGCCGACGCGCATTGCGTGGGAATTGTGGGGAAACGCAATCGAAATTGTCTCAGTAATGTGGGTGAGGTATCGATCGCCCATACGGCAAGCCCAGCGTCCACGAGGACCTGCGTAAGAGGATATCCTCCGCCGCAGGCAATTTCGACGATAGGAGTCCCAAACGGGAGCGAGCGTGCCCAACGCTCCACGATCTCGACTCCGACACGGGATTGATCTCGAGCGTCAAGATACTTCAGTGCCTGCATTTCGTAGAAACGCCCCACATCGATCATACGGCAACTTCCTCCAATAAGGAATCATGGGTCAAACTGAGAGCCCCCGGCTAGCTATCAGCACTCTCATCCACACGATTCGGAAATGAGACTTCCAAGATAAGACATCTCACATCCATTTGAATGGGCCATGAGGCTCACCAGGAGGAAAACTCTCGTAATCACCCACCTCAGGCCAGACCGTGAAGCCTGGTCGTACATTGGCAAGCCCCGAGTTTGAATGTGAGCAGCAGCGAGCTGTAATCCGTTTCACAGCACTCATTTTTCTCAGAAATACGGATGGCCTATGTGAGCGTTAATCCACGCCCATACTGCTAGTTCGGCTCTAGACTAGACGCCTAGAGACCGAGGTTGATAGCGGTCATCACACCATCGGCCTCGATCATAGTGCGCTCGTCCACAATCTATCTTGTACCACTGTCCTGCAATGGAGAACCAGATCCTACAACGCAATTTCCTGACTCCCCGATATTCCACATGGTTCGTGACAAAACCAACGAGAGGGGAGACATCCAGTTGCGATACGCGATCTCTCCGCTTGATGCACAGCATCTGCCCCCCCGCGTTGGAGCTCGTAGGGCACGGCATGAATTTCATGGCGATAATCATCGATTGCGAGGCCCCCAAGAAGTGGTGGGAGGTAGGGAGACAGCTTCAGCACGAGAGCCATCAACGGGAACACCCTGACTTCTGCTGCAATTCGCAACATCTCAATGAACACAGCACGGTGAAACTCATAGGAGAAATGATCCGAGTACGAGAGTAAGAACTGCAAGCACAGGGCGGGCCTGAACTGTGTAGCAAGGCTTCATCGTTGACGAGTCCAAACGTACGCAGTAGCCTTATACCTTGAGGCCATATAATGCTTCACATCGCTCGTGCAGACACACATGATGCGGAGGCCGTTGCGACGATGGTCGGCGAACTCTTGCATGACATCATGGCAGCGGTGAACGACAAGAGCTTTGGCTTTCATCATGCCGACACGGTCGATCGCGCTCGTGCGTGGATAAAGAAAGGCCTTTATACCGTCCTACTTGCGACACTAGACTCCAAGCCGGTTGCGTTCCTTTCTCTCCATGAAAGCTATGCACTGTATACCGAAGGCGTGTATGGGACGATCCCGGAGTTCTATGTCCGGTCAGCATACCGTTCGCAGGGGATCGGCTCAGCATTGCTGATTGAAGCCAAGGCGATCGGTCATCAACGAGAGTGGAAACGTCTCGCAGTGACAACACCTCCGTTGCCACAATTCGAGCGAACCCTGAGCTTCTACCAACGAAACGGGTTCACCATCTCAGGGGGACGGAAGTTAAAACTGAATCTGTGATGAAGGCCGTGATCCAACTGGAGCGAACTGGCTGTGGGATCGCCAGCGTCGCGGCTCTTGCCGGTGTGACTTACTCCGCTGCAAAGCAAGTAGCCAATCAGATGGGCATCTATGCAACGGACCGCCGATTGTGGTCCACGACCACTCACGTGCGTCGACTCCTGAAACACTATCGGCTCCACGCATCATCGAGACCCTTGCCGTTTAGTTCATGGAATGCACTACCAGATCGAGCACTCTTGGCCATCAAATGGCATCGGGTGAAGGAACGGGACTTTTGGCATTGGGTCGTCTTTGTGAGAGATTCAAGCGGAGCCTACGTACTGGATTCGAGGGCGACCCTGAAACACCATGTGCGAAAAGATTTCTGGCGCATGAAACCCAAGTGGTTTATCGAAGTTCAGTAAGCGGAATAGTCCTTGCCGGTCTCGACTGCCTGGAGTCATCGCATTCGTTGAACGTTATAGGTTTCTCAAATCTTGGTGACCGTGTTCGCCAGGGAGATAGAAGGGTAACTGGCCTATGCGGATCCTCAAAACCGCAGCTCTCTACTTTCTCTTGGTGTTCGGGGCAGGGTTCCTGCTGGGAATCGGACGAGTCCTTCTCATCGTTCCGCTGCTTGGTGAGAGAACCGCAGAACTGCTGGAAATGCCACTGATGCTCGGCATCATCGTCGCCACAGCCAGATGGGTAGTCCGTCACAGGCTTGATACTCGGCAATTTTCTGCGCTGTGCGTCGGCTTCATTGCCCTGGGCCTTGTCTTGGTAGCCGATCTGGCCGTAGGAATATGGCTACGCGGGATGTCGGCAGCCGAGGTGTTCCTGAACCGAGATCCTGTGTCAGGCACTGCCTACTACGCGGCCCTCCTGCTCTTTGCAGTGATGCCGGCTGTCATCAATCGCTTCAAACAGGCTTAACAGGGGATCAAAACAGGGGGTGGTGTGGAGCCGATGCAAAAGGGGCTGCCGCCGGCGCGTCGCCGGCATTACCCAAGAATCTCCAGTTCTCACCATCTTTAACCAAATAGTGGACCTCCCGGAACCAGCTGTCGAGTGTCACTCGCTTTCCGCTCTGTTCATCGGTGCCATACAGCCCTCCCGTGCAGGTCACCTCTACTCGTAGTTTCCCATCCACATTCAAGACCTTGATGTCGGAAAACAAATGGAGCGACTCAAGCCCCTTGTAATGCTCAAACACCTCACCCCAAACCCGGCGCACATCAGCCTGTTTCAACCCATGGTAGTCGTAGGATGCCGCATAAAACTGCATGAGTTCGTCGATCTCTTCTTTTTGTAGGCCTGATTCTGCCCGCTCAAATGCTGCAACAACCCCTTTCACTGCCGGATGATGCAGCAAACCCTTGTGCCCACTGATCTTCTTGCCTTCCACAAGCAGCACCGTCTCCGGCAACACCTGCACCTTCGCCTCCGCCCGAGCCGGGACGAGCGCACAGGAGACGATCATACCCAAGACAAGCAAGGCCACTGCGCTTCGTTCACGTATCATGCTGCCCCCATGAGAACATCTCACCATCTCATTACGGCGCGTCGTATTTCGGAAGGTTGGTTTCATAGCAGGCGGTTAGGCTCTTGCACAGAGTTACGAACCCCATATCATGAAGTACGCAATGCCGGCCGCCACGACCAACACTCCTGCTATCCATCCGATGAATCTCCGTTTGGCCGTGACGAGCACCTGATCGATCTTCTTCTTGAGGGCCGGCTGTGTACCAATGTACGTGACCACCAGCTCCTTCGCTTCCGCCATCCCGATACCGCGCTCCTTTCGCACGAGGTTGATCGCCCCGACCACATTACCCTGCCACAGGGCCTCGATCGTGGCTTTAGAAAGACGTACGGAACGATCTAGTTTGCTTGCCATATCAGGTATCTCGATGGAACAAGGGGGGCATCACATTCGCCTGGCCACGGTGCCCGGGGCTCTATTCTGATCCTGGTCCCTCTTCTATTCCCTTCTTCTAAGTCTAACGCGCTAAAGAATCAAGCATTCAGAAATACCTATCCACGTAGACATTGCATCTCTCGTAGAGAGCACGGCATCATGGCCTGCTCGTTCGTCGACCGCTATGCCACTGTTGCTTCATGTCTTCATCCTCACATTTGTCGTCGGAATCTTGCTTCGATCCCGTGGCATCCTAACCAAGGTGCATGCTGAACGGTTGGCCACGTTCGTGTTCTCGGTCAGTCTGCCGGCGACGATTCTCGTCTCGCTTGATCCTGTCGCCCTAACTTCAACAGCGTGGAAACTCCCTCTGGCTGCCTGCCTTATTACCCTCCCGATGATCTTCTGTTCCTGGGGGCTGGCCCGCCTCCTGTCGCTTCCACGTGAGACGCAAGGTGGATTCATCTTGGCCACAAGCTCCATCAATTCCGTCTATTTTGCCTTTCCCGTCACACTGGCCACATTCGGTGAAGAGGGTCTGACATACGCCGTGCTCTTCGACCTCGGCCAAACGACGCTGACCCTGACCGTTCTCTATGGTCTCGCGGTGTGGCACAGCACTGGGACTGCCACCCGTAGATCGGATGCAATCCGTCTCCTGTCATCACCGCCGTTATGGGCCCTGGCGTGCATCCTTACCATCAAATTGTCAGGGCAACATCTCCCACTCTGGCTCATTGAGCTACTCACGCCATTGCACTTCACGACGACGCCACTTGCCAGTCTGGTGCTCGGTCTCTCAATCAGTTTCTCCACGATCCGGCGAACAGCGCGTCTGGCGACAGTGGGTGTGGCGACAAGGATCGGCGGCGGGCTACTGCTCGGATCGATCGCCGTGTGGGTATTAGGGCTGACCGGAGTGGAACGAGCGGTCGTGCTCTTGATCGCCGCGATGCCCTCGGCGGTCAGCGCACTCATCATTGCGGCTGAAGCGCAGCTTGATGAGGAACTGGTAGCCTCGATCGTGGCCCTTTCCATGTGCCTCGGTGTGCTGATGCTCCCCTGGCTCCCCCGACTGGCCGCGATGCTGTTGGGATGAGCTTCTCTTGCCTACGACGGCTTACTGAGAAACCTAGGCCGATCTCGAACGGAGACCATTTTCACGAGATCCCGCACAGAGAGCACCCCGACGATCTTTCCGCTTTCCGTCACGGTCAAGTGTCGCACGCCCTGTTCGGCCATCGCCTTACTGGCGTCACGGACCGTGCGATTGACATCAATGCTGAGCAGTGGCGAGCTCATCACAGCGCTGATGTGCGTATGCGCTCCTGCACGATTGACCGCAAGTCCTTTCCGGACCAGAACGCACTCGGTCACAATGCCGACGATCTCGCCCGCCTCCATAGTCAACAAGGACCCAAGCCGCTTCTCGCGCATCAACTGAGCCGCAGCGAGAAGAGTCGCGTCGCTCGGAATCGTCGCAAGTGTGGTTGCCATCAGGATGCTCAACGGACGATAGACCTGGTCAAGATCGCTGACTGGGCCGCTCTCCGCATCCACGAACGATCGAACCAGGTCCCTCACGGAGACGATCCCGACAATTTCTCCAGCCTCCGCCACACAGAGGTGACGGATATGATTGGTTTCCATCACATGACTGGCATCCAACATGGTGCGGTCCCCCGTGATCGTCACAATTGGACTGACCATCACCTGATTCGCCGTCGTCACCATGGGGTCTAATCCCGCAGCCAGAACTTTCCGCACGAGATCCGTCTCCGTCAGAATGCCAATCGGCCCTCGGGTGGGATCATCCGACTCGACCAATAGACAGCCGATCCGCTTGACGCTCATTCGTTCAGCGACAGCCGTCACCGTCGCCTTCGGTGAGACGACCTCCAAGTAGCGATGCATAAACTCCTTCACCAACCCGCCCCCATGCTCACCCATCTCAACTCCTTGTCTCACGATGAGGTTGTTCGCTCCCTGACTATCGTTGTCAGAAACCCCGGATGACGACTATACCCGATTACTGATCACCCTTTGAAGGAATATGCCCTTGCTCAATAACAACATCTCCGCATCCTTCGGGACCAGGAGTCAGCCTGTCAAACCCATGACCCATGTTTCATCCGGTAATCCATGAACAGTGATGTTCTATCTCTTGCAGAGGACGTTTGTTCGTTTGAAGCCTCTCGAAGAAAGGCCGAACCATTTCAAAGCGACTCCCCGTGCTACGGTGAACTACTAGAGTCATTTGCCTTCACTTCCTTCACTTGGAACTGCTTCCACTCGATCCTTCCGGCCTAGCGGCTCGAACAGCTCTCGCAGACACAACCTGTTATATTTACGTACGAATCCACCCATTCCTCGAATCGGTCCAACCCGCCTCTCCGTCTATGCCTTTCATGGCACCTAATTTGCTCCACTGCCTTGAGATAAAGGGTTTGCACTCTGAAGGCCAAACACATGGGACAGCCGATCCCCCCTATCACTGCGCGAATTGAATGGTGTCGACAACGATCGAGGCAAGCTGGTAGCGAGCCAGAAGCAGATAGCTGGCAAGCCGAAGCGGATGGGCTTCGAGATGCCGTGATGAGTCGAGACCACAGCGAAGACTATCGGCTCTGTTCTCCGGAAATTCGTGAGCGATATTTGCTGGGCCTCCAAGACGGGATCGCCATGCTGCAAACGACACGTGTGCGACAGACGAATCATGCTACGGCTCCTGGAATTCCACAAGCAGATCTACGGATAGAGCTCAAAACACGATCGGGAGGTGAATGATGAATTGCCAACGCTGCAACGGGTTCGCAGTCTATGACGATAGCGTCGTCGTACAAACCGGTTCGTCCTCGGAGGTTCATGCCTGGCGTTGTATCAATTGTGGAATGATCGTCGACGAGGTCATTCACCGGAATCAGCAAGTCCTTCCGCGACGAAAGGGATCGGGCGGACCCAAACTCCGTCAATATGGGAATGAGGCTGCCTGACGGACCTCCCTCCAACGGACGTGTCCCCACCCTCAACGCAACTGCGAAACTAGGGCAATACGCTCTCGGCTTCACTTCGCTCCTGATCCCGCCTCCACTCGCCGGAACGCAGAAGCTTGTCTCCAAGTCCGACGGCTAGGTTGCGGTAGATAATCACGCCGATATCGGGACGACGTCGAATGAGGTCCTCCAGATCTTGTCGAGGAAGTTCGGCGACCTCGATCTCACTCACTGCCATCGCCGTGGCAGAGTGAGGTCTGGCCGACAGCAGAGAGACTTCACCGCAGGTCTCCCCGGTGTGAATGGTGCCGATGATGGCCGGAGACGGTCCGCCGCTGATGGCAACCTGACCCTGAAGCACTACATAGAGTCGGTCGGTTGGATCGCGCTCGGCAAAGAGTCGCTCACCGCTTCGCATGTTTTTCACTGTGCACACTCCGGCCAACCTGGTCGCCTGTTCGGTATTCATTCCATGAAACAACGGGACTTCTTTGATCGCCCGAGCCATACGAGGCGCAATGACGCATGTCGCAAATCCGCGCATCACGACATCGGCCACGGCTTGAACAGGCTCGGTCAGACCAAGTGGCCCCAAGTCTTGTAGTTTGTTCAGCCGCACCATTTTCACGATGTCGAGCCGTTCGACCTGATAAAACACCATGGCCGGCACATAGGCGACCGGAAGAAAATTCAGCTCGAGCAACGTTCGCTGCATACGCGGCGCATAGGCACTCACATCGATCTCAATGTACTCAATGCCCATTTCCTCCCGACACTTCCGCTCAAGTTCGCCCAGGAGAAAGCGCACCACATCATCAGCCAACGCAATGAGTTCGAACACTCGTACGGTGTGCTCAACCGGGTCCATGGTATAGCCGACTGCTCCAACGACCTGACTACCGGAGCGAGCCAGAAAGTAGTTGGTCTGGCGGGCTTGCAGCTTGAAGAAGCCATAGTCCAACCGCACCGGCCCAAAGATTTCACGATTCCTGACTCGCCCCCGTTCAATACGTAGCAGAGCCGGATAGCCCTCGGCTTGCAACTGTTCCAGTCGGTAATCGCCGCCGGGCGGATAGGAAGCGGAGTCTTCATCCACAATGAAATCCGGTGTGAGCGGCGGCTGGCTCATCACGAGATTGGCCAGGGCATAGGCCTCGGGAATGATGCGCGGATTGTTGCGACGCAAGCTCAGCGCATCGCCGAAATATCGAGCCAACAGCGCAAAGCTCTCGCGGTGACGGAAGAAGTGCTTGAGTGGCAAAAATCCCGTGGCGATGAAACCCTGCGCAAGACTGATACGCTGAGCATAAGGATGCACGGTGCGGGCAACGACGAGTCCCACATGCAACCGATTCTTGATGGCCTCGAGCCGCTTATCCATCAGCAGCTTCCCGACATGCATGCGACGATAGTCGGGATGTACGGCAAGACGACCAAATTCTCCAACCAAGTCCGAATGGGCCCCGAAGTCGAACAGCACGGAGGCCGTGCCCACGACCCTTCCTGAATCCGTATCTTCGGCCACAAGAATCAGCGCGTCATCCGTGAACACAGAGCGCTTCAGCCAGAGTTCATCATAGAGTTCGCGATGGGGATAATCGGTGCCGTACACGGCGAGAAAGATCTCGCGGATCTGGCCGACATCCTCTTCGCGGGCTTCTCGGACTCTGATCATACGTGCCCCGTTGCGGTGGGTCAGGAAGGTGGTGTTCTCATGCGCAGTTGCCGGCCAGCGACTTTGGCGATGGCCCGATAATAGGCTGCACCAACAGCCAGAGCTTCTTCATTGAAGTCGAACTTGCTCGAATGTGCCGGATAGCCTTCCCGACCTGGAACTTGGCTGCCAAATCGGACATAGGCGCCCGGAATCTTTTCTAAGTAATAACTAAAATCTTCCGCTCCCATATTGGCCGTCTTCATGGGCAGCACATTCGCCTCTCCGACCGCTTCGATCGCGGCACGCCGTGCGAGGCCCGCCATCTCCGAACCGTTGATGAGCGGCGGTGTGCCTTCAGTGACCGTGATATGGATCTTCGCCCCATGTAGCTGCGCGATCGACTCGGCAATACGGCGAACGGAATTGAGTAATTGTTGGCGGACAGACGGATCTTGCGCCCTCACCGTCCCTTCCAACTTGGCCTGTCCCGCAATCACATTCGGCGCAGTCCCGGCGTGAAACTGGCCGACCGAAACAACCGAAGGGCGAGCCGGATCGACCTCTCGTGAGACGATCGTCTGCAACGCCATGATCATGAGGCTCCCC
>JACCDZ011915954.1_pt1 | contig 12074 bp, 10 predicted proteins | sample 7449551 | NCBI WGS metagenome assembly JACCDZ01 (sample SAMN15323452, study PRJNA562643) | freshwater metagenome | isolation source: river surface water | place: USA:Blue River Watershed | collected 2017-08-18
ACCAAATGTGCGAAAAACCAAAAGAAGACGGCATGACTTACTCCAAAACAAAACGAACGGGGATGTTGAACCACATGGCCTCTGGCGTGCCGCTGCGACGGCCCGGCACAAAGCGCCAACGCTGCACGGCCTCAAGTGCGGCTTGGTCTAAACGGGGAAAACCACTGGAGGTGCGCACCTCGGCTTTTTCAGGCAAGCCTTGTGTGCTGATGAACACGCGCACGATGACCGTGCCTTGCTCGCCCAAGCGGCGGCTGGCGCGTGGGTAGGCGGGGGGTGGGTTTTTCAAATAGTCGGCATCGGCCGAGGGTTCAACCAAACTGGGTGCGCCTGCTTTGCCCGATGCTGTGGCGGGCGCAGCAGCTGCGGTGGACGCGGCGGCGGTTTCTTGGGCGTTGCTGCTGTTGGAATTCAGTGGGGGCGCATCGTTTTTGCTCACGCTCTTTGTTGGTGTGGGCGCAGGCTGCGGTGTTGGTTTGGCAGGTGTGAGCGGCGCAGCGTTGGGGATGTCAGACACCACATCCGCCATCATGACTTGGCCTGATTCATCTGAGGCCGGCAACTCGGCCAATTCGCGTTGCACCACCCACAGCAAGCCCGCGTGTATCAGCAGCACAGCTGCAATGGTGTTGCGCAGCCGTGCGTTGGAAATGTGGTGCGGGTAAAGCGTGTTCATGCGCAGCTTAGGTGTTGGCCCACTGACGCAGCAGGTTGTGATACACGCCCGTGAGCGCCGTGGTCTCGGTCGTTTCGCCCAGTTGCGCACGCAGCTTGAGCAAGTTCATGTCGAGCTCGAACAAGGTGCGGCGTTGCTCGTCACTGCGCACCATGCTTTCAATCCAAAAGAAACTCGCCACACGTTCACCGCGTGTGACGGGCGTGACCTCGTGCACGCTGGTGCCGGGGTAGAGCACCGCATCGCCTGCGGCGAGCTTGACGCCTCGGCTGCCATAGGTGTCTTGCACCAAGAGTTCGCCACCGTCGTAGCTGGCGGGGTCGCTTAAGAAAACGGTGCACGACACATCGGTGCGCACCCACTCGCCGGTGGCTTGTGAGTGCATCACTGCACCATCCACATGCGGGCCAAAGTGGTTGGCGTCGCCGCGATAGCGGTTGAACAACGGGTTGAAAATTTTGCGTGGCAGTGCCGCAGAAAAAAACAAAGCATCGCGTTTCAACGCACCCAAGATGAGCGCTTGCAACTGCTTGGCTTGTGCACTGCTTTGCGACAGTTGCGTGTTGTTCTTGACCGTTGCTGCTTGCGCACCTGCGCTGATGCGCCCTTCCAGCCAAGGGGCATCGTCGCCCAACAAGGATTGAGCGGTGTGTAGTTCCTCAGGCGTGAGGACATTGCGCAGGTGCAGCAGCATGGGCTTTCCTTTAGAACATCGATTTCCAGCTCAGCTCCACACGGCGCGGTGCGCCGGGGCCGTAAAAGCCGCGGTACAAGGTGTCGGCATAGAGCTTGTTGGTGAGGTTGCTCACGTTGAGCTTGAGCAAGTTCGCGTCGTTGATGGCGTACTCCGCCATCGTGTCGACGGTGGTGAATGCCGCTGCAACTTTGGTGCGAGCGCCGTCAGGGTTTTGTTCGCCGCGGTAATTCAACCCGCCACCCAAGCGCCAAGCACTGTTGATGCAGTAGGTGGACCACAGGCTGGCGCTGTGTTTGGGCGTGAGTGCCAAACGGTCGCCTTTGCCTTGTGCCCCTGTGCCTGTGGCAGCGATGTTGCTTTCATCAATCGTGGCCTCTGGAATCCAGGTGTGGTTGTAGAACATCTCCCAAGCGGGTGTGAAACGGCCGGCAAAGTTGAACTCCATGCCCGTGGCATGTCGCTTCCCAGAAAGCAACATTTGGGTGGCGGCACTGTCGGCGTCGGTGTTGCGCTCGTTGTATTTTTCCGAATGAAATAAAGCTATGCCTAACAAACCTTTGCCCTCAAAAATTTCAAACTTGCTGCCGACTTCAAGGTTGCGACTTTTTTCTGGCGGGGTATTTGCTGCCTTGGCGTTGGCAGAGCCGGGGGCGTAACTGCCCAAGGCGAATTGATAGGTGTCGCCCGAGGTGTTGTAGGACGTGCCGTACGACGTGTAATACGTGGTGCTGGGTGCGGGCTGCCAAATGGCCCCAAGGCGGGGGCTCCACAAGTTCTCGCCCATGGCGAAGCGGTTGTTGGCGGTGTCTTGGTAGTTCGCTGTGAAGCGATCCAAACGCAGGCCGCCGAGCACTTTCACTTGGGTAGTGATGCTGATGGTGTCCTGCGCATACAGCCCCAAGTTGTCGGCTTTGAATTGGTTCATCGCCACCGAGCGTGCGTCTGCAATGAACTGGCCGTCGTTGGGTGTGCCGACCGTGGTGCCTAAAGCAGCGGACAGTCCGGCCGTGGCGCTGTTGTTGCGTAAGGCTTTGTCTTGGCTGAAGTCCACACCAGCGATCAGGCTGTGTTGGTGACCCAGCCATTCAAAGTTTTGGTTGAAGTCACTCTGCAGTTGCAGCACATCGCTTTCGCCGCGCCGGGCTTTCAAACCACGGCTGAGGGGTGTGCTGTCGTTGACGGCGGCTAAGGTGGTGGGGTTGGTGAAACGGACCGCACTGGCCAACAGGTCGCGTTCGTAATGGCCGAAGCGAAGCGTGGTTTTCAGTTCGCTGTCTTGGCTCAATCGGCGGGTGTGACCCAGCGTGACATTCGAGCTTTGCGTCTTCAAATAATCGCTGCTGAGACCGTAGTAGTTTTTGGCATGGAGCACCGGAACAATCACACCCGAGGCGTTGTTGCTCGCGGTGCTGGTGCCGTTGTCAATCAGCCAAGGGTGGTTGTAAAGCGGGCGGCCATCGGTTTCGAGGTGGTAGACGCCAACGGTGTATTCGTCACGCTCGCCAATGCCTGTGCGGTAAGCGCCAGCAATGCCTTTTTTACCAACCTTCGCACCCCAGTTGTCGGCGGTGTGCGTCATCGCATTCACGCGCAACGCTGAAGATTCATCGGTTTGCTTGTTCATGTCCGCCGTCATGCGTTTCATCTGGCCGCTCCCGATGGTGACGTTGGTTTCGTTTTGGTCCATCAAAAAGGGTTGTTTGTTGACTTGGTTGACCACGCCACCAGTCGAGCCTTTGCCAAACAACATCGACGCTGAGCCTTTGAGCACTTCGACACGGTCTGTGTTAAAGGTGTCGCGCTCAATCAGTGGCGCATCTCGCAAACCATCGACATAGATGTCACCCGCTTGGCCCAGCGAAAAGCCGCGCATGCGCACGTCTTCTTCTCCGGTTTCGCCGGCTTGAAACGTCACCCCCGCAGTCGCCTTGAGCACTTCTCGGAAGTCGTCGTAGTTGCGGTCTGTCATGAACTTTTCTGTCATGACCGTCACGGTTTGAGGGATGTCTTTGAGTTGTTGATGGCCTTTGGCAATGGTGGTTTGTTTGACCAACAAACTTTCTTTCGACAGGTTGGGGTCTTGCGTGTCTGTGACGGTGACGGTTTTGAGCGTCTTTTCTTCGCTTTGCGCTTGGGCTGGGGTGGCCACGCCCAAAGAGCCGGCCAACATGAGGGCTGCGATGGGTAATAGCGGACCGGGTGCCTTAACGGCAGGTTCAAAGGTGTGTGCTTGGCGCACAGCAAAGCCATGGGGTTGATCCATTTGAAATTCCAACATTGAAAAGGAGGCAGGCAAGCTGCCTGATCAATCGCTGGCTATCAACAACCCGAAGGCGTGAATGGCTGGCTATTTACACCTGCTGCAAGTGCGTGACGTGCAGCAGGCGAGGCTTTACTTGAAGCCCACGCGGTCTAGCATTTGCTGGACCTTGATTTGGTTCATCCCCACGGCACTGATGGGCACCAACTCACTTTTGAAGTTGCCGCCCGTCATGGCTTTGAGCGCGGGGTTGTCCAGCTTCATGCCTTTGACCACGGGCCATTCGTTGTTGCCGTTGGCAAAGTGGTTTTGTGCTTCAGGGCTGACGAGGTATTCCAAAAACTTGGCGGCGTTGCTGGGGTTCTTCGAATAGCGTGCCACCGCGCCGCCGGCTACGTTCACGTGCGTGCCCCAGCTTTGTTGGTTAGGAAACACCACGCCCACGCGCTCGGCCACGGCCTTGTCGCCAGGGTTGGTTGAGCGCATCAAGCGCGCCAAGTAATAGGTGTTGGTCACTGCGATGCCGCACTCGCCACTGGCAACGGCTTTGATTTGGTCGGTGTCACCGCCCTTGGGTGCGCGGGCCATGTTGTCGACCATGCCTTTGAGCCAGGCCTCTGTTTTTTCAGGGCCGAGGTGTTCGGTCATGGCGCCAAACAAACTCAGGTTGTAGGGGTGCGAACCTGAGCGAATGCACAGCTTGCCTTTGTTCTTGGGGTCGGCCAATTCTTCGTAGGTGTCTACATCGTCGCGTTTGACTTTGAGTTTGTCGTACACCACCACGCGGGCGCGTGTGGACAAACCAAACCAGGCCGTGCCGCCTTCGTCGGTGGGCTTGGCGCGCAATTGAGAAGGCACAGCGGTTTCGAGGGTTTTGGACTTGATAGGCAAGAACATGCCATCGACTTCGCCCTTCCACAAGCGTGTGGCGTCCACCAGCAAGATCACATCTGCGGGTGAGGCTGAGCCTTCGGCCTTCAATCGGGCGATGATGCCGGCGTCGTCCGAGTCGACGCGATTGATCTTGATGCCGGTGGCTTTGGTGAAGTCGCTGTAAAGCGCTTCGTCGGTGGGGTAGTGGCGCGCTGAGTACAAATTGATCACGGGGTCATTTGCCCAAGCGGACGAGCTGAACAAGCTGCTGCTGACAGCCGTCAGGGCCAATGACAAAACAGAAAGGGTGCGACGCATCAGGCGACTCCAAGTTAAAAGCTTGGATGAAGTGTACATCAAATGCGAATCATTATCATTTGACTTAAATCAAATGCCCCTGCCAAGGGAGCGGTTTTGGAGGTGCGCGGTCAGTCGCGACGCAGGGTGCGGCTGAGCAAGATGACGGGCAACAAACCCACCAGCACCAGCGCCAGCGAGGGCAAGGCGGCCTCACCCAACCGTTCGTCACGGGCGAGTTGGTAGGCCATGACCGCGAGCGTGTCGGTGTTGAAGGGACGCAGCACCAAGGTGGCGGGCAGCTCCTTCATCACATCGACCAACACCAGCAAAGTGGCGGCGGCCACAGGCTTTTGCAGCAAAGGCCAATGCACACGACGCACCAGCGAGAAACCCGACGTACCCAACATGCGCGCACTGTCATCGAGTGACGCGGGCACGCGTGCATAGCCGCTTTGCACCGATTGCAACGCCACCGCCACAAAGCGCACCAGGTAAGCCCAGACCAACCCGAGCACCGTGGCGGTGAGCCAAAAGCCCACACCCGATTGCGGCCAGGTGGCCTGCACCCAGCCCACGGGCAAGAGCAAGCCCACCACGATCACCGCGCCCGGCACGGCGTAGCCCAAGCTCACTAAACCCATGACTTGTCGCGTCAACCAATTGGGATGCAAGCGTGCTTGTGACGCCAGCAGCAAGGCGGAACCGACAGCGAGAAGCGCGGTCATGCCACCGAGTGACAAACTGGTGAGCGACCATTGAGCGAAGCGCTCCCATGGCAGGTCGACCACACCGTCACCCTGCAGTAGGGCGCGAAACATGAACAGCACGGGCAACACAAAACCACACAGCACTGGCAGCACACACATGGTCCAAGCCACAGCAGCGGAGACGCCATGCAACTTCAAGGGCTGCGATTCGCTGCCATGACGATCGACGCGCGCGCTGGCAAAACGCAACCGCGACTGCGCGCGTTGCTCAGCGGCCAACAAGGCCACCACCACCACCAACAGCAAGGTGGCGAGTTGTGCGGCAGCAATGCGGTTGTCCATCACCAGCCACGCTTTGTAAATGCCAGCGGTAAAAGTTTGGATACCAAAGTAGCTCGAAACGCCAAAGTCGGCCAAGGTCTCCATCAGAGCCAAGGCGGTGCCGGCTGCAATGGCAGGGCGCGCGAGTGGCAGGGCCACTTGCATGATGCGACGCGACAACGGGGCACCCAACAGCCGCGCGGCTTCCATCAAATGGTTGGCACGTTCGGACAGCGCGGTACGTGCCAGCAAGTAAACATAGGGATACAAAGCCAAGGTAAACACGCAAGCCGCGCCCCACACGTTGCGGACTTCTGGGAACACGCGCCCCTCCACGCCCAAGACTGAACGGAGGGTGGTTTGCAAGGGTCCGCTGAACTGCAGATAGTCGGTGTACGCGTAGGCCACCACATACGCGGGCATGGCCAAGGGCAGCAGCAGCGCCCACTCCAGGGTGCGACGCATGGGAAAGTCAAACAAGGTGACGGCGGCGGCCGACACCGTGCCCATGCTGATCACGCCCACACTCACCAACACGCACAAGCCCAAGGACGTGCCCACATAGTCGGGCAGCACAGTGTGGGCCATCTCGGCCAAGATGCTGGCCGATGCGCTGTTCCATTGCGCCCAGGACGCGAGCACGGTCAACACCGGCAATGCCAACAGCAAAGCCAACAGCAGCAAGACGACGCGAATCAACCCACGTGAGCTAAAAACCATGCGGCATTGTAGGGATGCTGCGCACAAGGGGCTCTCTACAATGGCGCTATGTTTTTAGATGTCGCCCAGCTGTCGGTCAGCTACTCCGAGCGCACACGGCCCTCAGTGGACCGTGTCAGCCTGGGGCTGCGCGCCGGAGAAATGGGTGTGCTGATCGGCCCGTCGGGCTGCGGCAAAACCACCTTGCTGCGCGCGGTGGCTGGACTCGAGCATGCCAGCGCGGGTGAGGTGCGTTTGGCGCAATCCGTGGTCAGCAGCGCGTCCATGCATGTGGCGCCCGAAGCGCGCCGCATTGGCATGGTGTTTCAAGACTACGCCCTCTTTCCGCACTTGAGCGTGCAAGACAACATCAGCTTTGGATTGCACAAACAGCCGCGTGCTGAGCGCGAGGCGCGCGTGCGCGAGGTGTTGGCCTTGGTCGGCTTGGCCAGCAGCGCCGATCGTTACCCGCACGAACTGTCGGGTGGCCAGCAACAGCGCGTGGCCTTGGCCCGTGCGTTGGCACCCAAGCCGCAACTTTTGTTGTTGGACGAACCGTTCTCCAACCTCGATGTGGAGTTGCGCGAACGCTTGGCCTTGGAAGTGCGCGGCATTTTGAAAGAAGCGCAGACCACCGCTTTGTTTGTGACCCACGACCAAATGGAAGCGTTTGCCATTGGCGATGTGATTGGCGTGATGTCCGAAGGACGTTTGCACCAATGGGACGACGCCTACACGCTGTACCACCGCCCGGCCACGCGTTTTGTGGCGGAGTTCATTGGTCACGGTGTGTTCACGCCTGCCACTTTGCGCGAGGTAAACAACCAAGTGGTGGTCCACACCCCCATGGGTGATTTGACCGACGTGGCCGAATGTCCGCTGCCCTGCACCTTTGCGGCCGGTGAGTGCGATGTGTTGCTGCGTGCCGATGACATCGTGCACGACGACGACGCCCCAGTGAAAGCCGAGATCATTCGCAAATCATTTCGTGGCTCTGAGTTCTTGTACACCTTGCGCTTGAGAACCGGCGAGACCGTCATGGCCCATGTGCCCAGTCACCATGACCACACCGTGGGCGAGTGGATTGGCATTCGCGCCGAGGTCGACCACGTGGTGACATTCAACCGTGCTTGTCCCGTGCATGGCCACGATTTGTGCAACATGCCGTGTTCGGGGCATGCAACCCCCGAGCAGACGATTCAGTTTCACCCCAAAGCCGAGGCTTGATTCCTACGCGCTTATGCGTGGGTGTTGGAGAAGCGCACCGAGAAGCGCGCCCCCGGCATGGGCTTGCCAGGTGATGCATCTTCCAGTGTGACGATGGCGGCGTGCTGGTGCGCAATTTCCATCACGATGGGCAAGCCCAAACCGGAGCCATCCGCTTCGGTGCCCAAGGCGCGGTAGAACGGTTGGAACACCAAATCGCGCTCGGCCTCGGGGATGCCTGGGCCGGAGTCTTCCACCTGCAGCACCACCACTTTGCCAAACCGGTCCGCCAAGATGCGTAAGGTGATGACGCCGGGTTGCTGTTCGGATGAGGGCGTGTAGTTGATGGCGTTGTCCACCAAATTGCGCACCATCTCTTTCAGGAGCGTCGGGTTGCCCATCACTTGGACGCCGTGGCTGCCAGCGCTGGCGCCTTCGTAGCCCAGGTCGATGTGCTTGTCCAGTGCGTGTGGCAAGGAGTCTTGAATCACGTCGCTTACCAAGTCGACCAAATCGCAGGGGGTCCGCGCGATGTTGGTGCTGCCGCTTTCTGCACGTGCCAGCGACAGCAGTTGGTTCACGGTGTGCGTGGCGCGGATGCTGGCGCGACCAATCAGCTTGAGGGATTGCTTGAGTTCGTCCGCGCTCGAATCTGCGCGTTGCGCCAAGTCCGCCTGCATGCGCAAGCCCGCGAGCGGTGTTTTCAGCTGGTGCGCGGCATCGGCCAAGAAACGCTTTTGCGTGGCGATGGATTCTTTCAATCGCGTCAACAAATCGTTGATTGACGCGACCAACGGCACCACCTCTTGCGGCACCGACGAATCGTCGAGCGGGCTCAAGTCGTCGGGCTTGCGCAAGCGGATGCGCTCTTCCAATTTGTTGAGCGGGCGAATGCCCCGTGCCAAGGCCAGCCACACCAACAACACCGCCAGCGGCAGTGTGACAAACTGCGGCAGCATCACGCCTTTGATAATTTCCGTGGCCAAGACCGAGCGTTTCTCCAGTGTTTCGCCGACTTGCACCAACACGGGTTTGGCGCCGGGCAAATCGAGTCGCACCCAGGTGTAGGCCACGCGCACATCAGCGCCGCGCATCTCGTCGTCGCGGATGCGGACCTCGCCTGGCAAAGCGGTCTCTTCGTTGGGAGGCAGCGGAAAGTCACGCTCGCCACTGATGAACTCACCGCGCGTACCCAGCACTTGGTAGTAAATCAAGTCGGCGTCGTCGGCGCGCAGTATTTCGCGCGCAGGCAGCGGCAAGTTGAAATACATGCGTGTTTGGTCGCTTTTGACCAACTGCGCCAAGGCTTGCACGTTGTACTCCAAGCCTCTGTCAAACGGGCGGCCCGCAATGTTTTGCGCCACCAACCACGTGAGCGCCAAACTGACCGGCCATAGCAGCAGCAGCGGCGTGAGCATCCAATCCAGGATCTCGCCAAACAGCGAGTGTTGCTCGCGCCGAAACAGCTTGCTCATGGAGGCGGGGTGAACTTAACCCGGAATTTTTTCGAGGCAATAGCCCAAGCCGCGCACGGTGGCAATGCGGATCGGGCCCTTCTCAATCTTCTTGCGCAAGCGGTGGATGTAGACCTCGATGGCGTTGTTGCTGACCTCTTCGCCCCATTCGCACAGACGCTCCACCAATTGGTCTTTGCTGACCAAGCGACCGCTGCGTTGCAACAGCACTTCCAGCAAGCCGAGTTCGCGTGCAGACAACTCCACCATCTTGCCGTCGATGGTGGCGACGCGGCCGGTTTGGTCATAGACCAAGGGGCCGTGTTTGATGGACGAGGTGGTGCCGCCCATGCCGCGGCGCGTCAGGGCGCGCACGCGTGCTTCAAGCTCTTGCAGGCTGAAAGGTTTGGCCATGTAGTCGTCGGCGCCGTAGTCCAGGCCTTTGACGCGCTCTTCCACGCTGTCCGCGGCGGTGAGGATCAACACCGGGATCGATGAGCCACGCGAACGCAAGCGCTTGAGCACTTCGAGGCCGTGCATTTTGGGCAGACCCAAATCCAAGATGAGCAAATCAAACTCATCGGTGGTCATCAGCGCGGCATCGGCTTCGGTGCCACTGGCCACGTGATCGGCGGCAGCGCCAGACGCGCGCAAAGTTCGAAGCAGGCCGTCGGCCAAGACCAAGTCGTCTTCAGCAATCAGGATGCGCATGGGGAGTCTCCAGCTGGTTCTGCGTTTTTAAAGGGTCAGGGTCGTGATTCTAGGCCTGAGTACGCGCCGGCATAGGCTTCGAGCCCCAGCGTCACCACGGTGGCCACGTCTGCGCCGACTTCTTGCTTGAACTCTGCCTCGGCTTGCGCCACCGCTTGCTCGAACGCGCGCAACCACGCCAGGCCGGTGTCGGTGAAGACGATGCGTCGTGCGCGCGCATCGAGCGGGTCGGGCGTGCGCGCCACCAGACCCCAGGCCTCGCATTGGGTCACTAGGTCGCCCATGGCTTGCTTGGTCATGCCCGCACTGTCTGCCAGCTCACTCAAGCGTGAGCCTTGCAAACTCAGGTGGCGTGTGATGTGGATGTGCGCGGCGCTCACCTGGGCACGTGCAGCAAGGTTGGACAGCGCCAAGGGCACATCGACGTTGTGCGCCATGAGGTGCAGCACACGCGCATCAAAGCGCCGCATGGCGTGGCCGAGCAGGCGCCCGAGGTGGGCTTGTCGCCAGTCTTGTTGGGCTGAAAACGTGGGGGAAGGTGGCATCTTTAAATGGTAAGGCAAACTGACCAAAAAAAGTGTTTACAAGTTTTGACTTTGCGGTAAAGTACTGGTCAAGCATCCAGCTGTTGATAAAAGCAGTGGCCGGATATTCCAGGTAAGTCCTTGATCCCACGGAGATTTTTATGAACAACAAACCCATCGTCGCCGACAGCGAAAAAGCCAAAGCCCTGCAAGCCGCCTTGGCCCAGATCGAAAAACAATTCGGCAAGGGCACCATCATGCGCTTGGGTGAAGGCGAAATCATTGACGACATCCAAGTCGTCTCCACCGGCTCCTTGGGTTTGGACATCGCCTTGGGCGTGGGCGGTTTGCCCCGTGGTCGCGTGATTGAAATCTACGGTCCTGAGTCTTCAGGCAAAACCACCCTCACCTTGCAGGTGATTGCTGAGATGCAAAAGCAAGGCGGCACCTGTGCGTTTGTGGATGCCGAGCACGCGCTGGATTCACAGTACGCCCAAAAGCTCGGCGTGAACTTGCAAGACCTGCTCATCAGCCAGCCCGACACCGGCGAGCAAGCGCTGGAGGTGGTCGACAGCTTGGTGCGCTCTGGTGCCGTGGACTTGGTGGTGGTGGACTCGGTGGCTGCGTTGACACCCAAGGCCGAACTCGAAGGCGACATGGGCGACTCACTGCCCGGTTTGCAAGCCCGTTTGATGAGCCAAGCCTTGCGCAAATTGACGGCCTCGATCAAGAAGACCAATTGCACGGTGATCTTCATCAACCAAATCCGCATGAAGATCGGCGTGATGTTTGGTTCCCCCGAAACCACCACCGGCGGTAACGCGCTGAAGTTCTATGCCTCGGTGCGTTTGGACATCCGTCGCACCGGCACCATCAAACGTGGTGACGAGGCCGTGGGCAACGAAACCAAAGTCAAGGTGGTGAAGAACAAAGTGGCGCCTCCATTCAAGACCGCCGAGTTCGACATCTTGTTTGGCGAAGGCATCAGCCGCCAAGGCGAAATCATCGACATGGGTGTGAATGCCAAAGTCATTGAAAAGTCCGGTGCTTGGTATGCCTACAACGGCGAAAAGATTGGCCAAGGTCGCGACAACGCACGCGAGTTTTTGCGTGAAAACGAAGCCTTGGCTTTCGAGATCGAAAACAAAGTGCGCGACTCCTTGGGTATTCCGCTGTTGGCTGGCGGCGTAGAAGCGCCGGCTGCCAAAGAAGAAAAAGCCCCGAAGGCCGCCAAGCCAGCGAAGGAAGTCAAAGGCGCTGCGGATGCCGACGCCGATGGCGTGATCGCTTAAGGCTTGATCCCCTTAGGCTTCACCACCGTCAACGAGCCCGCTGCATGACACACGACGTCGATACCCACGAAGGCGCGAAAACGAAGGCGAAAAAGGCCGCCGGTTTTCAACCTTCGCTCAAAGGTCGGGCCTTGCGCCTGCTGTCCTTGCGTGAGCACTCGCGTCAAGAGTTGGAGCGCAAGCTCAAACCGTTTGAAGAAACGCCGGGTGAGTTGGCGGAAGCACTCGATTTTTTGCAGGCCAAAGACTTCATCAACGAGCAGCGCGTGGTGGAGTCGGTGGTCAACAGTCGTTCTCGCAAGCTCGGTGCATCCCGGGTGCGTCAAGAATTGCAAGCCAAAGGGTTGCCTGCAG
>JACCDZ010543010.1_pt1 | contig 12063 bp, 9 predicted proteins | sample 7449551 | NCBI WGS metagenome assembly JACCDZ01 (sample SAMN15323452, study PRJNA562643) | freshwater metagenome | isolation source: river surface water | place: USA:Blue River Watershed | collected 2017-08-18
ATTAAAGACGTCTCTCGCGTTTTTGGTTTAACATTCGGTGAAGCGGATGTGATTTCAAAACTTATTCCCGATGAATTAAAAATTACGATTGATAAAGCTCTTGAAATGGAGCCTAAAATTAATGAATTGATGGAGAGTGATAACCGTGTAAAACAAGTTATCAATATTTCTCGCCGTCTGGAAGGATTGCTTCGCCACGCTTCGATTCACGCGGCCGGAGTTATTATTACCAATAACCCTCTGGTAGAGTACTGCCCGTTATTTAGAGGGCGCGAAGGCGAGAAGGTTACTCAGTTTGATAAAGACTTTGGTGAAAAAATTGGTCTGGTAAAATTCGACTTCTTAGGTTTAAAGACTCTGACAGTTGTTGAAGGAGCTTCTAATTTTATTAGAAGAGATAAAGACCCATCGTTTTCAATTGAAAATATTGATCTTGAAGATCAAAAAGTTTACGAGTTCATTTCTCGCGGAGAAACAATTGGAGTGTTCCAGTTAGAATCCTCTGGGATGATCGATTTATGTAAGCGTATTGCTCCAGGATCTATTGACGATATCTCTTCTATCAACGCCCTTTATCGTCCAGGTCCATTGGAGTCGGGGATCGTTGATGAGTTCATCGAAATTAAACACGGACGCCAGCAAGCGCACTATCCTTTTGAATCACTTATTCCAGTTCTAAAAGATACGTACGGAGTTATTATCTACCAAGAGCAGGTAATGAACGTTGCCCGTATTGTTGCTGGTTACTCATTAGGACAAGCAGATATGCTTCGTCGTGCTATGGGGAAAAAGAAAGCAGATGAGATGGCCCATCACCGTACGATTTTTATGGAAGGGGCAAAAGAGCGTGGTTATGATTTACAAGTCGCTAGTGATCTCTTTGATAAAATGGAAAAGTTTGCGGAATATGGTTTCAACAAATCTCACGCCGTGGCTTACTCAGTTATTTCTTATCAAACAGCATGGTTAAAATATTATTATCCAGCAGAATTCTTTGCGGCCCTTTTATCAACAGAACTTGGGTCAATGGATAAAATCACTCAGTATATCGGCGATGCTAAACGCTACGATATCGAAGTTCTTCCTCCTGATGTGAACGGATCAATCTGGCAGTTTAACGTTGTTGGAAAAAATATTCGTTTTGGAATGGGAGCGGTTAAAAACGTCGGACAAAACGCAGTTGAAGAAATCGTTCAAGAAAGAGAAAAAAATGGACCATTTAAAGGTTTCATTGATTTCTGTGAGCGCGTTAATTTAAAACAAGTTAATACTAGAGTTTTTGAGTCGCTTATTCGCGTAGGAGCTTTTGATAGTTGTGAGCGCATGAATAGAAAAACTCTTCTAGAGAACCTGGAAATGATTCTTGCTTATTGTAAAAAAAGACAAGAAGAAAATGCCATGGGACTAGTTTCTCTTTTTGATTTAGGTGATGAAAAAGATAACGGAGTAGAGCAAAGTTTAGATATTCAGGAAGTGAGAGACTTTGATGATATCGAAAAGTTAAATCATGAAGCAGAATTAATGGGGATTTATATTTCTGGTCACCCGCTAGATCGCTATAAGAATTTAATGGAAGAGATGTCGACGATGTCAATTACTGCCGTTCAAGATGCTCTGGGAACAGATCAAAAGCGTTCAATGTCGCTTTCAGGTCAGATAACAGGAAAGAAAGTAATTCTGACAAAGAAGGGCGACAAAATGTGTTTTGCCAATCTGGAAGACCTTTCTGGAAAGATAGAGTGCATAATTTTCCCTAAAACATTTGCGGAGTATGAGCTAATACTGAACTCAGATGAACCGGTATTAGTGGAAGGATACGTAAATTTACAGGAGTCACCTAGAAAAATCATAGCGGAAAAAATTTTAAAGTTAAAAGAGCATTCCGAAAATCGTATAACTGGTGTTAGAATAAATCTAGAACTTGAGGATTTATCAGAGTTTAAGCTTAATAAACTTCGCCAGGTTCTACTATCATATCGCGGAGGAATTCCTGCGCACATGATTTTTAGCGGTCCAGGAGGGCGTGCTAGGATTAATCTAGGAGAGGATTACATGATTAACCCAACACCTCAAATGGCCCATCACGTGAATGAAATTTTTAACCGTGATTCCATCAAGTTTATTATTGATGGCAAACTAGAGGATGTTAATGTCGTATAAATTGAAATGTTTTTTAGGGAGCTTCTTAGTAACGCAAATAGCATTTGCCGGACAGACAATCAATTTAACAATTAATGAAAAAGATTTTGAAAAAGAATCAGAAATCGGAAAAGTTGAAGCAGTCGTAGAAGCACCAAAGCTTTCAATTATTAATAAATACACGCTTATAGGATATCGCCAGGCAATTTCAGATGAATTGAAATTGCTTGGATTTGATAAAAATAATGGAATCGAAGCTTTTTGGAATTCTGTGAAAGCTAAGAATCTAAAATTTGAAAAAGAAATCTCTTATCTTGCACCTGTTTTCACAGAAGTTTCCTTTGCCAGCAAAGCCCAAACAGAAACTCAATCAGAGACGATGTCATTTAAATATGAAATCGATCAGAGTAAATTAAAAAAACTTTTTGCAGAGAATGTTCAATCGTATGTAAACCATGCAACCGCTAATTTATACCTAAATCCAGAAATCACGATTGATAATAATCTCGAGTGGAAAGATTTAGGAGTGAACTCGAAAGAAGATTTCGTCAATGCCATCGTTGATTCGTGGAAGTCTTGGGCAAAAGAAAAATTTCCTTCATTTGAAAATGTGATCATCATGACAAGTGACTTTAAAGAAGTGCCTGAAGATTTAAATGCCGGGGCCATCACTATTAAGTGGAGCTCGCATATTAAACGTCCAGAGGTTTATGCAGAGAGAATTTCTGCTTTATACAGCATTACTTCTCAGTACGTAGTGGTGAATACAAAAACCAACATCAACCTTCTTGCCTTCGATTTTCCAGAACAAAAAAGTGAATACTCAATTCAAAAACCTCAAGAGCTAAGCTCAAAGTTAGCAAGTTTTATTTATAATTCACTAAACTCGCAAACAGCGAAAATTTCTTCAACTGTTGATTTCAACAAAGCATCCAGCACTTTGCATATTTCAGACTTTAGCTTAAAAGGCGCCGTTGGAATGTCGGATCTGACTTTGGTGTCTCAATACCTACAAAATAAATACAGAGCTTATGCTTTGGAATCAGATTTAAAAAATTACAGCACAGATATTTCTACTCTTGCCATTCGCTCAACAGCAGATGCCGTAGGATTAAATAAAATATTTGCACTGGATAAAGCTCCAGTTTCAATCAGTGATAATAAAACATTATCTTTTGATATCGAGACAAACTCATTTGCCGTTGCCACAACTCCAAGAGTAAACGCAGAAGTGCTGAGATCTTTATCAACTTCAGATTCTCATGGAGAGATTGCTGAATAGTTTTTGTTATTTAAGTTAGGGAAGACTTTTGTATGACAGTTAAAAAAATACTCGCTACATTTCTGGCCATGAGCATTTTAAGCTCGTGCGCCAGCTACAATAAAGACAATTTTCGTCCAAAGCCACGTCTGGAAGAGCGCAAGCAATTTACGGGAATGAAAAAGAAAATTGCACTACTTCCTTTTTTTAATGAATCACCTTTTGATAATCAAAATTTAGAAGTAAATGCTACTGATGAAGTAAGACAAGAGTTAACAAGAACTGGAGAGTTCATCATTGATGCTTCTTCAAAAAGACTTTTTGGAACTTCTAAAGAAATTTATGTCGGCGGTGGAATGAAGCTTGTTCAACTAACCAGACAGGCAAAAGTGGCCGGAGTAAGCTTTCTTATTTTTGGACGCGTGGTTGATGCTCGCGTAAGACAAAAAAATGATGACATCGGGATTCTAAGAAAGAATAAATCTTATGCAGAAGCAAAAGTAGAAATTAGAGTTTTTGATGTGAATGCAGGAAAAGAAATTTATACCGAAACTTTAAGTGGTTTTACTGATGATAAAAACTACGAAATCTTCCAGGCTTCAGATATTGAAAAATTGGACTACAGACAAGACTTATTAAATTTTACGGTGAGAAGTGCTGTTCAGAAGGCCACGCCTGCGATTGTAGAGCTTGCTAGTAAGCTTGATTGGGTTGGACGCGTGGCCAAGATTATTGGAAACCGCGTTTATATCAATGCTGGACGTGAGTCGGGAATTATCATTGGGGATATCTTAAAAGTTATCACAGAAGGACAAGAAGTTTATGATCCTGAAACTGGTGCCCTAATTGGGATGAGTAAAGGGGATATGAAAGGAACGGTTGAAATCATCGATTACTTTGGACAAGATGGGGCCGTTGCGATTTTACATTCAGGTGGACAAGTACTCGAAGGGGATTTTATCCAATTATATTAAAAAAAGGGCCTTATAAAAGGCCCTTTTTTATTGTGGTAATTTATCAAAACAAACTACAGTCGTATCAACATTATAGTAATAAACAGCAAGAATACCTTCTTCGATTAAATGCATTTCAATTTCATTTAAACTATCAAGTTCCTTACAAGAAATAATTCCCTGGTTGTAAGCTTCTAAAAGTTTAGCATCAATTTGGATCGATGTTGATGTCGGAGGAGCTGGTGGAATCGCGTGCGCATCAAAAGCTAATGAGCATCCAAAAAGAAGAGTACAAGTTAGTAATAGAGTTTTCATATTGTCACGGTCTCCACAAATAAAAGCAAAATGTGTTGTGTTTTTAGTTTTTGAGATATTAACAGCTTTTTGGAACCGCAATAGACTTTCTGAAAAGTTTTCAGTGTATGGTGTCAGAAGTAGCTTAAAAAAGCGACAAACTCTAAAGTAATAAAATTTAAGTGTTTGTTTTTATAGGATTTTAATTTAAAGATAAATTGTCCCTTTATAAAAATCTCTAAATGACCGATTAGTGGAGTATGACATGGGTCTTTTGGAAACATTCTATAATCTTTAGCGCACTACTTTTAAGTGGTTTCACTACTCTTATGAACGAAGTTAAGGCCAGCGATGATGAATATAAATGGGGGACAGTCCCAAAAAATTGTCAGCATTTAAATCATGGATATTCGCAAGTCGAATTGAAGGCCTGTATTCGTATTGAACAAGAGAAATACGCAAAGGATAAAGGAATTGATTGTATTGATTGTCTTTATGATCAACCACAAGAAGAAAATAATAATCTAATTGAAGCCCTGGGTGTTCTGGCACAACCAATGGCTTTTTTAGCTGCTAGCTACATGGGTAACAAGTATAATTACAAATCAAATAAGGCCTGGGCCGAAGCTTATGAGACTGGTCATAAAGAGTGTACAAGCCGCTACAATAGTTTTTTAGACTACAACATTAGTACTGGTGCCAATCCTATTACCGCAGAAAATGCGGCCCTTTTAAATATGACTTGTAATGGAAATTCTTATAGTGCTTATGCGGGTTATGGTGGGTTGTATGGAAATGGGTACGGCGGATTTGGAAATCCTTATCTGTCTTCTGGATGGTCATCTGGTTTTTTAGGTGGTTATTACGGAGGAGGAGTGACTGGTTATTACGGAATGGGTAATAACTATGGCATGGGACTTTATAATCCTTACGGTTATGGTTCTGGTGTCGGTGGTTCTCTTGGATTAAATTTTAGCTATGGTCTAACTGGAACAGCAGGTACTACTGGAAATATCTTTCAGTCTTCAAATGTCGACAATAATGCCATTAATTTCGGAAATTAAAGATAGCTTGGTCTTTGCTCGTATTCGATAGGATCAACAACTCCAGCTTTTTCAAACCCTCTTAGTCTTAGAGCGCACGAATCACAAACTCCACAAGCTTTATCGTTTCTCTCATAACAAGACCATGAATGAACTAAGGGTGCTTTCAATTCAACAGCTTTTTGAACAATTTGATCTTTCTTTAAATAGATAACAGGCGTGACCACTTGGATGTCGCCATTTTTTGTTCCTACTTTAATCAGATTGTTGATGGCCTCATAGTACTTTGGAGTACAGTCTGGATAGCCTGAAGAGTCTTCATAAACGGCCCCAATATAGATTTTTTTTGCTCCCACAACTTCTGCCCATGAAACGGCCATTGAGATGATGTGAGTGTTTCTAAAAGGAACGTATGAATCAGGAATTTCTTCTGAGTCACCTTGGAATTTTTTGACTTCGATAGCATCATCAGTCAGTGATGAACCACCGATTTGTTTTAAGAAAGTAACGTCGATAATTTTTCTAAGATTTGCTGGAACATTGTAGAAATCAGCAATTTTTTGAAAACTTTCTAATTCTCTTTTTTCTGTTTTTTGGCCGTAGTTTAAATGAAGAAAAGCAAGATTCTCATGCGTTTCATTGGCGATTGCTGCACAGACAAGTGAGTCCATTCCACCGCTAACTAAACATACTGCTAATTCTTTACTCTTTTCCATTTAAACTACTTCCTAATATCTTTTTTAAGTTCTATCTGATGTTTCTTTGAAATAAGATAAAAACTTTTGTGCTTTTACTTCAGCATTTGTTTTTTTCGTCGCTAGATCACCATCTTTTTCTTGAATCATGATGTAGAACTTAATTTTTGGTTCAGTTCCTGATGGACGAAGATAAACTTGGTTTCCATCTTCAAAGAAAAAGCCTAGAACGTTGCTCTTTGGTAATCCTTCAATTCCTAAAGAGTAGTGCTTGATTTTTGCGATCTTGTTGCCAAGGATATCTTTATCCTTGAAATTTCTGAAAAAAGACATGATGCGTGAAATTTTTTCAGCTCCTTCAATTCCGAAGTAGTCTAGTGATAGTAAATCTTCTCTTGAAAAGCCGAACTCAGAATAAATTTTATCGAGAGCATCTAGTAAGCTTAAACCTTGAAGTTTATAGAATAGAGCAACCTCGGCCATTAAAGAGACTGATGAAACACCGTCTTTATCTCTAGCAAAGTTATGGCAAAGATAACCAAATGATTCCTCTGTGGCAAAGATAAAATTCTTATTTGGATCAGATTTCTCAAGCTCATTCATCTTTCCGCAGATCCATTTAAATCCAGTTAGAGTGTTGTAAATTTCCACATTAAATTTTTCTGCAATCGTATCAAGAAGTGGAGTTGTAACGATTGATTTCACAACATAGTCGTTTCCTGTTAATTGTTTATTTTGCTTCATTGAAGAGAGAATGTAGTGAAGCTTTAAAATTCCAATCTGGTTTCCAGTTAAATAGTGAACTACACCATTCTGTCTAAGAGCAACTCCTAAACGATCTGTATCAGGATCTGAACCCATCACGATATCAGCATCAAGAGCTTCCATTAAATCTACTGCTAGTTTAAGAGCACTTGGGTTTTCTGGATTTGGTGATTTAACAGTTGGGAAATTTCCATCAGGAAGTGCTTGTTCTTTGACAACATTAACGTTCGTAAATCCTAAATCTTTTAGAGCACGCGTGCAAGGAACTAATCCAGCTCCATGAATCGGAGTGTAAACGATATTAAGTTTTTGGCCATTGTCTTTACACATTTTTGGATTAATTGCTTTAGATAAAATCGCGCTGTAGTAAGACTCTTCACACTTATCATCAATCCAAGCAATTTTATTTTCTCTTAGAGCTTCTTCAAAATTTACTGTTTTAATTGAACCGAAATCTTTAATCGCATAATAATTATCAATAATGTGTTTATCATTGGGAGGAGTCACCTGGGCCCCATCAGACCAGAAAACTTTGTAGCCATTATATTCTGGAGGATTGTGAGATGCTGTGACCATTACTCCTGCTTGAGCTTTATGGTATCTAATGGCGTATGATAAAAGCGCCACTGGATTTAAATGTTTATAGATATAAGCCTTAATTCCATTGGCGGCCATGACTTCAGCGGCAACTTTCGCTAGCTCAAAAGACCAAATACGAGAGTCATAGCTAATACACATAGCAGGCTTTTCAACTTTTTGTGCAAGTACTTCAGTACAAAGCGCTTGAGTTGCTTTTCTAATTGTATAAATATTGATTCTATTAATTCCTTGTCCGCGGATACTTCTAATACCACCTGTTCCAAACTCCAGATCTTTGTAGAATCTTTCTTCAATCTCTTTTAGGTTATTACTATCGATCAAGGTCTGAATTTCAGCTCTTGATTCTGCGCTAAAATAAGCATTATCTGCCCATAATTTAGCTTGTTCTAATGTAGTTTGATTACTCATACACTTCCTTTTGTGGTTGTTCGGGCTTAGTTTATCAAATTTGTCTTCATAGATCACAATTTTTTCGCTATAAAGAGTAGGAAATTTCTAAGCGGAGGTCATGACTATGGCGAATAAAAGTATGAAGCACAAGTTAAACATTGCAGGAGCATGGTATTGCACAGATCCTGATGATGATAATGGGGAAGGATGTATTGCTTGTAATGTTTGTTATACAGGGGCACCAGAGTTCTTTAAAGAGGACGAAGACGGGAATGCTTATGTATGGAAGCAACCAACAACTCCAGAGGAAATCGAGCTATGTGTAGAGCAAATGGAAGCATGTCCAGTAGCATCGATTGGCAAAGACGGCTAAAAGCAAAAGTTGATTAACACTTTGTGTTCAAAATAAAAAAAGCCCCCGAATTCGGAGGCTTTTTTTATATTTGTTTTATAGATTTTTTTCTTCGACGACATGCACCCAGTTGTAGTGATCTGGTTTTCTTCCTTCTTGAATCGCAAGTAGTTCTTCTTTTAATTCCACAGAAAGATTTCCATCAGCGTATTTTACTGAATAACGAACGCCACTTTCTTCTTCGCATAAACAAGCAATCGGAGTGATGATCGCCGCTGTTCCACAAGCAAAAAGCTCAGTACATTGACCATTCTTAATTTGTTCGATTAATTCATCGATATTAATTTGGCGAACAAATGTTTTAATCCCTTTATCGCTGGCAAGTTGAATCAATGATTTTCTTGTAATCCCATCAAGAACAGTATCGCCAATATCAGGAGTATGAAGTTCGCCGTTAATCACAGCAAAGAAGTTCATACCTGATAATTCTTCAATATATTTTCTTGCTTTCGCATCTAACCACAACGACTGTGTGATACCCATTTTTTTAACTTTTTGAGCGGCCTTTAAACTAGCAGCATAGTTTCCACCAGTCTTCGCAAAACCAGTTCCTCCTGGGAATGCTCTACAGTCTTGTCTTTCAATTAACACAGAAATTCCATGAACTTCACCATTGAAATAAGAACCGCTTGGTCCAGTGATCACGTAGAAATCATAAGTCTCACTTGGTTTAATCCCAAGGCTTGGATCTGTCGCAATCATGAAAGGGCGTAGGTAAAGAGATTCACCCGTGCGTCTTGGAATATAACGAGCTGTCAGAGACGTTACTTCGTTTACCGCAGTCATAAAAATTTCAGCTGGGATTTCTGGCATGGCCATTCTGTCTGCTGATAAATTTAATCTATTTAAATTTTGATCTGGTCTGAAAATAAAGGGACCTTTGCCATTGACTCTGTAGGCTTTCATTCCTTCAAAAATTTCTTGAGCGTAGTGCAGAACTTTCGCTGCTGGAGAAAGAAGAATTGGTCCAAAAGGAAGAATGTCTAAATCTCCCCATTTTCCGTCGCGATAAGAACATCTCGCCATCACTGGACCTGCATCTTTACCGAAGATCAGTTGCTCAGGAAGTTTATAATTATCCAAGGCTTCTTTGATGCCTGGTAACATATTAATTTTCACCATCATAATACCTAATTGCTAAATTGCTAGTTGTGTAATAACCGACCCATTCTATCCATTTAAGACAAAGAATCAAAAACAATCGCAAAAATGGAGAAAATTAGTCCATTTCTTTAGTGAATTTGCTCATTTAAAACCTACTTTATGAAGAAATTTTAATGCTGAAAACTCTAAGAAATTATTTGGAATTCGCCGAGAAGTAACTAGCTTAGTCGAATTGTGTTTCTCAAAAACAGGGAAGTGAGATCATTATGGATGAATTTGAAAAAGAATTGAAAACGGATTTTTTAACAGAAGCATTGAGTTTATTGGATGATTCAGAGCAAGCGTTTTTGGCCCTTGAAGGGGATAAGAGCAATGCAGATTTAATGAATCAGATCTTCAGACTTGCTCACAATTTAAAGGGAACTTCTCGAGCTGTAGGATTTTCTGATGTGGCCGAGTTTACTCATGAAATGGAAAATCTAATTCTAAAAGTAAAAGAGGGAATGATTGCGGTAACGGATGCAATTGTTTCATTACTTTTAGAGTGTAACGATCATATCACTGTCATGATCCGCATGTTAAACATGGACATGGACGCAAAGTTTGACTCAACAGAAATCATTGTAAAAATCCATAAAGCACTAAGTGGTCAGTTGGAAGAAGCTTGTTCTACAAAAGAAGAAGTAGAAGAAGAAATGCCAACGATGGATGAAGTTAGCATGTTGGTCAAGAGTGAAGCTTCTGAAGAAAATGCGAATGAAGATCAAGATGAAAATTTATCAGCTGAGCAAATTGAACTTTTAGCAAACTTCCAAGATGAATTAGAGGGAAGATCAAAGGCTAAGGCCGAACCGAAACAAGAATTAAAAATTGTTCATAACGAGGCTGCAAAAACGGAAGTCCCAGCAGCGAAGGCAGAAGCTCCAAAAGCAAAAACAGCTCAGGCTGCAAAGGCCAATGAAGATGACAACATCAGAGTAAGTTTATCTCGTGTTGAAAATTTAAATAACGTAGTCGGAGAGTTAGTCATTCTGCAAACGGTGTTAAATCAACATCGCACAGAAATCGATAATCCTCTAATGCTAAAATCACTTTCTCAATTGGCAAAATTATCAAAAGAGATTCAAAGTTTATCAATGAGTCTTCGTATGATCCCGCTAAAACAAACGCTACAAAAAATGCAAAGAATTGTACGTGATACTTCTAAAGCATTAAATAAAAAAGTTGAATTACATTTAGTAGGTGAAGAAACTGAAATTGATAAAACAGTACTAGAAGGTCTAGGAGATCCTCTAGTTCACATCGTAAGAAATGCAGTAGATCATGGTCTAGAGTCAACAGAAGAGCGTATCGCTGCTGGAAAATCAGAAGCAGGAAATGTTTATATTCGTGCGCTTCATGAAGGAAATAACCTGGTTATTGAAATTGTAGATGATGGAAAGGGAATTAACCCTGAGATCATTAAGAAAAAAGCAATTGAAAAGGGAATTATTTCAGCAACCTCAGAAATGAAAAATGAAGACCTGATCAATCTTATTTTCCACCCAGGATTTTCAACAAAGTCAGAAGTTTCAGAAACTTCTGGACGTGGTGTTGGGATGGACGTTGTTAAAACAAACATTGAAAAAATGAACGGAGAAGTAAAAGTTATTTCTCATGTAGGGAAAGGATCAACGTTCAGAGTAATGCTGACATTAACGATGGCGATTATCGACGGGATGGTTACATCAATTGGGGAAGAGAGATATATTATTCCTCTAAATCAAGTGTATGAATCACTCTCACCAACAGAAGAAAATCTATTCCATGTTAACGGTCTGGGTGAGTGCTTAAAAATTAGAGGAGATGTTATCCCTTTATTTAAGGTCTCAAGCATTTTAAATAGAAAAGAAAAAGCTAAAAAATCAATAGATCAAATTGCTATTATCGTTAACTCACAAGAGCAACCATTTGCCGTTTTAGTTGATGATATTCTTCACCAGCAACAAGTTGTTATTAAAAACCTTGGAGATGAAATCAGAAATCAAAATGGATTTATGGGAAGTACTATCTTAGGAGATGGACGTCCGGCAATTATTTTAGATTTAGTTGAATTATTCTCATTAATGATGAAAAAAAGAAAAACAAGCTTCAGTGAAATGTCAGTTGCTTAATAAAGGGAGAAAGATATGGATAAGTTTAGTTCGATTCACAATGCAAAAGGGACAACAACAAATCTTAATAGATATATCGAATTCAGTCTGGGAAGTGAAGACTATGCAATTCCTCTATTAATGGTAAGAGAAGTTATTTCAGTTCCTGAAACAACTCCAATTCCAAAAGCACCAACTCACTTTTTAGGAATCATGAATTTAAGAGGTCAGGTTATCTCGGTTGTGGACTTAAGAAAAAAAATGAAAGTAGATCC
>JACCDZ010244314.1_pt1 | contig 12062 bp, 14 predicted proteins | sample 7449551 | NCBI WGS metagenome assembly JACCDZ01 (sample SAMN15323452, study PRJNA562643) | freshwater metagenome | isolation source: river surface water | place: USA:Blue River Watershed | collected 2017-08-18
AAGTGTCTGGTGACAAAACCACGTCTGCGGTTTGTATGACTGCCAGTGAGTGGCTCACGCTAGGGTGACAAGTTGTGACCGAAACACGGTCTGCAAAGTCGGCAAAGGTTCGCTGTTGTTCCGCCTCGTGCGTGGCGCTTGCGCTTAACAACTGAATGTGCATGTCGGTGTTTTGTTCGAGTGCCATTGACACAAAATCACGTAACCACGAAACCGATAGTGAGCGGTTCTCGGTACTGCTCTGACTATTGATCACCATCAACAGGCCACGGCGCTGAGTTGTTGCTTGTAGTGATTCAGAGCTTAGGCGAATGTCGTATCGGTAAGGCTTTGAGTTTGCGCCAAGCGTTTGCAAGAAACGTTGGTGTCGCGCTGAATAGTGTGGGCTATGCCAGTCACCTTCCATCACCACATCATTGGGTAAGGGCTTGGCGGGGTGTTTCAAAAACAAAAAACGCTGCTTGGCGTTTACCGTATTCAACACAATTTGTACGGATGGATTAGCAAGGTCTAAGCCAAAGTGCACGACCATGTCATAGCCTTTAAGGCGAGCCTTAAAGCTGGCCCACATGCGTGCAAATACATTGCGACTAGACGACACGTGCAGCCACTTCACATCAGGGTGGTGACGATAAAGTGCGGCGTTACTGCTTCCGCATAAAACGCCAATTTCACAATCAGGCCAGTGCGCACGCAGCGGTTTGAACAAGCCTGTAGCCACAATGGCGTCGCCAATTTTGTTGTCATGCGACAAGATGAGGATGCGTTGGGTCATGCGTGCCTTTACTTGGTCAGCAAGCCTTGGGCTTGATGCGTGATGCGATCAATCAATGTCTGAGTAGTGGGGATGTCGGCAATCAAGCCAACAGCTTCGCCCACGGTTGCGTGTGCTCGCGTGAAGTCAGCAGCCTTCACACCTGCGTCGTAGTTGGCACGTGCCGTGTCTGGCGCGGCTTTCAATGCAGCGATGTTGCCCTCGAGTGAGCGATGCAAGTCGTTACGAATGGCGCGAAAGTCATACGGTGCAGGCCAGTTTTTACGGCGCAAGATGTCAAACACCTCGCTGCGTGCTGTGCCGTCGCCGTTGGTTTGTGTAGCTTGGGTTTTAGCTCCCTCTGCAGCCAAGCTTTCCGTCGTGGCCCACAGGCGAGAACCGATCAATGCACCATCTGCACCCAGCATCAACGCAGCGGCCAAACCGCGGCCATCGGCTACCCCCCCTGCGGCGAGCAAAAGCGTGTTGGGCGAATGCAAGGCCAAGTAGTCGGCAATCTCAGGCACGAGCGTGAACGTGCTGCGACCTTCTAGTGCGTTGGCCCCGTGGCCACCAGCTTCGCCACCTTGGGCCACGATCACGGATGCGCCCGCCTGTACAGCATGCGCCACTTGGCCTAGACGTGGCACCTGGCAAATTAGTTGCGCACCTACTGCAGCAATGCGCGCAGCATAAGGGCGAGGATCGCCAAACGACAGCATGATCGCGCTCGGTTTTTGCGTCAGCACCCAATCGAGTGCCGCTGCGTCTTCATCGAGTTTCCAAGTGATGAATCCGCAGCCCAAACGCGCGCGGCTAGCTGTATCGTTCATTAGCAAATCGGTAGCCAATGTGTATTCGCGCTGTGTCCATGTCAGGTCACCATAGCCGCCGCCCACCAGACCCAACGCACCGGCTTGTGCGCACGCTGCCGCCAATGCGCCGCCAGTGGCAAGCGCCATGGGCGCTAACGCGATTGGTGTGGTGAGTTGGAAGCGTTGCGCAAAGCGTGTGTTCAGAGTTGGGTGTGTCATGGTTCTATTGTGCAATGTGTGTCATGAAACGTCGCTGCCAATTACTGGCTTGGCCTCATGCGCCACAGGCAAGATACGCGACGCTAGCCACACCAGCAGCAGCACAGGCGCACCCAGTAGCGCTGTGCTGGTGAAGAACGCTTCGTAGCCATGTGCATCCACATACACACCCGAGAAACCTGCCAGCCACTTAGGCGCGAGCAACATCATTGAGCTAAATAGCGCGTACTGCGTGGCCGAGTAGTTGACATTTGTGAGGCTAGACAAATACGCAATGAAAGCGGCTGACGCAATGCCGCTGGCTAAGTTGTCAGCCGAAATCACCCATACCAAAGCCGTCAAGTCATGCCCGCGTGTGGCGAGCCATGCAAACAGTAAGTTGGTGATGGCGCTCAGCACTTCACCCAGCATGAGGATGCGCATCACACCCAAACGCATCGACAACACGCCGCCGATGAATGCGCCCAACAACGTCATGATCACGCCAAACACTTTGGTGACAGCAGCCACTTCGTCTTTGGTGTAACCCATGTCCACATAAAACGGGTTGGCCATGATGCCCATCACCACATCGCTGATGCGGTACACCGCAATCAGTCCCAAGATGATGGCCGCTTGCCAGCGGTAGCGGCGGATGAATTCGGCAAATGGCTCAACCAAGGCGCCACGCAGCCACTCAGCCGCGTTGCGTGCAGGCGGCATGTCACGTTTTGCGGGTTCGGGCGACAGCAACACGGTCAACACGCCTAGGCTCATGGATGCAGCCATTACCAAATACGCGGTTTGCCAAGCAGCGTGCAAATAAGCCGTTTCGTCTGCGCCCGCCACGCGTGCGGCAACCCACAACACACCGGCCCCAGCCCAAATCATGGCGAGGCGATAGCCGGTTTGATATGTAGCAGCCAAGGCGGCTTGATGCTGTGCGTCAGCAGATTCAATCCGAAACGCATCCAGCGCAATGTCTTGCGTAGCCGAACCAAAGGCCACGACCAAGGCGCACCACACCACAGGCTCCAAGGCAACTTGTGGGTCCAGCAAAGCCATGCCCACCAAACCTGCCACAACGGTGAGTTGTGCCAACAACAGCCAACTGCGGCGGCGGCCCAGCCAGCGTGTGAGCAGTGGCAGGGGTAAGCGATCCACCAATGGCGACCACACCCACTTGAAACCATAGGCCAAACCCACCCAGCTCAAAAAGCCAATGGTGCTACGGTCAATGCCGGCTTCGCGCAAGCGAAAGCTCAGCGTACCCAAAACCAACAAAAGTGGCAAACCTGCCGAAAAGCCAAGGCATAACATGCGCCAAGAGGCGGGCTCAAGGTACACATGCAGTGCGGCAAGCCAGCCCAGTTTCTTAACCGGACTTGACGTTGTGGATGTTGGACTTGTTGTATCGTTCATCCCTCTATTTTCAGGCTTTCACAAAGAGAATTTTTCATGCTCACCAAACGTGCCTTTCTTTACGGATGTGTTGGCTGCGCTTGCGGCTTAGGTAGTGGCGTTTTGCTGGCGCGTGAAGGTGTGGAGATAAGCAAAGAAGCTTCGGTGTTTGCTGGGCTGGTGCCGGCGGCTGAGGTGGAGCAGTCGGCCCGCAAACAATACGGCGACATGATGAAAGAAGCCGCTAGCAAAAACGCATTGGGGCCAGACAACCACCCCGAAGTTATTCGTCTGCGCCGCATTGCCAAAGATTTGATCCCGCATAGCTTTGACTGGAATCCCCGCGCCAAAGAGTGGAAGTGGGAAGTCAACCTCGTGGGCTCGAACCAAATCAACGCGTTTTGCATGCCTGGCGGCAAGATCGCGTTTTACAGCGGCATCCTCACGCAACTCAAACTCACCGACGACGAAGTGGCCATGGTGATGGGGCACGAGATAGCTCATGCATTGCGCGAACACGCCCGCGAGCGCATGGGCAAAGCCACGGCGACCAATGGTGTGGCTGCTATTGGCAGCACAGTGGCTGCCGTGTTTTTTGGCGTGAGCCCCCAAATTACCGATTTGGTGGCCAAGCAAGGTGCCAGTTTGTTGAACCTCAAATTCAGCCGTGATGATGAAACCGAGGCCGATTTAGTGGGCATGGAAATCGCCGCCCGCGCTGGCTACGACCCACGCGCTGGCGTGACGCTGTGGCAAAAAATGAGTGCCGCCAACAAGGGTGCGCCACCTCAGTGGCTCAGCACCCACCCCTCAGGCAATACGCGCATTGAAGAAATTCAGGCCAATTTGCCCAAGGTCATGCCGCTTTACGAGCGAGCCAAGTAAGCAGCTTAGGTCCCACCCACATAGGGGTTGGTTTTGCGCTCACGACCAAACGTGCTCTCAGGCCCGTGACCTGGAATAAACACCGTGTCGTCACCCATCGGCCACAACCGCTGCGTGATGCTGTTGATCAAGTCGTCGTGGTTGCCCTGCGGAAAATCTGTTCGGCCAATGCTGCCTGCAAACAGCACATCACCTACAAAAGCACGCTTGATTTCGGGCGAGTAAAACACCTCATGGCCAGGGGTGTGGCCGGGGCAGTGGCGCACTTGCAGCGTGTGCGCACCAAGTGTGACCGTGTCGCCATCGTGCAGCCAGCGCGTGGGGGTGAATGCGCGTGAGGGGGGGAAGTGGTAACTGGCCGCAGCTTGCGCCAAGCCATCAATCCAAAACTGATCGCCCTCGTGTGGGCCGATGATGGGCAGGCCTAGCTTCTCGGCCAAGTCTGCGGTGCCACCTGCGTGGTCAATGTGTGCGTGAGTGATCCAGATTTGCTCAAGTGTCACGCCTAGTTGTTTGCAGGCGTCTTCCAATATGGACAAATCGCCGCCGGGGTCGATGATGGCGGCTTTCATCGTCTCATCGCTCCAGACGATGGAGCAGTTTTGTTGGAAAGGGGTGACGGGAACGGTTTCGTATTGCAGCATATGCCGCAAATCTTAGCGGTAATTGTTCAGGTGCAGTGTCTGAGAGTTACAGGCCGAGCTCTTTGACGTCGGCGGTGTAGTTTCGAATGGCGCGTAACAGGCAAAACACGGTCATACCCAAGGCCAAGGTCAGGATGACCACATCAAACATGTAGCCAGAGAAATCTGTCATGTAAATCAGAGCTGCTTCAGCAAAGGCCACCAAAACCAGACACGCCTTAACGCCAACACTCAGAAATAGTTTGAAATAAGCCACGATCCTCCCCCGTCATTTCGTGTTGAAAGAATATCTAGAAGTCGTTGTGAGCGATACGGGAATTACGCGCTAAAACCGTTCTGGACAAATGGAAATACGAATCTTTAGGGTTACATAAATGCCGTTGCCCCGCGTTCTGTGCCTACACAGATAACATCAGAGTATGTTGATATTGACCAAACGCAAAACTTTCCAAGCAACGCTATTGAGCGTTGCATTCATCTGCGCATCAAGCGTGTGCGCTCAACCCGAACACACCTTGAAGGGCGACGTTGGTGTAGCCGTGTATCGCACCCCCGCCATCACACACACCACAGAATCCGCCAACACCGTGCTGCCTTATGCCTATGCAGATTACGGCCCTTTCTATGCGCGCATCAACACCCTGGGTTACAAGGCGATGCCGTTGGGCGCTGGCCATTTAGAAGTGTCTGCAAGGGTCACGCTTGAGGGCTATAAATCTTCTCAAGCAGGCATCCGTGAGCGAACAAGTCCACTGCCTGTTGGCTTAGGCACGTTTCAAAAAACAGCTTATGGCGCTTTCTTTGCATATAGCTTTTACGACCCCAATTCGGGCGGCAGCTTGGTGGACTTGATGTACGCCGCCAAATTTCAGCTGGCTGGCGTCAACTTCTATCCACAGGTTGGGGTGGAGCGTCGCAGTGCCAAATATGTGCAACACCTGTATGGCGTGAGTGCTGCAGAAGCCACCGCCAGTGGCTTGTCTGCTTATTCAGCACAAAGTTCAACCAGTCCAAACTTGGGGTTGACGGCGGAATACCTATTGAACGACAACTACACCGTGAGCTATCAGCTTAGGAAGAAGTGGTTTGATACAGCTATCACAAGCAGCCCATTGGTCAATACGCATAGTCAAACCACCAGTTTCTTGGCGCTCACGCGAAGCTTTAAGTGATGCACGGATGGCTAGAGACTTGGCTCTAAAACCAACAGGCACTTTGATTTTTAAGAATACGCCGATACCATTTCACTATTCCAAGCCCTCGTCATAAGAAAACAAGATGCAAAACCAAATCAAACCACAAGTAGATTCGTCCGTCAAAACTGCATTCGAATTTGCAAACATGTCATTCACGCAACTTCAGCGCGTGACGGAGTTGGCCTTAGAGCAAGCGCGCGTGAATGCGGAGCTAGCGCAAGAGCAATTGGCCAATGCCCTAGAAGTCAAAGACCCGGCAGCTGCACTTGAGTTACTCAAAACCCAATTGGAAAACTCAGCCAAAAGCTTGGCTGGTTTTGCCGCGACAGCGTTTGAACTGAGCCAAGAGTTTCAAGCTGAGGGCACGTCATTTGCTGAAGGCCACTTTGACCATGCTCACGCGGAAGCTAACAAGGCCTTGGTTGAAAACTTAAAGAAAGCCCCACAAGGCTCTGAAGCTGCCGTGACTGCTGTGAAAGCGGCTGTGGACGCCAGCAACAAAGCCTTGGCTGAAGCCCGTAAGAACGTGAAGAAAACAGCGGCGATGGCCCAAGAAGGCATCGCCAAATTGAAAGAACACGCACCTAAAACTGCAGTCAAGGCGCCTGCGCGCCGCAAGCCACGCGCTTGATGGTTTCCATGTATCAAAAAAGCCTCCACGCAGCAATGTGTGGGGGCTTTTTGATTGGGGCGAACTGCGCTATATTTTTGTCGTGTTCAGTAATTGAAGGTGCAGTGCCGTGAATGCTGTTGGTGTTTCTTCGGTCAATGTCCCAACTGCGGCGAGTATGTCGGCGCAGGTTGCTGCGCGACCCAACAAAGTCGCAGGCAATTCAGCACCGCAAGTCGCAGGGCTGAGCAAGGATGCCTTAGATGTCAAACAAAAAGAGAAGCCAGATATGTTGGCTAATCTCAAGGCCATTGAAGCGCAAATCGCTGCACGTGCTCAAGAGGCAGCCAACGTCAACTCGCTTGATATCTCTTACAACAAAAGAGAAGCCCTGCTATCGGTCAAAGTGCAAGAGCAACAAACGGGTGACCTGATTCGTGAATTGAAATTCAAAGACTACAAAGCCGTCGTGTATGGGTCACATGGATATAAGGGTGCTTATGTGGATATGGCGGCTTGATAGCGATGCGAAAATTAATTCTCACCATTGCATCCACGCTGCTGCTGTGCGCTGCACACGCACAACCCTTAAAGAGCGAACTGATTGAGATTGACCTTGGCCGGACCGAAGGCTTCTTTAGTCAATCACCTGTTTTGATGCGTGCCATTGCACTTTCATCGCCAACCAAACCGCCGCCTGACACCGCCTTATTGTTTTTTCGCGGATGGCCAGGCGTGGCGCACATCAAAGATGCAGATGATTGGAAGCTTCGCGGAAATCTGAACTTCTTTTTGAAATCCGTTGATTACGTGGTTGATCAAGACATCACGCTTGTATTGATGGATTGCCCAAGTGACCAGTGGGGTTTGAACGGCCGCAATCCCATTCGGTGTGACGATGCTTATCGCGAGTCTGAACAATACGCAAACGACGTCAGAGGCGTGATGGCCCAGTTGCGCCAAAAAATGGGCGTTAAGAAATTTTTCATCATCGGTCACAGTTACGGTTCGATTTCATCGCGCTGGTTGGCCATTAATTTGGGCCATGAAATCGCTGGAAGTATTCACTCGGCATCTATGACGGGGCCTGCAGGTGGGTCGTCCCAGCAATATGGCATTAGCTTCAGTCGCATTGATTTAAGCAAGGCCAAAGCCCCCTACACCTACATGCATAACGTGGATGATCAATGCCTTGGCACGGTATATAAAACGATCAAATCAATCGCAGGCGAGCGATTGATTGCAATACAAGGCGGGGGGACAACGGGTGGCGCATGCGGCGGCAAGCATTACCACTCTTACGAAGATCGAGAACTCGACGCTGCAAAAGCTGTGGTGACATGGATCCGCTCTCAGCCTTGAGCTGAGAACAATCCGCAGACGCTATTTGACATCCACCAGTTTTCGAATGGCTTGCGCCACCTCTTGAAAGCTCACAGGCTTGTGCAAAACCTGCACATTTAACTTAGCAAATAAACTGAAGTGAGACGGTGATGTGTCGGCTGTCACGATGATGGCTGGTATCTCTTCGTTGTAGCTCTCTCGAATTTGCTGAATCAGCACATCACCGGTAGATTGACTCAATCTGTAATCGCTCAAAATGCAATCCAGATGATCGATGTTTTCCAGTTGAACACCGAGTTCTGATTCGAATTCGGACAATACAAACACATACGCCCCCTCGCTGGCAAGCGTTTGTCTGTAGGCGTCCACAATGATCGGGTTGTCTTCAATTACGCCGATGTATTTGCCTTGGAGAATTCGATGCGTATGCAGAGGTTTCAGTGATACTTCTGAGACGTCAATTCGTTCATCACTTGCTGAAACTAAATAAGGCGTCACGACGACGAATTGCGAGCCTTCGCCTAATTTTGAATGTAGACGCACATCGGCGCCAATCAGATTGCACAGCCTTTGCACAATAGATAAACCAAGGCCAAGACCGTCATGCAAAGCACGGGTTCTATCTGCGCGATAAAACTCACCGAAGATATGCTGCTGCTCTGACTCTTCTATGCCGCATCCGGTGTCAATCACTTCGATGGCTAAACATCCGTCTTGCGTGATGAGCTTGACCTCAATTGAACCGGCTTCTGTATATTGAATAGCGTTCGAAATAAGGTTGCCAATGATTTGTTGTAAAAACAATTTATCACCAAAAACACTCAAATCGAGACACGATATTTTGAATGTCAACCCTTTGTTTTTAGCGCGTGTCTCGTTGAGATCACGCAATGTATTGGCTAGCTCTTGAAGGCTAAAAAACCGATTGTTTATAGGGGTGACATGCGCATCTAACTTGCTAATGTTCAGCAATGAGTCAAACATAGAGTTAAGTGATGTGATGCTGTTTTTAATCTTGCCTAGCAATAATTTATCTTGCTCCGGAAAACTATCGACATCTACGATATCTAAATATACGTTGACCGCATGCATGGGTTGGCGTAAATCGTGACTGGCCACTGCAATGAATTTTGATTTGGCGACGTTGGCGGCGATGGACTGGTCGCGCTCATTGGCGAGTTCTTGGTAAAGCCGTTCATTGCGAAATCGAAGCCGAACAGACTCCTCGAACGTTTGTGAAAAACTCTTTGAAATACCCAACACCACAATGTAGACAGTGGCTAAACCAACAGAGAAGGTCCAAGGAAAAATATCAACTGACCAAAAAGCTGTCGTTAGCGATGGAATCATGATGGGAAGGCTGAACGTATAAAACGTCGCCTTGTTGACGCTGTAGGCAAACATGCTACCCATCAAGGCGGCCGTGAGCATGTAGATATAAATTACGCGATTAACAAGCGCTAAGTCGGGTGCCATCAAGACCCAACCCATACCCCAGCCTATGCCCATGCTTCCCAGCGCAAGCGTCATCAGTTTGAGGTTACGTTCCGGATCGACAATTTCTTCGGCTTTGAATTTCAGCTTGAAAACAATCCATGTTCGAACAAGGACCGACACAAACATATAAGTCAGCCATATACCCAAATGCATGGGATTGACTTCATCTTTAAACGCAGGAATACAAAGTAGAGGTGCTAAAACGTTTGCAATTGTTGCGGAGCGTGCGGTCCTTGTGATGTGGCTCGCTTTTTCACGTAACAAATAAAAATTGTTAGATTGGTCCTCTTCTAAACGCGAATTCCGACGGTCATTAGGCATAAATTGACACACACATTACGATGACCTCGCCTCAAGAAGCAAGTTGTGTTTTTGAGCTTTGATCATGGCCTGTGTTCTATTAAAAACACGCAACTCCTTGAAGATCTGATTGATGTGTATCTTGACAGTCTGTTCGCTAATGTCTAGATAGTCAGCAATGATTTTGTTTGGATGACCTTGTGCAATCAAGCCAAGTACTTCTAATTGTCTTTGCGTGAGCCGAAACTCTTTTGGTTCAAGGCTTTCAGTGATACCGATATAGCTTGAGTCGCCGGTTAGCAATGGTTTAAGTTTGAGAATGATGAAGTCGGCTGTACTGTCTTTGGATAAAAACAAAGAGGCGCCAGCGGATGCAGTTTTAGGCTCCCATGAATTCACATCAAGACCGGAAATGGACACAACGTGTTCTACGTTAGCAATATTTTTAAAAACTTTGATACCAGCAAGTCCACTCAAGCCTGGCATTTGTACATCCAACAAAACCACCCAAGTTTGATTCGACTGTCCTAACAAAGACAAGCCTTCATTGGCATTGCTAGCAACGGTGACTTCAATTCCTTGTTTAGAAAATTCACTGCTTAATTTTTCACGCAAAGCATCACGATAAACCGGGTGGTCATCGATGATGAGAAGTGACTTTGATGTATTTGCGTTCATTGATAAGGAATGCTACTCAGTCAGCCCCATCTGTTCAACTAAACTTTGGTTGTAGGCAGTCGCCGCACCCCAATCGGGGCATCGACAGTAACTATAAATAGTTGATTAATGAGGTGCTGACTGCGCTGTGCGTGAATTCTTAAGAACAGAAACGCACTTCCGGACACGGTGCCTGATCTGTGCCACTTGCTGCTGCAAGTCAAGCTGTGTTTGGGTGACTTCCGATAAAAACCGAATCGCTTCAGTCGTCAAACTTGCGCCTTTGCTGGTTTTGCCCCAAACAATTAAATTTGTGTTTAGCTCGGCCTCCCCATGCTTTAACTCACCCCAGACGTGGCGGTAAGACAGGTTCAACTGCTTGGCAGCTTTGCCGATGGATCCAGTTTGGTTCACACTTTCTAGCAGAGAGATAAGTGGGTGCTCCAGCCGGTTGCATGTCGGCGTTGTCGAGAACTTGTATTCAATCGATACATGAATCATCAACAGGCTATTCCCAATAATTCTGATTGATGATTTCCGCTAGCTGTCGGCAGACTCGAACCGACATGGTTTTGGGTGATGCCGTTGTGCTGACCTTGCCTTTGCCAGCTGGCCCTTCATAGTTGTAAAACGACTGACGTGTGCCCGAAACATCCATGTCGTAAGACACAAGGCGATATGTGTCACCGTTTGGACATTGGCCTACGAAAGTAAACGTATCTTCGTCATTACCCAATGCGGCTTGAACTTGCGCAGCGGGTGTTATCTTTGCGACGACATGGGGAGTGAGAGACATGCCTGCAAGCACACATGCGCCCAACAAAATTCCAGCTTTCAATCGGTTCATTTCAGTCTTACTCCGTAGGTTGAATTCAAACTGAATGCTAGAGATAGAACCATGGATGCTCAATACAAAAATGGCTCTAGAACCAACGGGCTAGACGCAAAATAACACTGTTCTAGTTAGGGGTTGCGCTCGCAGGTGTGCCAACTTCAGAGCCTTCACCCCATTTGATGTCTACTGAACGCACCGATGTGTTTTTTCTTGTAGGCGATGCCGAATAATTGCCCGAAAGAAGCACGGCTGTTATGCCGAAGTTTGCAATGAACAAAAGCATTGCGATGGCGAATTTCATGAAACTGGTTGAATTTGAAAAGCCAAAATCGTAGTACCAGCAAAATGCAAACTCAATAACAAATATGCTCTAGAACCAATGCAGTATGAAGCTCTGAAAAGCAAAACGCACGATGGTTAGATCGTGCGTTCTTGAGCGTCGATTAAATCTACGCTTCACTATACGAATCTAGAGGGCGATTACTTTTTTTCCATCACGATTGAGACGTGATCTGGGTACTTCCACATAGCACCAGTCAGCATGTCAGTAATGCCAAAGTCGATGGCAATACCAATGACGCCAGCGGTTTGAGTAGTTGAAACGATACGGGTGGTTTTTTGTTCGAAGCCTGCTGCAGTGCAGTTGGCGATCAAATCACCAGAACCTTTGGAGATTTGCAGCAAGTTGCTTTTACCGCTTACTGTTCCCAGTGTTGCCCCATCTTTGTTGACGATTGAGCAACGAGCTTCTTGAGGTTCAATAGTGAACGAAATGACCTGCGTTGTGCCTTGTGTGATTGAAGCGCAACCAGCAAGTGTCACAACAAAAGTTAAGGCTAATAATTTTTTCATTAAGTTTCCCTTGGTTAATATGTCAATTCTATATTTGAAATATTACTACTCAACTCAATAAAAACGCCAATATC
>JACCDZ010959439.1_pt1 | contig 12061 bp, 10 predicted proteins | sample 7449551 | NCBI WGS metagenome assembly JACCDZ01 (sample SAMN15323452, study PRJNA562643) | freshwater metagenome | isolation source: river surface water | place: USA:Blue River Watershed | collected 2017-08-18
CCAGAAAGATGCCTTCGATCAGCACCTTGCCCACGGTCCACAGGGCAGAGTCGACCAGCTCGGTGCGGTCGTAGAAGGGCACGATCTTCAAGCCATCGGGCAGCATGTTCTGGCTGTTGATCTGGTCAACCCGCTTTTGAATGCGCGAGACGATCTCCTTGGCATTGCCGCCACGCATCATCAGCACGATGCCTGAAACACCTTCGGTGTAACCGCCTTTGATGATGGCGCCCTGGCGCACTTCGCTGCCGATCTCGACCTGTGCCACATCGCTCACAAACACGGGCACGCCCGCCTGCTCCTTGACCACGATGTTGCCAATGTCTTCCAGCGAGCGTATCATGCCCACGCCACGGATCAGGTACTGCTCATTGACCTGCGGCAAGATGCCGCCGCTGGCGTTGGAGTTGTTGGCAGCAATGGCTTGCACCACCTGCTGCACCGACAGGTTGTAGTGACGCAAGCGGCCTGGGTCGACCAGTGCTTGGTATTGCTTGACGTAACCGCCTTGCGAGTTGATCTCGGCCACGCCCGGAATGGACCGCAACAGCGGGCGAACCACCCAGTCTTGCACGGTGCGGCGCTCGGTCAGCTCTTGCGGCGTGAGCGCGCGTTGGCCGTCATCGGGGCGCTCCAGTGTGTACTGGTACACCTCGCCCAAGCCTGTGGACACTGGCCCCAGCACCGGCGCAATGCCTGCGGGCATGCGCGGGGTGACTTCGATCAGGCGCTCGGTGACCAGCTGCCTGGCAAAGTAGACATCGGTCTTGTCGGTGAACACCAAAGTGATGATGGACAAGCCGCTTTTGTTGAGCGAGCGCATCTCCACCAGACCAGGCAAACCGGTCATCGAAATTTCGAGCGGTACAGTGACAAAGCGCTCGATTTCTTCGGGCGAACGCCCGGGGGCTTCCGTGGCGATTTGCACCTGCACGTTGGTCACGTCCGGAAAAGCATCGACCGACAGGCGCGTGGCTTCGCGCAGACCGAATGCGCAGAGCACCAGGGCCATCACCACGACGATGAGTCGCTGGCTCAGGGCAGCGCGGATCATGGAGGTGAGCATGCTTTACTCCAGCTCTGCGCGCTTGCGCTCGTTGTTCATGTGGAAAGCGCCTTCGGTGACCACTTCGGCACCTGCAGCCAGCCCTTTGAGGACGGGGCGCAGCTCATCCTGAGTGGGGCCCAGTTCAACGGGCGTGAGTTTGAAGCGCCCATCTGCGGTGCGCACAAACACGTGGTCGCGGTCGTTTTCGCGCACCACGGCCTGTGCAGGCAAGGCCAGCGTTTTTTGCGTGGCCCCACGCACGCGCATGGTGGCCAGCATTTGCGGTTTGAGGTCGCGCTGCACATTGTCCACTTGCGTCCGGATGGTGACGCTGCGGGTTTCGGGGGAGACGGTGTCGCCCACGTAAACGATCTTGCCCGACAAGGACCGGTTACCCAGTGCAGGCACTTCGATGTTCACGGTTTGTCCGGCCTGCACAGAGCGTGCGGTTTGCTCGGGCAGTGCACCCACCACCCACACGGTGCCCAGGTCCGCAACGGTGAACAAAGGGTCGCCCGGTTGCGCCACTTGGCCCTGGCTGATTTTCCGTTCAATCACCACCCCGGCCAGCGTGGCGCTGACCGAAGCGACCGGGTGCAGCGTGCCCTGGTCTTTCAGGCGTTCGATGGCCGCAGCAGGCAAGCCCATCAGACGCAGTTGGTCGCCTGCGGCGCGAAACTCGGCACGTGCGATGGCCAATTCGGATTCGCGGCGCTGCAGTTCGGCCGAGCCAATCACATCGGCCTGGATGAGCTGACGCGCCCGCTCAACCGCACGTTCTGCTTGCGATGCGGCGGAGTGCGCTTTGAGGTAGCCCATTTGCGCGGTGGTCAGTTCGCTGCTGGCCACGCGGGCCAGCGCCTGCCCCAGTTGAACCCGGTCGCCCACTTCGGCCAGCACTTCGGTCACGCGCCCGGTCACTGCGGCACCGATGCGCGTGACCAAGCGGTCATTGGCCTCAATCCGGCCAGAGATCTCCAGCCATGGCGTGATGTCTTGCATGGCCAGTGGGCTGACCTTGAACTGGGCCGCCATCTCGGGCTTGATCGTGACCTCCATCGGGTCGGCCGCCGTTGCGGCGGCGGTGGTGTCAGGTTTGGATTTCTTGTCACCACAAGCGGTCAAGAACAGCACGCAAGTGCCCATCAGCAGGGACAGGGCCGCACGTTGGAAATTCAGGGAAGGGGATGTCATGGCAGGGTCCTGCGAAAGTTCAAGAAGGTGAGTGTTCGATGTGTTGGCCGGTCAAGCGGTCCAGCAGTACGCGGGCCTCTTGCAGCTGGTAACGCGCCTCGATCAGGTCGGCACGCACGCTGCGCAAAACGCGTTGCGCATCCAGCACATCCAGAATGCCGCGCTCGCCAAATCGGTAGGCCGCTTGTGCCACACGCAAGGCTGCTTCGGCTTCGCGCACCGAGCCTTGACTCAAAGCTTCAATCCGCAGGCGCGCCATTTCCAGCGACTTCCAGGTGAGCAAAATTTCCTGCTTGAGTTCGGCCTGCCGTCCTTCCAGGCGAATTTGAGCGCGCTCCAGTTCAGCGCTGGCTTGTGCGATGGGGCCGCTGCGGGTGTCCAGCAGTGGAATTTGAACGCCAACACCCCATTGACCTTGGCGAAATTCCGGGTCCTGGCTTTGGCTGTAGCGCAATTCCAGGCCAGGCCAGCGGCTCGATTCAGCGCCGCGCAGCAGAGCTTGGGCCTTGTTCACCTCGGCCTGCAGCAGGCTCAGTTCAGGGTTGTTCTGGGTGACCAATTGGTGCAGCTGGTTCAGGTCCAGCAACTCCTGGACATCCCTCAGGTCGCCCATGAGCCTCCACTGTGCGGGCAGTTGACCTGCCGCCATCTGGCTCAGCTGGATTTTGCTTTGCTCCACCATGAGACGGGCGGTTTGTAGCCGTTCGCGTGCGGTGATGATTTCAGCGTCGGCCTTGATGATTTCATAGCGTGCCGCCTCACCGCTTTCGACCCGCAGACGCACCCGTTCACGCACTTGCTCCAGCAGCTGCACATCTTCAGCCGCGGCCGCGGCTTTGGCCTGGTGCAACAGTCCCTGGTAGATGCGCAAGCGTGCCTGGCTCACCAGTTCATTGCGGGCCTGTCCTATCAGGTGTGTGCTTTCGAGCTCGGTGGCACTGGCCGCATCGATGCGCGCCTTGCGGGCGTAGGGATTGTCGATCGGCTGACTGATGCTCCAGCCTTGCACAGGGCCGGGTGTCACGCCAGCGATGCGTGCGGTGTTGCGGCCCTGGTTCCAGTCGATGCGGGGGTTGGGCAACGCTTGTGCAGCCGTGGTTCCGGCGCGGGCTGCGTTGCGGGCGCTTTGCGCGGCCCGCAATTGCGGGTTGTGCGCCAGGATGGCGGCAATGATCTGTTGTGCACCCAATTCCGGCGCTGTCGCGTTTGCTGCACTCTGGGCGGGGATGGCGGCTGCTGCTTGTGGGCTGGTTTGTGCGATGGCGTGCGGTGTCAGCAGGGTCAGGCATCCCCCTAAATAAAGGGCCACCCGCGGAGCCCAATGCCAGCCATGGCCAGTAGCGCACCTTGTGGCGGATGTTGTTTGGCGCATGTGAATTTCCGTGCTTTAAAAAAATAAGCTTTATGGTATGCACCAAGATGCAACCAAAAAAGCAGATTAATCAAGACGGTAACTTCGTAAAAAACTGAATGTTTTTTAGGCCAAACTCACTTTTTCTTGGATCTTGGGCGTGTGCTCTCGTGGGCGTTTAAGCGGCCAGCGCCGCCTCAATGTCCTTGGCGATCTTCTCGGGCGCGTCCTGCGGCGCGTAGCGCTTGATCACACGGCCGTCCTTGCCCACCAGGAACTTGGTGAAGTTCCATTTGATGGCTTTGCTGCCCAGAATGCCCGGGGCCTCGGCGGTGAGCCACTGGTACAGCGGGTGGGCACCGTCGCCATTGACCTTGATCTTGCTCATCATCTGGAAGCTCACGCCGTAATTCTTCTGGCAGAAATTGGCGATCTGGGCATCGTCGCCCGGGTCCTGGCTGGCGAACTGGTTGCATGGAAAGCCGATCACCGCCAGGCCTTGCCCGCCGTATTGCTGGTGCAGTTTTTCCAGGCCGGTGAACTGAGGCGTGAAGCCGCAGGCGCTGGCGGTGTTGACGATCATCATCACGCGCCCCTTGAATTGGGAAAGGGCCACAGGCTGGCCGTCGATGCCGAGGGCTTCAAAGTCATACAGGCTCATGGATGCTCCAATTCAGTCGTGTTGCGAAGGGCCGACCACCGACAGCAACGCTGCCAGCAGAATCAAGGCGCCGCCCCATAAAGTGCGGCTGTCCCATTGGGAGGCACCCAGTATGACGGAAGACACGCTGGCGAACAGCACCTCGGACAACATGACCAGGGCCGTGGTGTGGGCAGCCAGTCGGGCCGCGCCGTATTGCAGCGCCAGGTTACCCAGCAAAAAGGACACGCACAGCAGGGCCACAAAAGGCAGCCAGGCCCAGTCGGGGTAAGCCCCTGCGCCGACCACACCGGTGGCCAGTCCCATCAGGGCGGCTGCCGTGGCCATGACCGCGCCACCCCCAAACATGGCCAGGGTGCGCGAGGCGCTGGGGGTGTCCTTGAGTTTGAGCAGCAGGGCGTTGGTCACGGCAAAGGTGAAGCCGCTGAGCAAGGCCAGCACATCGGCCAGGCTTTCGGGGACAGGCCAAGGAGTTTCTGGTGTTTTGAGCACGATGACCAGACCTGCCAGCGCCATGAGCAGCCGCAGCAGCGCCATTGGACGCGGTTTGTCGCCCAGCATCAGCCAGGCCACCAGCACAGACCAGGCGGGCATGAGATAAAACAGCAGCACCACACGCACCACATCGCCGACGGTAACGGCCCAGTTGAAGCCTACATTGGTCAGACCCGAAGCCAGCAGCAAGAACCACAGGCCGGGATGTTCGCGCCAACTCGGCAGTTGGCCGCTGCGCCAGAGGGACGCACCGATGGCGAGGGTGACAAAACCATAAACCAGCGCTGTGGCCCACAGCGGGTGCAGGCCCAGCGCTTCGAGGTGTTTGAACGGCCACCAGCAAATACCCCAGACCAGGGCATTGAACAGCAGCCCGGCCACGGCCAGGCTTTTGTCAGAGGTGCGCGCCATGGTGCCGGCTCAGTGGCTGTCTTTGGAGGCTGCGGCAGCCTTGTGTTTGTTCCACCAGCGCCAAACCACCCAGCCCAGACCCAGGGCGAGCAAGGCAAAGATGCCGTGCTGGAATTGGCGCAGCACGCCAAACATCCAGTCCCAGTTCTGGGCACCGTAATAGCCCAGATACACCCAGATCGGGACGCTGATGAGCGCGGCAAAACCGTCCATCAGGAACCAGGTATGGAACGTCACGCGGTGGCTCATGCCAGCCGAGAAGAACACCGGAGTGCGTAAGCCGGGCAGAAAACGGGCCACGAACATGACCCATTTGCCGTATTTGTGAAATGCGTCTTGCGCGCTGGCAAAACGCTCGGGGGTCAGGACTTTGCGAAACCCCGGCATTTGTGAAATGCGCTGGCCGTACAGGCGACCCAAGGTGAACATCATGCCGTCACCGATCAGCACGCCTGCCATGCCCACGGCAAACATGGTGTGCACATCGGCATGGCCCAGGCCGGCGATGACGCCGCCGGTGACCAAGGTCACATCTTCAGGAACAGGAATGCCGAAGCCACAGATCAGGAGCATCACGAACACGGCCCAATAGCCGTACTCGGTGAAAATGGGCATCAGAAATTGAAAAACTTCCATCGAATATCAAAGTTCAACCAGCGCCTTGGCGGGTGAGCGAAATGCTCGTTGCCAGAAGGCAGCGGGCCAGTGTAATCCATTTGCAAGTCCCTTTTGGGGCAGGGTCTGGCGGTGTTTTCCCATGGGCGCAGCGGGCGGTTTTAAAGGCTGGCGTCATGCGTGCCGCTCTTGCGAAGCTGGCATACTTGATTGGCTCTTTTCACGTTTGCACCCATGCCCCGTCCGATACAAGCCACCATCCACACCGCCGCCCTGCGCCACAATCTGGCGCGAGCTCGCCAAGCCGCGCCCGATGCCCAGGCTTGGGCGGTGGTCAAGGCCAATTCCTATGGCCACGGCATTGAGCGGGTGTTTGAAGGTCTGCGCGCAGCCGATGGCTTTGCCTTGCTGGACTTGAGCGAAGCCGAGCGCGTGCGTGCCTTGGGCTGGCGTGGACCGATCTTGTTGCTGGAGGGCGCTTTTGAGGCCCGTGACCTGGAGCTGTGCTCGCGCTTGCACCTGTGGCACACGGTGCATTGCGATGAGCAGATCGACATGCTGGCGCTGCACAAAACGCACGAGCCACACCGGGTGTTCCTCAAGATGAATTCGGGCATGAACCGCTTGGGTTTCACGCCGCAGCGTTACCGCTCGGCCTGGACGCGGTTGAACGCCTTGCCTCAGGTGGACGAGATCTCGCTGATCACCCATTTCAGCGATGCCGATGGCGACAAAGGCATTGCCGAGCAAATGGCCCGGTTTGAAGAGGCAACCCGCGACTTGCCCGGCGAGCGCAGCCTGAGCAACAGTGCCGCCACTTTGCGCCACGCCCAACAAGCCAATGTCAAAGCCGACTGGATCCGCCCGGGCATTGCGCTGTATGGCAGTTCGCCGGATTTTCCAGCGCATTCAGCCGCCGGGTGGGACTTGCAACCGGCCATGAGCCTGCATGCGAACATCATCGCCGTCCAGAAGCTGCAAGCGGGCGACAGCGTCGGCTATAGCTCCAGTTTTGTAGCCGATCGGCCCATGCGCATTGGCGTGGTGGCCTGCGGTTATGCCGACGGTTACCCACGTGTGTGCCCGACCGGTACGCCGGTCTTGGTGAATGGCGTGCGCAGTCGCACGCTGGGCCGTGTGAGCATGGACATGCTGGCTGTGGACCTGAGCGATTTGCCCGAGGCGGGCATGGGCAGTCGCGTGACCCTGTGGGGGCGTGCTGCCAACGGCGCGGTACTGAGCATCGACGAGGTGGCCCAGGCTGCAGGCACGGTGGGCTACGAGCTGATGTGCGCGTTGGCCCAGCGCGTGCCGGCCGTCACCGAAGATTGATGGGGCCTTGCGCTTGCTGCAAGCGTGACAAGCTTTCTGGCTTGCCACGGTGAGAATGGCCCATGCCTCACCGATCCCCCACGCACCGCCATGATCAAACCGCTTTGATGGCCGCGTTGGCCCTGATCGTGATCTGGGGGGCCAACTTCACGCTGCAAAAGTATCTGTTTGAGTTGATCGCGCCCACCGGTTTTCTGATGGCGCGATACATCATCATGCCCACGTGTGCGCTCTTGTTGATGCGCTGGCGCCTGGGCCGCTGGTTGCCCACTTTGCCCCGCAAAGACCTGCTGCACATGGCCTGGCTGGGCTTTGCCGGTCACACCTTGCACGTGGGCCTGGTCACTTACGGCATCCATTGGTCCACGGCGTTTTCCAGTGCGGTCATCCTCGCTTGCGGTCCGGTGTTCACTTTGCTGATCCTGCGTTACAAGGGTTTCGAGCGCTTGAGTCTGGCCCAGATTTCAGGCGTTGCGCTGGCACTGGCGGGTGTTTTGATGTTCCTCTCCGACAAGCTGCTCGGGGGGCAATGGCGGGCTGGTGGTGGTGATCTGGTTTTGTTGATCGCGGCCAGCCTGTTTTCTTATTACACCGTGGCGGCCAAGCCGGTCATGGAGCGGCACGGCCCGGGGCTGACCATGGGCTACACCACCTTGCTGTGCAGTCTTCCGATCCTGCTTTTGTCGGTGCCTGTGGGGCTGCAGGCCCCATGGGCCACGCTCGATGTGTGGGCTTGGGTGGGGCTGTTCTGGTCGGTCTTGGTATCGGCCTTCATGGGCTGGTTGATCTGGGGCTGGATCAACATCGTGCGTGGCGTGGCCCGCACCGCGCCGCTGATGTATTTGATGCCGCCCATGACGGGCTTGTTCGCCTGGGCCTGGTCGGGGGAGCACTACACCTGGATCAAGATCGCCGGGGCCGGGGTGATTTTGTTGGGCGTGGCGCTGGCGCAATACGCCGGACAGATCAAGTGGCGCCTGCGCTGAAGGCGCTTTAACGCAGCCAGGTGTCGTAACCCGTTTTCAGGATCAGCGCCAGCACCACGAAGATGAACACATGGCGCACGAAGCCTGCGCCGTGCTTGAGGGCCAGGCGGGTGCCGATCAGGCTGCCGATCACGTTGGCCACAGCCATGGCCAAGGCCAGATGCCACCAGACATGGCCTTTGAACGTGAACAGCACCAAGGCGGCCATATTGGTGAACAGGTTGATGAATTTCGCTGCGGCCGAGGCGTGCAAAAAGTCATAACCCAGCCACCGCACATAGGCAAACACCAGAAAGCTGCCGGTGCCGGGACCAAAGAAGCCGTCGTAAAATCCGATCACCAAGCCAATGCCGGCCGCCACCCAGGCCTCTTGTGAACCGGTAAAGCGTGGCGCATGGCTGCGGCCCATGTCTTTTTTGACCAAGGTGTAGAGCAAGAGCAAGACCAGCAGAGCGGGCAAAGCTTTGCGAAACAGGCTGGGGTCCACCTGCGTGACGACCCAGGCACCGAACAACGATCCCAACAAGCCAGCGCCCGCAGCGGGCAACAATGAGCGCCAGGGCATGACCACCTTGCGGCTGTATTGCACAGTGGCAAAGGCGGTGCCCCAGATGGAGGCACTTTTGTTGGTGCCAAACAAGGTGGCGGGTGGCGCGCCAGGGAAGGTGGCAAACAGTGCGGGCAACAAAATCAGGCCACCACCGCCCACGATCGAGTCCACCAGCCCGGCCAGCAGCGAGGCCAGCGAAACAATCAGCAATTCCATGCCGTCGATTGTGGCATTGGGTCTGCGCAGGGACTGTCGGGCCAGCGACGGGCGAAAAAAAAGCGCCGCTTGCGCGGCGCCTGAGAAGTCACATCTCGTTCGGATGTTGGTTCATGTTGGAGTTCTTAGGGTGTCGAGTTGTCTCCTCGGCCCTCGGGATGCAAGGTACTGCTTTGCATCGAGTGGGTGAAATGTAAGGGCTGCTGAGAGACAAAGTCCTCAGGGATTTCCCGATTCGCGGGAAATCCCTGAGAGTGACTGATGACCAAGCGACGACCCGGAAATCATCGAAGATGAGCGCTTTTTAACTCGCAGTCAGACGTTCTGCGTCCTGCGCGATCCAGTGCGCGGCCTTCTCGGCGATCATCAAAGTCGGGCTGTTGGTGTTGCCGCTGGTGATGGTGGGCATCACCCCCGCATCGACCACGCGCAGGCCCGCCACACCGCGCACCTGCAAGCGGCCATTGACCACCGCCATGGGGTCGTCATCGCGCCCCATGCGGGTGGTGCCTACAGGGTGAAAGATGGTGCTGGCGATGTCCCCGGCCAGCTTGGCCAGCTCTTCATCGGTCTGGTATTGCACGCCGGGCTTGAACTCTTCGGGCGCAAAAGGCTTCATCGCGTCTTGCGCCATGATGCGGCGCGTCACGCGCAGGCTGTCGGCAGCGACCTTGCGGTCTTCATCGGTGGCCAGGTAGTTGGGCGCGATGGCCGGTGCGTCTTCAAAGCTTGCGGTTTTGATCTGCACCGAGCCTCGGCTGGTGGGGTTGAGGTTGCACACGCTGGCCGTGATGGCCGGGAAGCTGTGCAGCGGCTCGCCAAAGGCGTCCAGACTCAGGGGTTGCACGTGGTACTGGATGTTGGCGTGCGGCTGCGACGGATCGCTCTTGGTGAACGCACCCAACTGGCTGGGCGCCATGCTCATGGGGCCGGTGCGCTTGAGGGCGTATTCGAGCCCGATCATGGCCTTGCCAAATAAGCTGTTGGCCATGGTGTTGAGCGTTTTGGTCCCTTTGACCTTGTAGACCGAGCGGATCTGCAAATGGTCTTGCAAGTTGGCCCCGACCCCAGGCAAGTCGTGTTTGACCGCGACACCTTTGCTCTGGAGCAAGTCCGCTGGGCCGATCCCTGAGAGCTGCAGAATCTGCGCCGAGCCGATGCTGCCCGCGCTCAAAATCACCTCGCGGGTGGCTTTGACCTCGACCATCTCCACACCCGACCAGACCTGAACGCCCGTGCAGCGTTGGCTGCCGTCGGCCTGCGTTTCGAGGATCAGCTTGGCCACCTGGGCCTTGTTCCACAGCTCGAAATTGGGGCGCGCATAGCAGGTCGGGCGCAAAAAGGCCTTCGCGGTGTTCCAGCGCCAGCCGTCTTTCTGGTTGACCTCAAAATAGCTCACGCCTTCGTTGTTGCCCCGGTTGAAATCGTCAGTGGCGGGAATGCCCGCTTGCTGTGCGGCTTGGGCAAACGCGTCGAGCACATCCCAACGCAGGCGCTGCTTTTCAATGCGCCATTCGCCACCCGTGTTACGCCCGCGCAAAGTGTGCAGGTAGCTGCCCTTGGGCAAATCGGCAGGCGCCAGCAATTCGGACTTGGCGCCTTTGGCCCCGTGGAACGCGTTGGCCCCTTTGTAATGGTCTTCGTGCAGCTTGAAGTAGGGCAGGGTCTGGTCCCAGCGCCACTCGTCGTTGCCGGTGAGCTGCGCCCATTGGTCGTAGTCACGCGATTGGCCGCGCATGTAAATCATGCCGTTGATGCTGGAGCAACCGCCCAGCACTTTGCCACGCGGGTAACGCAGGCTGCGACCATTCAGACCTTGTGCGGGTTCGGTTTCGTACAACCAGTCGGTGCGCGGGTTGCCGATGCAGTACAGGTAACCCACTGGCATGTGCACCCAGTGGTAATCGTCTTTCTTGCCCGCCTCGATCAGCAGCACGCGCTTGCTGGCGTCGGCGCTCAGGCGGTTGGCCAGCAGGCTGCCCGCTGTGCCGCCACCGACGATGATGTAGTCAAAGGTGTTGTCGTTCATGTTCTACCCGGTCTCCTGAGTCGGCCATTGTGCCTGTGGATCAGGTGGAGAAATTCCGTTAGCGAAGCGTCCGTGCTCTGGGCTGGCCCGTTGGGCCGATTTGCTGGCGCGAAGCGACTGATGAGGCCCAGCGGGCCAGCCTGGAGCGCGGATGCGGCACCGAGGCTGTGTCAGCAACTGGACCCCGGGTCAAGCCCGGGGTGACAAAGCCGGGGGCCAGGGTCAGGTCCCCGACCTTGCAGTTCCAATCACTTGGCCGTCGGCATCACAAACTCAGCGCCCTTGCCGATGCTCTCGGGCCAGCGCTGCATGATGGACTTTTGCTTGGTGTAAAAACGCACACCTTCTTCGCCGTAAGCGTGCATGTCGCCAAACAGCGAACGCTTCCAGCCGCCAAAGCCGTGCCAGGCCATGGGCACCGGGATCGGCACGTTGATGCCCACCATGCCCACCTGGATGCGGCGTGAAAACTCGCGTGCCACATTGCCGTCGCGGGTAAAGCAGCTCACGCCATTGCCGAACTCGTGGTCGTTGATGATCTGCACAGCGGTGCCAAAGTCGGGCACGCGCACGCACGATAGCACCGGGCCAAAAATCTCTTCCTTGTAGATTTTCATGTCGGTCGTCACGTGGTCGAACAGCGTGCCGCCGAGCCAGAAGCCCTTGTCGCAACCCGCACCGGCTTTCGCGCCGTCAAAGTCGCGGCCGTCTACCAGCAGCTTGGCGCCTTCGGCCACGCCGGCGTCGATGTAGCCCTTGATCCGCTGACGCGCTGCGTCGGTGACGATGGGCCCCATTTCGGCCGCCAGGTTTTCACCGTTGAGCACCTGCAGCGCTTTGGTGCGCTCAATCAGCTTGGGGATGATCTTGTCGGCCACGTCACCCACTAGCACAGCCACGCTGATGGCCATGCAGCGCTCACCGGCCGAGCCGTAGCCTGCGCCAATCAGCGCGTCCACGGTCTGGTCAATGTCGGCGTCGGGCATGACGACCAGGTGGTTTTTCGCACCGCCCAGCGCCTGCACGCGCTTGCCGTGGTGGGCGCCGGTTTCGTAGATGTAGTTGGCAATCGGTGTGGAGCCCACAAAGCTGATGGCTTAGACGTCAGGGTGCTCCAGCAGCGCGTCCACGGCTTCCTTGTCGCCTTGCACCACGTTGAACACGCCGTCGGGC
>JACCDZ010474690.1_pt1 | contig 12058 bp, 10 predicted proteins | sample 7449551 | NCBI WGS metagenome assembly JACCDZ01 (sample SAMN15323452, study PRJNA562643) | freshwater metagenome | isolation source: river surface water | place: USA:Blue River Watershed | collected 2017-08-18
AACCTCAAATCTAACTTTTAGCCAATGGCAGGGGGTTTTAAACAATGATGAAGCATTAACTGCTGCAATAATGGATCGTTTGATTCATCATAGCCATATAATAAATATAAATGGTGAGAGTCATCGCTTAAAGCAGAAAATGAAGGCAGGAATCATCCCTGCTAAAATGTAAGAAACGTGGATTTAAATGGTGCACTTTTACGTCGGGGAATTTGTTTCTAATTTGACTAAAAGTGGTGCATTTTTAGTTCGGTCTTGACAGTAATGATCGGGAGTTGAGTTATTAAACACTTGATCTGTTATCTGCGTAATAAAAAATGGCTAGTTGTATATAACTAGCCATTCATGTTACTACCCCAGTTTGAGGCAATAATTATTAAGTTAAATACGTATGTGAGTCAAAAATATCTTTGATTTGGTTCATTAACTTAATTTGCTCAGCTTTTGGTAATTTCAATGAAATTAAGGATTTGCGGAATAAATCCTGCATTTCTATTATGTCATAGCCAACATGTTCAAGTGAGTCTTTGTTGGTAAATCCATCGTGAATATTTTCAAATTCAAAGTTACCTTTACCATCGAGACAAATATCTAAGGTTGTGACTTTGCCAAATAAATTATGCATATTACCCATAATTTCTTGATAAGCGCCAACTAAAAATATACCGAGTAAGTACGGATTTTCAGGGTTATATTTAGGCAATTTAAGCGATGGTTCATTCCCTTGATAATCCATATAGTTATTAATTTTACCATCTGAATCACAGGTTATGTCTTCAATGATTGAGCGCATAGTCGGCTCTTCATCTAAATGCGATAATGGCATAACTGGAAATAATTGCGAAATTGCCCAGCTATCAGGTATAGATTGAAATAATGAGAAATTCACAATAATTTTTTTAGCTAAATCTTCATCCAGAATATCAAATAAATCACGATGTGAGCGATGCAATGGATTAAGGCGTTTCATGATTTCTAATTTGATGTGCGAAAAAAGCTGCTCAGCTAAGGCGCGTTTCTCTAGTGTTAACTCTCCTGCAGCAAAGCGATTATGCACACTTTCAATGGCTAATACTGTTGATGAGTAAATTTCATTAATTGGTAATTTATTAAATGAATCTAGCATGTCATCTAGTTCAAGTAGATCTTCATCTTTGATTTTGCCAATGTCTGGAACTTCTTCACCCACGATACTTTCAACTTCAACAATGTTGCTTACAAATACCGCATGATGAGCGGTGGTTGCACGACCAGATTCGGTAAAAATCTGCGGCAGTGGTAAATAATTTTTGTCACATAATGATTTAATTTTAGATAACAGAGTGAGTGCATACTCAGATAAAGTGTAATTAGTTGAGTTAAAGCTGCGTGTTCGACTACCTTCATAATCCACCGCCAAACCACCGCCCGTATCAATAACTTTTATGTTAATGCCCATTTTACAGAGTTGAACGTAAAATTGACCTAATTCATTAATGTAGTGCTCAATGTCTTTAACATTGGCAATTTGTGAACCTTGATGACAGTGGATTAAATGTAAACAATCATCTAATTCAGCGCTTTTAAGTAATTTAAGTAATTCAAGAATTTGAGTTGTACTTAAGCCAAATTTAGATTTTTCACCACCAGAGTGTGCCCATTTACCTGCGAGGGTTAGAGCTAAGCGGCAGCGGACACCTAGTAATGGTTTTATGTTTAATTCAGTTGCTAATTCGATTACATAATGAGCTTCTTGCATTTTTTCAATTACAATGGTGATATTTCGCCCAAGCTTGCGTGCGATCAATGCCGCGCGAATATAATCACGATCCTTATAGCCATTGCAGACAATTGGGGTTTTATTATTTTTCACCATCGATAAAACGGCTAATAATTCGGCTTTACTACCTGCTTCAAGACCATTATTAGCTTTGGCTTCGACGATACTTGAAACGACAGCTTTGTTTTGATTGACCTTAATTGGATAAATTAAGGTATATTCTGCAGTATAGCCCAAGTTTTTGCGTGCATGATTAAATGCATTGGTAATTCGTTCAACGCGATTTTTAACGATATCGGTAAAACGTAAGATCAATGGTGTTTGTAGTTGATGTTTCTCAGATGCTACTTTTATAATATCAACCAATGGCACAGGAATATCCTTGAGGTATTTACCACGGCGAACGGTTAATTGACCGCCTTTGTTAATGTCAAAATAGCTGTTTGCCCAGCCATCAACGCAGTAAAATTCTTTCGACTTTTTATAATTCCAGTTGGTTTCTTTGGTTTGTGCCATTGATGCTTACCTTTTTAAATATAAACTATGGTTGTTGATTAGCTAATAAGCAAATTATATCGCGAGCGACATGTGCAGCCGCAAGTGCGGTTATTTCTGCATGGTCATAACTTGGTGCTACTTCAACTACGTCTGCACCAATAAAATTAAGTCCACCCAAATTGCGAATAATGGCTAAAGCCTGTAGTGAGCTAAGTCCACCAGGCACAGGTGTACCAGTGCCAGGTGCGTAGGCAGGATCTAGACTATCAACATCAAAAGTTAAATAAACTAAATTATCACCAACAATTTCACGAATGCGCTCAACTACTTTTTGCCAGCCATTATCATGGACATATTGTGCATCCAAAATGTTGGTACCCATAAAGTCGTCATTCCAAGTGCGAATGCCAATTTGTACTGATTTGGTTGGATCCACGATCCCATTTTTAATCGCTTTATAAAACATCGTTCCGTGGTTTAGTGAATGTTCTTCGTCATCTGGCCAAGTGTCACAATGTGCATCAAAATGGATTAATGAAATGCCTTTACCGTGTTTTTCGGCTAAGGCTAATAAAATTGGATAAGTTATGTAATGATCGCCACCAAAAGTTAATGGAAATACATCATGTTTAATAATTTGGCTAATGTGATCTTTAATTGCGTCACGGATGGTCATTGGGTTATGTGGATCTAAAAAACAATCACCATAATCTACTACTGCCAAACGCTCAAATGGATCAAATCCCCATGGATACGGTAGCAACTCAGCTAATTGAACCGACGCTTCACGTATTGCGCGTGGACCGAGACGAGCACCACTACGGTAAGTTACCGCGCAATCAAATGCGATACCACTAATTGCAATATCAACGTTAGTTAAATCTTTGGTGTAATTACGCCGCATAAAACTGGTTACGCCCGCATAGGTCATTTCCATATTGGAACCTTTTAACTCTTTACGTGCGATCGCAGCGTCAACTAAAGTTTTCATAGTTTGTCCTAATAAATATTTACATAATTTTACACATATACATTCATTGTGAATTTGTATAAAAATTATTAATTTGTATGTGTTGTGAGATTTTTATTGCTTGGTTTAATTCTAATGACATATTCTTAATTCGTAACTAAATTAATTGGTTTACTTTAGTTGAATTAAGGTTATTAATCTTGCTGTAATAGCTTGTCATGTTTGAGCATTTAGCTAAGTAATAAAAATTAGGTGCAAAGTATAGCATATTCAAATTATTTTGTGGCGTGCTATAATCTAGAACTGTAAATAAAAATGTTTTTTGAGGTAATTATGAGTCATTCTGATGAAGTTAAAAACTATTTAAGTGGTAAAGAAATTTTAGATGAACATGTCTATATCGGCGAAAAAAAAGGTGTACGGCAGTATTTTTTTCAAAGTGTAATTAATGGTTGCATGGCTGGGGCTTTTTTAGCCTTAGGTGCGTTTGCTGCATTTGTGGCTAGTCATGGGATTAGTGATTATGGTCTAAGTAAACTGGTTAATGCTATAGTTTTTCCAGTTGGGCTGATTTTAATTGTAATTTGTGGTGCGGAATTATTTACGAGTAATACACTCCTGATTCAAGCGCGCCTTGAAAATAAAATTACAACCAATATCTATATTTCAAACTTGGTTATAATCTATTTCTGCAATGCAATTGGCGCGAGCTCGGTCTCAGCCTTAATTTTTGGTAGTGGGATTTTACATAATGATGCCAATTCATTAGGTGGTTATGTAATTCATGTGGCGGTGCTTAAAATTCATTATACCTTTGTACAAAATGTTTGTAGTGGAATTTTGTGTAATATTTTGGTTTGTTCAGCGGCATGGGGTGCTGCGGCAGCTAAAGATGTTGCGGGTAAAATATTAATTATTTGGTTTGCGATTATGGCATTTATTCTTGGTGGTTTTGAACATTGCGTGGCAAATATGTTTTATTTTAGTTTAGCATTGATGGCACAAACTGATCCAAGTTTAGTGTTAGCTAGTAAGGTTGAGCCAAGCTTGTTGACTAATCTGAATTTGCTTGGTGTTTGGCATAATTTAATTCCTGTGACCTTGGGAAATATAATTGGCGGCGCGGTATTTATTGGCGTTGCGTATTGGATGGTGCACTTTAAGGGTAATAAAAACTAGTTTTAAGGATGAATGATTATGGTCAAACGTTATTTGGATTGTAAAGCTTCTGATTTGGCAAAAATAAGTAAAGCTGATTTATTGCAGGCATTACATGCTAGTGAAGGACGAATTTTAGTTAGTGAGACTATTGGCGCAGTGCAACCAATGTTAATGACAATCACCAATGCAGAATTTGCAGCCAGTCAAGGTGCTGATATTTTGTTGCTAAATTTATTTGATGTTAATGCACCCTGTATTAATGGATTACCAGCTGGTGTTACTGGTTATGATACAGTTAAAGAAATTAAGCGGTTAACTGGTCGTGTAGTTGGGATTAATCTGGAGCCAGTTGATCCAGGTTTTGGAGAATCACAAGATCAATTGTGGGGCATGACTAATGGACGTTTAGCGAGTGTAGCTAATGCACAAAAAGCCTTAGCGTTAGGTGTACAGATGTTAGTTTTGACGGGTAATCCAGGTAATGGAATTTCTAATTCTGCAATTTGCGCCTCATTACAGCAAATTTCTGCTGCCGTTGGGAATGAGCTGGTGTTAGTTGCTGGAAAAATGCATGCGGCTGGGATTTTGGGTGAAGCTGCCAGCAAAATTATCACACAGGAAGACATTCAACAATTTGTTTTAGCGGGTGCAGATATTATTTTATTGCCAGCACCAGGCACGGTTCCAGGTGTTACGCTAGAGTTTGTGCGCGGCATGGTCGAATATGCACATTCCTTGGGTGTCATGACAATGACCGCAATTGGCACATCACAAGAGGGCGCTGATGAGGCAACAATTCGGCAAATTGCACTAATGTGTAAAATGACGGGCACGGATTTACATCATATTGGCGATGCGGGTTATGTTGGAATGGCGTTACCTGAAAATATCTTCGCTTATAGTGTTGCGATTCGTGGTAAACGCCATACCTATACCCGAATTGCGAGCTCAGTCAACCGTTAGATTAATCGCGCCAAATTAGGCTGGCAATGCGACCGGTTTGTGGATTAGCTCGATAGGAATAAAACCAATCACTATGACAGCGGGTGCAAATTTTACTATTGCTAATATTTGCACTTAGTAAACCAGCTTGAATTAGTTTATGGGCGGTAATACCGCGTAAGTCACCCATGAATTTACCTAAATTAACGCTTGCGCTAAAAAATTGTGCGTTGAGTTGGTCATTGAGAATAAAGCTTTCACGAACTTCACCACCAATTTCAAAACATTCTTGATCAATCGCAGGACCAATAAAGGCTAGCATTTCGCTGGGAGCAAATTGGGCTAATTTGGCAATGGTTTGTTGGATGATACCATCATTTAAGCCGCGCCATCCAGCGTGAATAGCCGCCACAAATTCTCCGCGAGTATTAGTTAGCAAAATTGGTAAGCAATCCGCGGTCATCACTACACACACGACATTTTTCGCACTGCTAATTGATGCATCTGCTGCGTAAATTTGATAGTTAGGCTCTTTATCCCAATTTATTACCGTTGTGCTATGGGTTTGGTTTAACCACAGTGGCGTAGTTGGCAGAAACTCTTGCAATTTGGCACGATTAAGTGCCACGCTCTGCGGGTCCGCGCCGACATGCAGCGCCAAATTAAAATCCTTGCTACAGGTGCTAATTCGCGCATGGATATTACTTGGTGCCGACCAATTAGCTTGTAGTAGCAGCGGTTTAGTCTTGGTCTGGGACATAAATTATCTCCCAATTACTATCGTCTTCATCGTCATCAAATTGTTCGTAAGCTAATTCTTCACCAAAATTAAGTGCAGCCAGTAATATGCGTAAATCTTCAGGTAGGCGGGTTTTAAAATTCATGACCTCATTGGTTGCTGGATGAATAAAAGATAATTTGATAGCATGCAACGCTTGGCGTTGAAGTTGTTCAATTGCATCAACTACCTCTGGATCATAGTTATTTTTTTTACTGCCATAAACTGGATCAGCCAGCAATGGAAAGCCTTTATCCTTCATATGGACGCGAATTTGATGGGTACGACCTGTTTCGAGCTTGCATTCAACATAAGCAATTTTTTTAAATTGCTTTAATACGCGATAACGGGTAATTGCTTCGCGTCCACCAAAAGCTACGGCTGCCATTTTTATGCGGTTATGTGGATCACGATTGATATTTTTATTAATCAGACCTTGCTTGAATGGGTAGCCCTCAACAAATGCACGATAAATTCGACTTACGCTGCGTTCTTGTAGTTGTTGGACTAAACTAAACTGCGCCAAAAAGGTACGGGCAACCACCATTAAACCAGTGGTATCTTTATCTAAACGGTGTACAATACCCGCACGTGGAATTAAGCTTAATTCTGGATAGTGAAAAAGTAGTGCGTTTAATAAGGTTCCTGACCAATTGCCAGCACCAGGATGTACGGTTAGGCCAGCTGGTTTATTAATAACAATGACATGCTCATCTTCATAAATTACATTGAGTGGAAGATCCTCAGCAGTAAATGCAAGTGTGGCTTCATCAAATGGTGGGATGATGGTGACGACTTCTTCACCATTGATTTTATCTTTAGGGCGTGCTGGTTGATTGTTCAACAGAATATAGCCGTCTTTGAGCCAATTTGTTAATTTGCTGCGGGATAAATCTGTTATAATCTCGGCTAATGCCACGTCGGTACGAATGCCGATATAGCTATTTGGCATGGTAAAAACGATTGTTTCTCCATCTAAGTTATCCGAAATGTTTATTTTGAAATCAGGTGTCATGGAAAAAGACATAAAATTGCGCTCTTATCTTAAATATATATTAGCCATTATTGTATCATCTATTGTCTTAGTAGCTTGCTCTTCTGACAACTTGGATCCAATTCGCGAAGAAACCAAGGGTTGGACGGTTGAGAAGATGTACAACGAAGCCAATGAACAATTAACCAAACATAATTGGAGTAAGGCAATCAAGCTCTACGAAGTGCTTGAAGCAACTTATCCGTATGGAACCTATGCCCAGCAAGGGATGTTAGACTTGGCGTTTGCATATTATAATAGTGATACGCCTGAATTGGCAATTCCTGAAATTGATATGTTTATTCGGACTTATCCAACTAACGTCAATATGGATTATGCGCTGTATTTAAAAGGTTACATTAATTATTATAACGATAATGGTTTATTAGCACGCTTTAGTAAACAGGATTTAAGCGAACGTGATCCTAAAGGTCTTAAAGATGCTTATGCAGCATTCGCTGAAGTTGTAACCCGTTTTCCTCAGTCAAAGTATGCTCCCGATTCAAGTGAAAAAATGAATCGCTTGGTAAATGCGTTGGCTCGTGGTGAGTTATTTCGTGCGCGTTACTATATGCAAATTAAAGCCTATATTGCGGGGTTAAATCGTACGCAGTTGTTGATTAAGTCTTATCCTAACACTATCTATGTAGAAGAGGCTTTGGCGATTCAAGTTGTTGCGTATCGCGAACTCGGTGAGTTAACCTTGAGTCAACAAACTCAGGAAGTCTTGAATATTAATTTTCCACAAAGTCAATATAAAAACCATCCTTGGGTGTTCCAAGATATGCCATGGTATTCATTCTGGCGCAGTTAATTTTAAAAAGGAGCTTACAATTTAATGAGTAAAAAAGTTTGTAATTGGGCATTTGCTGGTTTATTGGCGGTAATAGCCATTGTGCCGTTTGCCATTCCGTATGCTTATTTCCCCGTATCAAAATTCTATGCTGAATCAACGAGTTTAATTGCTGGAATTTTACTATTTGCCTTGGCGTTATGGAATAAACCACAGCTGAAATTTGCACCAGTTGCGATTGCGTCATTTGCTTTTGCAGTGTTTGCCTTAATCCAGCCATTATTTGTGCATATCTATTTTGTTGGCAATAATTATTATGTTGCGTTGTTATTCTTTATTATGGGTTTAGTTGCACTTGCAATAACTACCATGATTGATGGTGATGATAAAGCGCTTAAAAACATGATGTTAGTTTTATGTTGGTCACTTGTTATTTCTGCGACGATTCAAGCGGTTATTGCTTACTTACAATATACTGGTAAAGCGGCAAATTGGTCAGATTATATTTTAGTTTCACCTGATAATCCAGGCGATGGTTCAAATATCTTTGGCAATATCGGACAACCCAATCAATTTACCGATTTTATTTCAATTGGTGTAGTTGCTTTGTGTTATTTGTTCTTAGTTGGACAAATTAATCTGATTGTGTTTATTGTTTATGCTTTACTGTTTTCGTTAGCAGTTACATTTACCGCGCGGCGTGGCGTGTTACTGTATTACGTAATTATGCTCTTTACTGCTGGTTGGGTATGGTTGCGCAATTTAAAAGATCAAGAAAAATCAGCGCAGTTTAAGCGCGTTGCTTTGGTAATTGGTGGAATATTTGTTGGCTTAATTTTAGTTCAGTTTGCATTTCCTAAGTTTGTAGCGCTTATTTCAAATAATCCATCCAGTGTTAGCACTGGGATTGAACGTTTATCTGGTGATGCGATTGGTCAAAGTACTTATCGCCGTTTCTATGAGTGGTATAAAGCATTGGTAATGTTTACGCAACACCCATTCTTTGGGGTTGGTTGGTATCAATATCCGCGTGAGGGTATTTATATTATGCTGACCGAGCAATTCATGTATATTCCACAAAATATGAAATTATACACCCATAGCCATAATAGCTTGTTTAATATGCTAGCGGAAACTGGGTTTATCGGGACTTTTATTACAATTATTTACGGAATTGGTTATTCAATTTTTGTGCTATTACGTAAAGTGCGTACGTTGGAAAGTCTATTTGCGGTATTGTTAATGATACCAATTTTAACTCATAGCTTTCTTGAGTATCCTTTATGGTATGCCTATTTCATGGTGCTATTAATTATATTTTTAGCTTTTGCGCCAGCAAAATATAGTCTAAAAAATAGTTTAGGTAGCAAAGTTATTGGGAGTGTTGTAGTCGCATTTTTACTGTTGTTTGCTTATAATTCATATCAAATGAATACCGAGCTAACTAATTATACGCAAACGCCAACTGATTCTGATGATTATATTAGTAATGTAACTGGTTTAGAAAAAATTGTGGATAGTGATTCAATTTGGTCGTTATCGGCAATGATGGTTTTAGATAATTATATCATGCCGGGTTCACAAGTAACTAATGCGGTAATGTCGCCCGCGGATCAATTAAAATATGTTGATAAATTAGCCAATGCTTTACCATATCCTGGTGCTTTATTTAAGCAAATTATTATGCACAAGGTAACTGGTGACTCTAAGGGCGCTAATTTTTATGCGAATGTTTTGGTGCATGCTTATCCGTATTATCAACAACAATTTATTCAACAACTTAGCTCTAGTCCTGATTTTGCCGATGTTGTGCAAACGATGCAAGCCTTCCATTATCAAGATAAATCTGATTTAAGTAAGCTTTTAGGTAAAGGTAATTAATTAATGTTAGAAATGAATAATTTAGTCCCAGTTGTAATTGAACAAAGCGCTCGTGGCGAACGCTCGTTTGATATTTATTCACGTTTATTGCGTGAGCGGATCATATTTTTGGTCGGTGAAGTTAATGATCAAACGGCGAATGTGATTGTTGCGCAATTACTTTTTTTAGAGGCTGAGGATCCAGATAAAGATATCTCGTTTTATATTAATTCGCCTGGTGGTTCAGTGACCGCTGGAATGTCGATTTATGATACGATGAATTTTATTAAGTGTGATGTAAGCACTATTTGTATCGGGCAAGCTTGTTCAATGGGTTCATTTTTATTATCTGCTGGTGCTAAAGGTAAACGTTATGCGTTGCCTAATTCGCGGGTAATGATACATCAACCTTTGGGTGGTTTTCGTGGTCAAGCTTCGGATATTGAGATTCATGCTAAAAATATTTTGTTTATGAAACGTAAACTTAATGAAATGTTGGCGCTACATACAGGTAGAAGCGTTGAGCAAATTGAATCAGATACCGATCGGGATAATTTCATGAGCTCTCATGAATCGATGGAATATGGTTTGATTGATAAAGTTTATACGTCACGCGCTGATATAAAATAATAATCCAGAATTGCGTGGACTTGGTTTGGCAAAAATAGTTTGTGCGCGCTTAATTGATTATACCTTGGCGCATAATTTGGAACCGATTTTGGCTTGTCGCAAGGGCAATCAAGGCTCGTATAATTTAGCGCAGTCACTTGGGTTTGTACCTGTCCGTGAATTGGCGTATTATCAATTTAAAGCCTAGATTAATATATAAATATTAGATATTGGATGAAATAAGATGGCAATTAAAAAATGTTCTTTCTGTGGTAAAGTTGAAAGCGAAGTTAAGCATTTAATCGCTGGACAACAAGGCTTTATTTGTAATGAATGTATTAAAGCTTGTGGTGAAATTTTAAAATCTGCACCTGATGTTGGTGACGTGAGTACTACAGCTGAAGTAGTGGAAGAGGTTAAACCGATTCCAACACCGAAAGAAATTGCGGCAGAATTGGATAAATATGTAATTGGTCAAGAGCAGGCTAAAAAAGTTCTGGCTGTTGCAGTATATAATCATTTTCATCGCGTGCGTGATCAATTAGTTGATGATCAAGATGTTGAATTAGCTAAAAGTAATATTCTGCTAATTGGACCAACTGGTTCTGGAAAAACTTTATTAGCACAAACCTTAGCCCGCTTTTTGGATGTTCCATTTGCAATTGCCGATGCGACAACTTTAACCGAGGCTGGTTATGTGGGTGATGACGTTGAAAATGTATTAACGCGCTTATTGCAAAATTGTGATTATGACGCTGAAAAAGCGCGTCATGGAATTATCTATATTGATGAAATTGATAAAATTTCACGCCGCAGTGAAAATCCATCAGTTACCCGTGATGTTTCGGGTGAGGGCGTGCAGCAGGCATTATTGAAGCTAATTGAGGGTACGGTGTCAAATGTTCCTCCGCAAGGTGGACGCAAACACCCAGGTAAAGAAATGATTCAACTGGATACTAGCGATATTTTGTTTATTTGTGGTGGGGCTTTTTCAGGCTTAGAAAAAATTATCCAAATGCGCAGTGAAAAATCAGGGATTGGTTTTGGTGCTCAAGTTGCCAGCAAATCAAATATGCTAAATAAAGATGAATTCCTAAAAGATACTGAGCCAGGTGATTTGGTTAAATTTGGTTTAATTCCAGAGTTTATTGGGCGCTTACCAGTACATGCAATTTTAAAAGAATTGGATGAAACTGCTTTAGTTCGAATTTTAACTGAACCTAAAAATGCGTTATTGAAACAGTATAAAAAGCTATTTTCTAAAAATAGCGTTGAATTAGATTTTAATCAAGAAGCGTTGGATGCGGTAGCTAAATTAGCCTTGGCGCGTAAAACTGGTGCACGTGGTTTACGTTCAATCATGGAAAATCTGCTCTTGGAGCCGATGTATGAATTACCAAGTCAAACGGATATTCATAAAGTTACGATTAATGCTGATGTGGTTACTGGCAAAGCTAAACCATTAATTGACTAGATTTTAAAAAGTATTTTCTTAATGAGCTCCTGTTGTCAACAGGAGCTTTTTTCATAGGTGCGCCAGACATGGCGCACATCTAGGCGGTGCAAGTCCGCTGTTAGCCCCGTCGATGGGAATAATGAGCCTATGCAAGGGTGTTTACCGTGAGGTAGAATCTGAAGGAAGCAAATGGCGTAGT
>JACCDZ011855500.1_pt1 | contig 12050 bp, 10 predicted proteins | sample 7449551 | NCBI WGS metagenome assembly JACCDZ01 (sample SAMN15323452, study PRJNA562643) | freshwater metagenome | isolation source: river surface water | place: USA:Blue River Watershed | collected 2017-08-18
AGTTCGGCCGCGCGGCCGGCCACGACGAACCAGCGCAGCAGCAGCTTGACGTCTTCGGCGGGCGTCTGCTCAAGCAGACGCTGCAACGCTTTCATCGCGTTGACGTCGAGCACTTGCACCCGCGACGGCGGCGTGATGCCCAGCGTCTTAAGGAAGACGCCCAGGTCCAGCGACGGCACCAGCGCCTGCGCCTGCTTGAGCGTCATCATGTTGTAGATGTTGGTCGGCTCGCGCATCTGCAGCGGCGTCAACATAGCCGCGGCCATGCGAGACTCGAGCGCTTGGATCTTGGCCGCGTGGAGCTTGGCCGCATCCACCGTGTCGCCGGCGCCGTTGAGCATGGCCACGATGTATAGGCGGTACTTCTCGCGAAGCTTCTGGTATTCCGGCTTGGCGTATTCGTCCTGCTCGAGCATTTGCGCTCCCGGGGCCAATACCAGCACATAGGTGCTGCTGTTCTTGGCGTCAGGCATCGCGATCGCATTGATCAGCGGCGAGCCGCCATAGGCGTCCTGCACCCGGGCTGACAGTGCGCCGTAGTCGGCCGGCGTGCCGGTGACCGCGGCGACGCGCTGCAGGTCAGCCTGCAGCGGCTGCAGCCCCACCGCAGCGCGGCGATCCGAATCCATCGCGGCCTTGTAGAAGTCGCCGACCTGCTGGCGTACGCTGCCCTTGGACGCATCGGACGCTGCTGCAGCGTCCTTAATGAGAGTCAGCAGCTTTTTGTCTAGGTTGTGCGCCAGCAGCGTAAAGCCGCCGACATCAGGATCGCTGCGGGCAATTTCGGTCTTTTTGAGCCAATTGCCAGCGGCATAGCGGTAAAAGTCTTGCCGCGGATCCACCGACTTGTCCATGTTCTGGGGAGAGTAACCCAAGGCAGGGACATCGATCAGAGCGTTCCCGGCATAGGCCATTGATGTGGCAAGCAATCCGGCCGTGACGGTAAGAGTGGCAAGTCTTATGAGCGGTTTCATAGTCATTTCACAGCAAGCACGGTACCCAACAGGCCCGCGCCGAACAAGATCCAGTCATTGGTGATGTGCGCGCCGGTGGATACCCAGAGATTTTTGGTCATTATCCAAGGAAGCGTCAGCATCATGCGCGCACCTCCGATGACAACAATGCATTGCACCCAGTTCCAGTCATAGGTGGGTAGGTGCAGAAGTCCAAAAATAACCGAAGTAAGCATCCATGCAGTCACAATCGCCGCCTTGCGCCGCCATTTCAGGCGTTGGGTTAGCCACTGAAGAAGCGCAAGAAAGGGCAGGATCGTAATCACTTCCTCGCCTAGCAGTTGCGGGAGCGTTTTGGCAAAAAAAGCGAGGAGTTCAACAGCATTCATCGCTCCCAACTGCGAAGTGCTCGCATTTGGAGATACATGTCCGAGCGCCATCACGATGGCACCGAGACCAAGACTGACGACGATGTTCAATAGGGCAAAGCCCACCATGAGCCGCACTTCACGGCCCCCTACCTTGCCAAAAAGGCTGCGCCAGTCAACCGGAGCCACCCGCCGCAAAGCTAGGAGCGGGACGACCGCCAGCCCAATTGCTGGTAGGAAGGGCCAAAACAGTCCGGCGTCTGGTAATGATGCGGTTAATGCCAAAGCCATGAACGCCGCCGTCACGGCAGCCAAGACTAGCCACCACTGGCGGTAGGTAATGGCGGTAGGGGAGCCTCGGTAGAACTGAAAGTCTGTGCCAGTATCTTCCAGCCACGACAAACGATTACTACTCACTTGCGTGTCGATGGAGGTGTAGTTCATACATGTGTAGCGTCCCCAGAATTTTCAGGGAAATAACAGTAGCTTTGAAGTTGTCCAATGACAGTGGTTCGCCAGAAAATTCCGGCCAACTATTGAAGGGCATTGCAACAACCAGTTTAAGCTCACAACGGTTTAGCTGGATCGGCATACCATTTATCCGGATGCACTATTTTGGGCGTCGGAGGGTCCTCAAAGTACTGCGGCGACATGATTTGGACGCCATAGATATTAAACACGTCCTGAATATTTGCGTGCAGTGCACTAAGTAAGAGCGCACGTGGTCGTGGCTCAGCCGGCACGGCCTGGCAAACTAGGCGATATTCGGGGTACCAGTCAGAGAGAGCCGTCTGAAACACCAACGGTTCAGGATCATGCAACACTCCGTCGGTACGCTTTGCTGCTTCGATGAGCATGGCGTGAACTTGGCGCCATGGCGTGTCGTATCCGATAGTAACCGTGGTATCCAATACAAATCCCGAGCCCTTCACAGCGCGTGAATAGTTCTTTGTAGTCCCGGACAAAATGGATGCATTTGAAATGGTGACTTCCTCACCAAGTCCAGTGCGCAGCCGTGTAGTGAACGCTCCCACATCTGTAACGGTGCCCTCATGTTCACCCAGGCGAACATACTCGCCTTTGCGGTAGATCCGCCCATAAGTAAGGATCATGCCGCTGACGGCTTGGCCAACCATACCTGAGGCGCCCAATGACACCATCAAGCCCACTAGCACAGAGAGCCCTTTAAATGCTTCCGTCTGTGACCCAGGCAAGTAGGGGTAGGCCATCGACAAACCAAAGACCCAAACCATCACGCTTGCAATGCGTCGAGTCGGAGCTGCCATATCTGCGTCGAGCCAGTTCAGCTGGACCTGTCCGTCCTGAACTAAAGAAAAAAATCTTCCGAGCCACCTACTGATCACTTGGGTACAGAAAAGTATCAAGACTGCAACCACTAGATCTGGGAGCATTGCCGCGATAAACCCCAGACCGGCTCGCAGCACATCCACAATCCATGCGTTAAGTGACTCTCCCCAGCTTCGGCTGAACGGAAATTGCAAAAGTACGAAGCCCAACCATTCGATTAAAACGGCCAGCACTATCAATCTGTACCCGCCTTGTACTATGGCACGAACAGTCCACACCAAATGATCGCGTCGAACCAACGATAGACCCGCCACTGTGAGCCGACTCACGTGGTCCGACGAAGATATGATCAGTTTTCTCGTCAGTGCTCGCTGAGCGCGTTGCGCAAGCACCACCAAAACCAGTGCAATAAGGCTCCCCGCAAGTGCCCACCCCAAGGCGTGCAAAAGGAACTCCCAGTTGCGGGCCTGTTCGTACTCCATTACCGCTTGTCTCAATTGATCTGCAGCATGCTGTGCCGTTTGTTCCAAATTTTCATCCTGTTCGACTCGAAGGTCGCCCGGAGTAACCACAAAACTTGTTGCGCCGTTTATTTGCACCAAGATCCCTGCGGCATCTGCGCGTGTTGATACCAATCGTTGATCGGTCAGACCAAGCTGGTAGCGAATGCGGGAGTGAGCACGCTTAGCTCGATCTGCCGGTGCAATACCTGTAAACGAAACGCGAAACGTGAAAATATCGCGGTTAAAAAATACTAGTGACGCGGCATTTTCTGTGCTGCTTTGCGCCACCCCAGACTGGGGGGCTCCTATCGAATTGAGAGAGTTTGAAGGCACGCTGGCAGGCTGCGCGGCATAAATCGGCGCACAGATAATCGCGATCCACAGCAGACAAAAAAATGGCCAGCGCATAGATTTTTCTTTGGAATTTTGGTTCGTTGGATACAGGCAGGTCAGCGTGTTGTCCGATCTGGGCGCGATCGCAAAACGTCCAGTTCCAATTAAACACGACCTGCCGCCTGATTTGCCTCGTTTTGCGCTAGGCGCCTCCATCGCAAGAGGGGCATCATCCACCAATTGCGCGGACCTGAACATAACTAGGGTCTACGCCCTTGAGTAATTGATACAAGTTTTGTGCCATGAGGATATAGACAGAGTATCAATTCACTTTGAAGGACATCGACGCTACGTACCAAATGCTTGAAGTGGCTGATGACCGCTCTTGCTCGTTAGTCTTGACTCTATAGACAAGTGCAGCTGAGGACAGCTGGGCCACACCTCAATTTGGTCGAAATCGTCACCTTTCCCGCGCGCTCCCACTGTGGATTCCACTTGTCCCTATAGACATCGCTAGAAGCCGCTCCTTGCTTAAATATATAGATAATTACAATAATCTTCACATGACCTCCCTCCTCTCACTCCAGGCCCAAATCGCCGAACTCCAGCAAAAAGCTGCCCAGATCAAGTCCAAAGAATATGCATCCACCCTAGCCGACATCCTGGCCAAGATGAATGCCTTCGGCATCACCACCGCCGATCTCAAAGCTGCTCAGAACAAACCGAAGGCCGGCCGTAAAGGTCGCGTTCCCTCTGCAGGCAAGCCTGCGCCTAAGCGCTCTTCAAAGTTGGCTGGCGTCAAGGTCGAACCCAAGTACCGCAACACCGACGGACAAACATGGACCGGTCGTGGCATGGCACCTAAGTGGATGACTGAAGCAATCGCCGCTGGTCAGGCGAAGGAATCTTTCTTGATTGCGAAGAGCTGAGCCCTTGCTAGGTATACCGAACACTCTAGAGCATAGGTCGCAAAATCAGGCTAGGTTATCGAAACGGGCCAAATGCCCCCTCCAGGTCAGACGAGTGGTGCCAGTTGGACCGTTTCGATGCTTTCCAATAATGACTTCCGCAACACCAGGCTCTTTGCTCGCATCCTTTGTGTAGTACTCGTCTCGGTATATGAACATGATCACATCGGCGTCTTGTTCGATGGCACCTGACTCACGAAGATCACTCATCAACGGACGTTTATCTGGACGCTGTTCTACAGATCGGTTCAATTGCGACAAAGCAATAACCGGGCATTGAAGCTCTTTAGCCAATAACTTCAAGCCGCGGGAGATCTGTCCTACTTCAGTTGCTCTGTTTTCTGGTCTGTCAGATTGGACGCCTTCCAAGAGTTGAAGGTAATCCACAACGATCAAATCCAGTCCTTTTCGCTTCTTCGCGACACGTCGTGCAACGGCCCTGATGCTGTTGATTGTCAGTGAAGCCTCATCGAACACATCAAGCACTTTGCCTTTTAGTTTTTCAACAGCTTCGGTGACTCTCGCCCACTCCCCATCGACCAGTCGTGCATCTTTTAGTCGTTGCTGATCAACCCTCGCAACGCTGCCAATAGTTCGACGATTTAACTGCTCTGCAGACATCTCCAAAGAGAACACTAGGACCCGCGAATCCTGAACTAATGCAGCATGTTCTGCAATATTCATGGCTAGTGCTGTTTTGCCCATTGACGGTCGCGCTGCAACAACAATCAGATCACCGGACTGCATACCAGATAGTGATCTATCGAGATCAACAAATCCGGTTTGAACTCCGGTCGCAACATTGGGCTCGTCTGCCTTCTTCTGAAGCCAATCAAGGGTGTGCGAAATTTGCTCATCTAAGGTTTTGACTTCACTCTTTTTGACAACAACGTCACCAATTTCCAAGACTCTTTTTTCAGCGGCATCCAACGCATCCATTGCCGTGGGAGCCTGCCCCTCTAAAACAGCACGAATGGTCTCTTCTGAGGCATCAACGATCGCCCGAAGTACCGACTTTTCTTTTACTAACTCCGCATAGCTGCGAACGTGTCCTGCATTGGGTACGTATTGGGCAAGTTCGTTCAACTCACCTATCCCAGCAATCTGATCAATTACGCCTTGACGTGTCAGTTCTTCAAAAACAGTCACAACGTCGATTGGCTTAGCCTTCTGATCGAGGTCACAGATAGCTTTAAAAATTAGCCTATGACTGTGTCTGTAAAAGTCCCGCTCAGTTACAACGTCTGAGACATGCTCCAAGACCCGTGGGTCTAAGAGAATGGCTCCAAGCAAGCTTGACTCAGACTCTATTGAATGTGGGGGGATATACATCGATGGGCGACCAGTTTTCAGATCGTGGTCCATTCAGACCCCCGTGTTTTTTTCCAGTAGAAACGCATAAGTTCACCCAACACCAAAGCAGACTCCCACTTCCCTGCTTTCAGTCGCTCAATCGTAGGTTTCGACACCCCTCGATTCGTCATATCCAAAGCAAGTTCAGCCAACAATTCCTGAAGCTCGTCCTGGGCCATTGAAAGCAACTCTTCCCGTATTTTTTTGGTCCTAGTTGCCTCCGCGCTTTCCAATACCGCTCCAGTCGTGGTGGGGGTAAACGAATCACTTTGTGAAGCAGATTGCGCCCTCCCCTCCTCCCTCACGTTGCTCGAGGTAACGACCTCAATCAACTCAACTCTCCGACCTGAAGGCACTCCCGAATTCGAAAGGATTTTGCGGAGGTAAGCAGATTTGGAGACGACGGAAGTTCCACGTTCAATCTGATCTGCCAACTTCGCGACCGCGACGGCGAAATTGAAATCGCCGTATTTGAGATAGAGATCCTCTGCTACTTCGGCATCGATACCAAGCCCTATCGCCTTGGACAATGCAGCGATATCGGGTTTCCTCAGTTCGGCTGCCTTTTCGATTTGCTTCTTTTGATTAATGACGAACTGAAGTTCATCAACCGACCGTCCCACCTTGAACTCATTAAGTTCGATAGTGAGTTCGCTGACTTCGTTGACTTCTTCAATTGCTGGCTTAAGCGTATCTCTGTTAAAAAATCGGAATTCGGTTTTTTGGGTCTCCCCGACCGGCTTCCCTGTAAGAACTGGAAGCCACCAACGCCATTTTTGGCGAGGCGTTACTTTCGATGGGTTGTCCTTGTATCGCGCGCAGATCTCATACAACGCCAATCCTGCATGAGTACGAAACTTTGATATCGATGACCGCTGCAATTGCGCATATCGTTCTGGGGACAGCATTTCTGTACGCAAGCTTGGCGGGTAGGCCCAGGAGACCCAATTCTCATTGTTTTTCTTGTCAATTCGCACTTCTGAGAGCAAAGGGCAAGCCCGCCATGCTGCTGCTTCATCAGTTGTTGGGGACTGCCACTCGATCACATGAGTCACCATGCTTTTCAAATGCCGCTTCAATTCTTCTCGTGAACCTTCAGCGCCTTCAAAGCCTTTCATGATCGCAGACACGGGTGCTGTGTAAAAACCTTCTTTATCAGCCTCCTGGTCCCGCGCCATAAGCATCATGATCGTGTAGGCTTGGCGCCCCACGCGAGTAATGGCTCCAGTCTTAGGGATGATTGCCAATGTGGCAACTGGCTTCTTAAACAACTCGACTTGACGCACTGCGTCATCGGTTTCAGCCAGAGAAGTGTGAGTTGCCATGTTTCACATGATATGTGAATCTGCTCAGATCACGCAAGCGGGGCAAATGAAGCGCTGATTTCTCTCACATTTGACGGCGTGAGCGCCAGTTTCACTGATGGTTTTTCTCACACTTCGCTACTTGCTTGTCGCTTCTAGGCGTTTTTTCGCCCTGCTAACAAGTGATTTGGCAGCAGCTGTACCTCGACAACCAAGAACTGCGCGCTTTTTCGTCACCTTCGCCTGCGTGTTCCAGACAGTGCTGGTTTTGCTCACACTTGCGATGCTTGATCTCACATTGTCGCTGCTTTCACTCACTTTTGCGCTACTAAGTCTCACACAAAGTGTCCTAAGTGCATGATTTATATAGGATTATTCGTTGCTAAAGTCTTAAACAAGGTAAAGACTTAAAGATCCTTGCAAAGGATCGATGACTGATTTTTTAGTCTGTATGTTTCTTTTTCTTCCAAAGACAACATTTGAAAGGGGCTTGATCACTTAGCGCTTTCTTTTTTCGGCGGTAGACGCGAAAATACGCAGCAAACGCGATAGTCGCGTCTTTCAGGAACTCTATGAACGTTGTGAAGACACAAATCTCAGGTCGGGTGACATTGCAAGACCTGGTATCAGCCAGTCAACGTGTGGGAGCTGTAATCGAAAACGTTCGATCTACTATGCTGGCACCGGATACCCGTAAACGCCCCCCAACTTTTTCAAGTAACCAGATCGGGCAATTGTGTGGCTTGGACAAAGCCCAAGTGGACTACCGATTGAAGAAAGGTGAATTGCCAACCGGAAACATTGAGTCTGGGTCCCGCCGCAAGTTTACGTTACAGGAAGCCCAGACTTGGGCGCGATCCGAACGCGCTAAACACCTTCGCCCAGATGGCGCAGAGGCAATCACAGTCGCTGTAGCTAATTTCAAAGGTGGAGTCACAAAGACCACGACAGCGGTTACCCTGGCCCAAGGTCTATCTTTGAGAGGGCATCGAGTGTTGGTGATTGATACCGATCCTCAAGGTAGCCTGACAACTCTTTTCGGACTTCTTCCTGATGTGGATGTCCAGGATGACCAGACGATTTTGTCCTTATGTTATGGAACTGAGGTTTCGATCGACTATGCGATCAAACCAACGTATTGGGCTGGGATTGATATCGTTCCTGCCAATCTGGCACTCTACTCTGCTGAGTTTGCGTTGCCATCTCGTCAAAAAACCGAGCAGAATTTCGAGTTTTGGAACGTCCTGCACAACGGAATTGATGCAGCGCGTTTGCAGTATGACGTGATTGTCATCGACACATCCCCTTCCCTCTCTTATCTGACCATCAACTCTTTGCTTGCCGCTGATGGGTTAATCATGCCATTGCCGCCAAGCACTTTGGATTTCACGTCGTCCGGGCAATTCTGGAACTTGTTCAATGACCTGGCAGCCAATCTGATAACGAACCGCAATCAGTCCAAGGAGTACGATTTTGTAGATGTTCTGCTAGCTCGGGTGGATGCCAATGACTCATCTACACCTGTGGTGAGTGACTGGATCAGAGCTGGCTACACGAACATGGTCCTTCCAGTGGAAATCCCCAAAACAAGCCTTACTGCATCGGCTTCAGCTGAGTTCGGAACGGTCTACGATACAGACCCATCATCCATTAATCAACGTACATACCGGCGTGCCTTTGACGCTTATGAACGGGTCGTTGAATTGGTCGAACAGCAAGTGCAACAGGCGTGGCAACGTCAGATCGGAGGTTGATATGGCTTTAAAAGATAAAGCTGCGCGCATTGATTTATCTAATATTGGCATTCCTCCACTGAATAAGCCAGCAGGGCAGGGGGCTAAGACAGCAATTGGCCTTCACGCTGATGCGCTTTTTCGCGATGAAAAGGTAGCTGAAGAAAATGCGAGCCTTAAGGAGCAACTGAAGTCCTTTGAGGGTGCCCAACCAACTCGACGGCTTGACCCAAAGCTCGTCCTACCAAGCCGGTGGGCAAATCGCGTGGAAGAATCCTTCCTGGCCCCGGACTTTATGTCACTAAAGGCTGAGATTGAATCTAGCGGTGGCAATGTTCAACCGATCAAGGTTCGTCCTATTGGTGCCGACAAGTTTGAAATTGTTTTTGGTCATCGACGGCACAGGGCTTGCCTTGAGTTGGGTATTGAGGTCCTGGCAACAATTGAGAGTGTTGAAGATGCTCAATTGTTTACTGAGATGGATCGTGAGAATAGGGAGCGACAAGCGCTGCGTCCTTACGAGACGGGGCTTATGTATGCTCGCGCTTTAGACCAAGGGTTGTTTGCTTCTGCACGAAAGCTCTCTGAAGCAATCTCTGCTGATTTGACTTATGTAGGCCGCGCTCTTAAGTTGGCTCGCTTGCCTGATGATGTGATCCGAGCATTCCGTAGCCCTCTTGAACTGCAGTTTGCCTGGGCGTCTGAATTGTCAGAGGCGCTTCAAAAAGATCCTGATGGGGTGTTGTTGCGCGCGAAAGGACTTGCACAACGACTCGATAAGCCGCCTGCAAAAGACGTACTTCGTCAACTTATTCAAGGGGGTAGCACCGTGCTACCCCCCAAAAAGCCAAGCCTTCGCATCAAAGGGAAGTTTGGTGAGGTTGTTATTGATGTGAGCCGAGTTGACGTGTCTAAAGTGGACGCCTTAGAGCGGGCAATACGAACCGCCCTAGGCGGGTAATTGGTCACACATGTAGCCTGGTTCTTCGTACGGCGTGGTGCGCAAGTTAGAGGGGGTAGCATGGTGCTACCCCCTCATTTTTTATGTCACCCTTGTCACCTGGTAATTCTTTAGAGTCGTCGTCGACAACGATTTACCCGACTTGTGCAAGGGGGGGGGCTTCAGCCAGATTATTGCTGCGCTATTCGGGATGGCGTGAGTGGGGGGTAGCACCATGCTACTCCCCTAGACTCTGTGTTCCGCTGAACGCCTTTTCCAACTCGCGTACCCTGCGTCCGATGGGCGCTCGACCGTAGATGCTCATCGTTGTTTGAATGCTTGAGTGCCCCATTTGGGCCTGAATTACATCCAAGGGGACATCACGTGCCACGGAGCGTGTACCGAAGGTATGGCGAAGCCAATGGGTTGACGCGCCATAAAGCCGAAGCCTTTCATTTGTGGGCAAAGCAGACGCAGCAATTGCCTTTTTCAGCCAACCTTTGACATGCTCATACAAAGCTTGATAGCCGATAGTCTCCATCGGATCCAACGTAGATGAAATTAGAGGGGCCTCCGGTGGCGCCGTCTGGATATCAGTCAATCCTCTAAATTTGAGGTACGACTGCAACGCTTCGATTGCTTGACCAGGTAATGCAACAATTCGGTTCTTAGACGCCTTGCCGTGTACCTGCATTACCCAACCCTCGGGCTCAAAACGAATATCTTGGAGTCGAGCCAAGAGTAGTTCTGAAGACCTAAGGCCGACAGATTCGGTGAACCTCAAAACAAACTGAATGCGCGCCAGAGACGGGGAGGGTGGTTGCCGCGCAAGGAAGTTCAACACCTCTTTCATCGCACCGTCACTGAGGGCCTTTGTATCCAACAGGCGTTCTTCCTTGTCATCAGATGATGATGTGTTCAACAAGAGCCAAGGGTTGTTTCCGATATATCTAACTGCAGAAAGCCAAGAAAACATTACCCCCAAAGTAATGACCGCTTGTTGATAACTCGCTTTGGAAAGTTGACCTCGAAATGGGGCCCATCCAGTCTGCCCAGGTGCTGCACGACGCCGAGAAATCCACTCTCTTGGAATCGTCTGCAGGAAGGCCAGGTAGTCCCCGCAATCTGAAACACTGCAATTGCCCAGTGACTTTCCGGTGCGCTCGTACTGCAACCAGAGCAGCATTCGATTAGCCTCACGGCGATAAGCCTTTGCAGTCGCGGGGGACCCCGCTCTTGCTCGGACCCAGGCTTCTATTGCTCCGATATCTGATCTAGCATCAATCAGACAGTCTGAGTTAAACGGCTGCCATTCGATGGATTTTTCTGCGGTTAGAAGGCTTGGCGTGTTTTGAAGCAGAAATACAGTCGGAGATAGAGATGCGGAATGGCGTGGGATTAGGGTTCCCAAATGACGTTCGATCCGTAGTGCTTTGGTGGCCCCTATTGCCGGAAGCGTTGAATACCAGCGACCTCCTGCATGGATGCGTTGACTCAAGTCGTTAAGGGTAAGCATCCCAGCGGAAACGAGTTTTTGGGTAGTGACGTCATCGAACCAACCTGCGATCAAGTCATGAGGTTGCGGTTGTTCAGCGGCCAATGCCTGTAGTTTCTTTAGCAGGTCTGTCTGACGTTCGCGCAATCGGACTCTGCGAATAGATTTACGGTCTTGCGGATACGCCTCTGCGTACATCTCCGCCACCTCGGATTCACTCCAGCCGTCAAGATCACGTTCAGCAATGAAATCCTCCAGTGATGGGGAGGGGAGGCGGACTGTCCTTGATGGTATGCGGACCGTCAGCCCGATGAGCCGCCAGGCGGACTCTCGGTGCCTGCGAGCAATCGCACGAACAGCATCCATTGTTTGCTGATGGGCTGGCCGCGCTTGGTGGCCATGCTCAACGCCTAAGTACCTCTTCGCGCTTTCAATGATGTCCAGCCCTTCTGCTACTGCCCGCAAATGGGCAAAGTGATGCGCACCCAAACGGCGTACGTAAGTAGTAGAAGTCATTGATTTCATTAGGAAAAGCGTCTTATTGTTTTGCCTCTATTTATTTTGACAGAAAAATATTGCCCTAAGATTATGTAACTAATCTTAGGGCAGTGTCTTATAGATATGCCTTCAGCGCTTTCCAATGCACCACATTGAGATTTCGTATCCCAGCCAACCCGCCAGTAAACTGACTTCCAACTGGCTATTGGCAAATGGAAGTTGCCGCCCTGTGGGGGATTTTTTCTATGGGCTCCTGACTATGGCATTCACGGGGCATGCCAAAAACCCGTCTCA
>JACCDZ011940965.1_pt1 | contig 12048 bp, 13 predicted proteins | sample 7449551 | NCBI WGS metagenome assembly JACCDZ01 (sample SAMN15323452, study PRJNA562643) | freshwater metagenome | isolation source: river surface water | place: USA:Blue River Watershed | collected 2017-08-18
ATTCGGGCACTCAGTGGTCGAATTGTGTACTGCGGTCAAAGGACCTGCTGCTGAGATTTTTATTAGTAGGCCAAAAGTAGATAAAGTAATGTATCTAGATCCTGATATTAAAGTTTTTAGCTCGTTAAAAAATTTAGAAAATTTGCTTGATGAGAAAGATATTTTATTGACTCCCCATTTGCTCGAGGCTGAAACCGAGGTTGCTGCGATTCTAGATAATGAAGTATGTGCTCTTAAGCATGGTGTTTTTAATTTGGGTTTTTTTGCAGTCAAGTGTTCTGGCCAGGGTATTGATTTTGTAAAGTGGTGGTCAAGCCGTCTTCGTGAGTACTGTATAGATGATATTGCTAATGGTTTTTTTACTGATCAAAAGTGGTGCGATCTTGCTCCTGTCTTTTTTAGCAAGCTGGCAATAGTTAGAGATACAGGATGTAATGTAGCTACATGGAATATTGCACATAGACCGATTTCGCTGACGCCCTCTGGTGAGTATAGGGCAGGCCCCAGCAATTTGCGCTTTTATCACTTTACTGGGTACGACAGTGGTGTTGGATATCAGATGTTAAAGAAGTACGCATCATCGCAGAAATTGGCTAAACAGCTATGGACTGACTATAAAAATGATCTTGAGAAAAATAGTGTGGATTACGATGACTTGGCTCGTTGGTATTATGGGTTTTATGATAATGGGGTTGAAATAACCAGAGAAGCGAGGTTGTTTTATAGAAGTAGTCCTAATATTCACAATAAATTTCCAGACCCATACAGTATTGAATTTCTAGACTTTTGGAAGAAAAGTGACAATAGATCAAGTTCATTTTTTTACTTTATGTGTAAGAGAATTGGATCTGTAATATCTAGCGCGATGAATATCAACCGTTATTGGTATCGTAAATGAACTATTTTGAAGTGCATAAGTTGAATGACATAAAGACTTCATCCGGGCTGGCTATGTTTGAAGTTAAACTTACAGCAAGAAATAATAATTTAAAAGAATCACTTACGGTAGAGTTGGATGGCAATAAAAAGACACTGCATAAAGTTAGTAAGCTGCTATTAAGTAATGTTATTGGCGTGCATACGCATTTGTTGAGTGTAGGAAAGAACAAAATAAAATTTTCACTTTATTATGGTGAAGCACTACTTCAGGATGTTTCAGTTAATTTGGAAGTTGAGAAGATAAAAGGATTGTTTGATGTAGTGAAAAACAGTTTTAAAAAACATAAAGTGCCGATATTTTTTGATAGATACTGCGATTCCTCTCTTTATCCGTATACTGATAGTGATATTAAGCCTTGGTTTGACAGGCCTGATGCTGAAAATTATATACTTGAGCAATTATCTTCAGGATTGATCAACCCAGATGAGGCCTCTTATATGAGAAACTTCGTAAGGGATGGCTTTATCATTTTAGAGGATCTAATTGATGCGAATCTTATAGATGGGGTTAACAAAGAACTAGATGAGAGCGTAAGTAAATCTTGGCAGGGCTATGAGTATGGATCAAGTCAGAGACTAGAAAATCTTCATGACCATTATCCTGCGATAAGAAAGTTATGGTTGGATTCTAGACACAGGAATTTGGTAGATAAAATTTTCGGTGTGAGATCTGTCCCTTGTCAGAGTTTGGCGTTTATGTTCGGGAGTCAGCAAGATCCTCATCAAGACCTAATCCATTTAACACCATTTCCTGCTGGATACATGTGTGGTACTTGGATAGCTCTTCAGGATGTCGAGGAGGCTAGTGGTGAGCTTGTTGTTTATCCAGGCAGTCATCGAGCTCAAAGAATTTATATGCAAAATACCGGAGTTGAGAAAGTTTCTGGCGCTGACTGGAAATCTTTTGGAGAAAAAGTAGTCCCACTTTGGCGTGAAATTTCAAAACGATACACTCCATTTATATACAGGCCGAAGAAAGGTACTGTACTAATCTGGCATGAAAATCTTCTACACGAAGGTTCAGTTAGAATAAATCATAAATTGGAACGCAGATCCTTTGTGATACATTCGTTTGCTGAAGGATGTGTGGCTTATTACGACAGCACGGGACTCGCTGCGAAACATTTAAATTTAAAGAATCTTGAGACTGCATCCAAAAAAATTGGAAATGTACTGTCTACAGTATTTAAAAAAATAAAATGGTGAGATAGCTATGAATAAAAAAAATAGATTTCCTGCCATAGATATTTTACGTGGTTTTGCCGCACTGTCGGTGATCGTATATCATGTAATTGAACTCTACGGATGGGAGTCCTATCCAAAGGAGGGCTTGGCTGTTTGGTTCAGAATCGGTTGGATGGGTGTGGATCTCTTTTTTGTGATCTCAGGTTTTGTTATAGCTCTATCAGCCTTTTCGGAAATAGATAAATTCGGAAATAGTTCATACAGGAGAACCTTTTTAATTAGGAGGGTCCGTAGAATAGTTCCACTGCATTACCTGACTATGCTTGTATTTTTGATTTTTGTGATGCCTGCTTTTTTGTTTGAAAATTTTTACGTTAACCTGCTCTCCCATTTGCTTTTTGTTCATAACTTTAGTCCACGACTTCACGGATCGCTTAATGGCGTGAATTGGTCGCTAGCAACAGAAATGCAATTCTATCTACTTGTTGCGCTCATTGGCCCATTGTTAAAAAAAGCAAGTTCAGTCCGTCTAATGCTTGGTTTTTTTCTAATTTCATGGAGTTGGCGACTGTTGTCGGTTTTATTCCTAACTGGGTCGACATCTGAAACCTTTCCTATTTTTGTGGCATCGACTCAGTTACCTGGGATGCTAGATGAATTTGGCATAGGGATTGTTTTGGCAAAATTAGTTAGAAGTGAAAGAGGTAAAGTTTTAATAGATTACTTAAACTCATCACCTTATAGAGTTTTAATTTGCTGGCTCTTTACTTGGGTTGTCATATGGATGACACTCAAAATATTTTGGAGCTTTACTTATTGGGACAATCCTATAATGGTGATTTTTTTTAGGACGTTGATTGGGATCTCTTGTGGCTTTCTGCTTTTCTCCACGATAATTTTATACGCAAATAAAGCCCTCCCCAACTTGTTAAATCCACTAATTTATATAGGCACAATCTCGTATGGATTGTATCTGTGGCACTTGGGAGTAATTCTGTCATTGAAAAGAGTTGAGTGGTTACAGGCAAGTTCGGCAGTTTATTGGGTAATTGCTTTGACTTCTGTTTTAGCTATAGTTTCTTGGCATTTTTTTGAGAAACCTCTTATGGAAGAGCGTAAATGCTGATTACTAAGCCTTATTCGTTGAGTTTTTTATTAATTCTTTTAGCTACATTAATGACATGGCTTAATCATCCTGGCCATATCAGTTGGGACACTTCGGTTCAGTTGTATGAAGCTTTTATTGGAGAATCAATTAATATTCATCCCCCCTTTATGTCGATGTACTTGAAGTTATTAGGAGGCGGTGAATTAGCGACTACACTTTTTGTGTTTCTAAATTACATAATCTATTTTTTCTCGATTTTTATTTATCTGGTTAACAGAAAAGTAGTCAAAAAAAATTTAGCTTACCTTTCAATACTAGCATTCATTTTTTTAAACCCAGTAGTGATGCACTATAGCGCGATAGTCTGGAAGGATGTTCTACAGGCATCATTTCTTCTGTTGTTAACATTTATTTCTATTTCAAAGATTGAGCAAGGTAAAAATTTTAGTTTTATAGTACCACTTTTGATTGCAGTTGTTGTTCAGATAAAGCTATCTGGCATTGCTGTACTAGCTTCATATTGTTTTTATATTACTTATAAAAAAGATGCGGCTAGCTTAAGGTTAAAATGTTTAAAACTTTCTAAATTTATTCTTTTGTTCGCAATTTCATTTCTGAGTATATCTTTCATAACTAAACAGATAATCGCTCCCAATAGAGACGACTCAATAAACTCTGCTGCATACAAGCTTGTTTTGGGATACGACATTTCTGGGGCAATATTTCACAGCAATAAGGAAGATAGTATATATCCTTTGATTTATAAAAAAAGTGACTTTACATTACTAAAAAAGAATTACTCCGACGAAACTGCATCATGGTTGCTGAATGACCCGATATATAACCAACTGAATAAAAGAACCGTATCAGATCATATAAAAATTTGGTTTTTTTATTTGCAAAATAACACAATCTCTCTTCTGTCACATAAGTTCGCGGTTTTTGGAAATTTTTTCTTCCCGCGGCACTTGTTCTCTTGTAGTCCTTTGTTTGTTGGTATAAGTGGTAATCCAGACTTTTTAAATCTTATTGGCGTACATGAGATTAATCAGGAAAGAAATATTGAGATTTATAGATTTTATAAAAACTTTCTTTACACCCCTCTATTTTATAATCTCTTTTATTTTGCTATTGCCACTTATTGTATAATCACTACATTCAGAAAAAGAAACTACTCAATACTTTCAAAAAGTAAATATGAAATTAACATGTTGTTATTCAGTCAGATTTTTATGACAGAGATTTTCTATTTTTTTATTTCTATGGGCTGTGATTTTAGATATATGTACTCAGGGGTGGTCTTGTCTCTTGTAATGGTCTTAAATACGGTAAGTTGTGGGTCAAAGATACAAGCAACTTCATTATAGTCCGTCAAGACAGAAGCAATCATGTTTTTAAATTTGTATTTAGTAAACTTAACCCGTATGGGGATATGAATACTATGATGCTATTCAGTAATAGAGGTAACTCCATTTTGCTTGTGAGGCATGCGATTGTTTCTGTGTTATCAGCATTTGTAGAGTATTCATCTTTTCTGATCCTTCTCTCGTTTTTCAAAGTCCCTTTATTGATTTCCATACTTATTTCTTATGGAATGGCCTATTTGGTTGGTCTTACATTTCATTCATTCTTTACATTTGAAGTTGGTGGAATTGATTTTTGGAGGGGTTTGAGGTTTTTTCTTCAGTGCTGTTTTATTTTGTTAATTGGGGGGGTGCTTTTGATAAAAATGCTTAAAGTTGGGATCCCTGCGTATCTTGCAAAGGCTATTCAGTTGGCTTTTACCTTTGTAATAAATTTTATGATTGGCAGATATGTTACGTTTAGAGGGTAAGATTGTTGTATTTGGGAGAAGCGATAAATTTTTAAAAATTATTCAGAGCATTCACTCTGAAGATGTGGCGGTAATCCCTTGGAGAGACTGCACCCAACCAACTATTGGAATCGCTTCACTTGTTTATGTAGTTGGATATAACTACAACACATTTAACATTCCTTATGCTGATTATATTGCCGCAAATGTAATCCAACCTATAGATCTTCTTAAAAAAATTACAGATTCAAGAACAAAAGTGGTTTACATAAATACGCAGCAAACCCTCAGTCGCACAACATTTTCTAGATATGTATATGCTAAACATAAATTGTCGCAGGCGCTGCGAAACTTGGAAATAGGACATCTAGATATTATTGAGCTTCCTGTAATAATTAAAGGGAAAACCCCACAAATTCATGGAGGTGTATTACAAATTGGTGTGTTCCGAGCATTGGTGGCATTAAGGCTAATTGAAACTATAGATTTTCAAATGCTAAGAAATAAAATTGTGCAGCCGCCAGTAAATTCCTTTGGTACATCAGAGTTAATTGGGCGATTTCTTAGAATACCCAGAACGCAGTTGATTGATAGATTTTTGAGAGTCATTTGTGGGTAAAACAGCTATAGTAGGAGGAGGGTTCTCTGCATTCTCCGTTTCTAAAAGCATTGATTGTGCTCATGAAATATTAACCCCATACATTTGCCCTGCAGGAGTATCTCAGTTTCAAAGCAATAAATTAATGTCTCGGAACTGTGGCACAAATTTAACCCTGTGCTTGGAATCACAGAGAATTAGGTTACATGACAGAGTTATATTGGGAGGAAACTCAAAAATATGGGGTGGATTTATTGATGTTGAGTTGACCCACCCCATGGCACTAGAAAATTTGAAAGCTTATGGAGTAGAGGTTATTAAGTTGGGCATTGATGAGACAGGTTCAACCTCCAATCGAGTTCAGATATGTCAATTACAACGTAATGGTAGGATATTAGATGTTTCTGAGTTGTTACGAGTGGATTTTGATGAGCATATTGATAATTTTTATTTGTCGGGTAGTAATATTGTACTAAAGTCTAGCGTAAGTGGTTTTGCTAAAAAATATGAAAAAGTTTATCTTTGTGTAGGAATTTTGCAGTTAATTGAAATCTTAGTTAATGCAAAACTCATTCTTGATGAAGACGTAATTAGCTTGGAGGAATTCGAGCATAAACTATCTTTTCACTTAGGCTCACCATATATATTCGACCTTAATTATGATGGTTGCGTTATCAGGTATGGGCTTGCTAGAGCAGTTTCCCATTATATTGGCTATCAGAAGAGAATGATTAAGGATTTAATGCCACTTTGGGTTGATCAAGTTTTTTCCGGAGTAAAATCTACTGTGAATTTTATTTACAATCACGGCAGGTTGATTCCGATTGAAGAAGTAAATTTTGGAGGGTCTGTACATTACTGCAATTTAAAGGTTAATGGAGTAAGGGTTCAAGATTTATTAAGTCTGAAATTTCCCAATGTTTTTGTAGTTGGTATGGCGGCAGTTGATCAAGCGATTTCAGGCCCGATATCTAATGATATCCTTAATCTTGCGTGGAGCTTGAAGTGAATCCGAAAAAATTGGTATATGTTGACGTTTTACTTTCCCCCGTATTTTCTTTGGTGGCTTTATTTTTTAGGTGCGTATCTAAGTTTAGAGCTTATTTCATGGATTCTAATGGGTCAGTGTTGATTGTAAAATTTCTTGGGGCTGGGAATTTTGTGTCATGTTCAAAATTAAGTCTTGATTCTCGTTTTACCATTTTGACAGTTAAAAATAATGTTGCCACGCTTAAAATCTTTGCTCCAAATGCAAAATATTTAGTCATTAATGATAAGAACGTACTATTTGTTTTCTTTACAATATGCTTGGTTTTTTTTCGATTATTTTTCTCCAAATATGAAAAAGTAATAAATCTAGAGTCTGAATCTTCTTTTGCTAAACTAGCATCCGCAATACCAGTATGTAAATCATTACACGGTGTTTCTAATAGATTTAAGGGTATTTTTGATTTACTTTTTTATGATTTTCATCTTGTTTCCCCTTCTTTGTTGAGTCGCCCCAAACTCTTAGAGCAGTTAATTAGCTATAACCCAACGCAAAACCCAGATTTTTGGAAAATTGTTAGTCGCCATAATCAAGATGTTCTTAAACAAGTTTCCTTCCTAAGTAAAAGTAGTAGGCAAGTCTTGTTGTTAGCTCCTTCTTGTAGCAAAACTGACGAAAATAGAAGATTGACTTTCAATTCTTGGTGTGAGCTAACTGTCTTTTTTTCCGAATATTTTGGGAGGTTGGTAGTCGTTTTTCCTTCGACAGATGACCCTCAATACCAAGACTTTAAAAGCCTTGCCAGTCGAATTAAAAATCTAGATGTGTTGGTGGCTGACTATGAAAAATTTGTGACTTGCATTAAAGAGTCTGACTTGGTTGTTACCGTAGATTCTCAGGCTTTGCATATTGCACAGAGGTTTGGCAAACCCACAGTCGCTTTTTATGGGCCCACTTCTCCCTTTGGTGTGGAGATTTCTCCTAAGACGATAATAGTTTCCAGGGCTTTTGTTTGCTCCCCTTGCACCCATAAATATTTAAAAATTCCTTGCCAGGGTAAAAACTCTTGCATGGAATTTGAAGTTGAAGGCTTAATTAAATTTCTAAGCTCTTTATTTTGAGTAATTCAGAGCATCGTAATAAGGAGAGTAGATTAGTGAAAACTGTAACTAAAAATAGAATCGCTAGAGCAGCTTACAGGCTAATTCATTTTTTTAGACTGCTGGTAGGTCGGCCTGATCGTGTGATTGCTATTAGAGCAGGCGTTGCTTATCAATTAGATCTTAATGAGGTTGTAGATTTTGTGATTTATATGCGAAGCTATTTTGAGCCAAATACAACCCAAGCCCTCAAACGCAACATCAGTAAAAGCGATATCGTTTTAGACGTTGGTGCCAACATTGGAGCGCATACATTTCATATGGCTAATTTTGTTGGTGATAATGGTTTTGTTTATGCTTTTGAGCCTACCGAAACTGCTTATAAAAAGCTTTATTCCAATCTTGAGCTTAATCCTACTCTTAAAAGTAGGGTAAAAATCTTTCAATATTTTCTTAGTGATAAGGACTCGCTGGATTTGCCGAAAGATATTTGTTCTAGCTGGCCGTTGATTGGTGATAAAAGTAAGCTTCATCCGAAGCACTTGGGGAAAGCCGTGGCTACTAAAGGGGGGGAGACCAGAAGCCTTGATAGTTTAGTCGAAGAGCTAGAAATAAATCGAATAGATTTGGTTAAAATGGATGTTGATGGATTTGAATGTAGAGTTCTTTCTGGATTTCAAAAGACTATGTCGAGAGATTTGCCAACTTTTATCATGGAATATTCCCCTTATCAGTTGGAGGAGCAGGGTCACAGTTCAGAGGAGTTTCTTGGGTATTTCTTGAGATTGGGTTATAAGTTTTATTTTGAAAAAAACGAAGAGCCACTTCCCATGGATCTTGATCAAATTCATTTGTTAGTTGAAGATGGTGCATCAATCAATATTATTGCGAAAGTATAGGTTAGTTAATATTTTCGACATATCGCATTACGGTATCAGGTTTTGACCATCTTCCTCTACTCATCATCATTGGAAGGCTGGCGCCATCTTTCATTAAGTCTTGAGCTGCACCAACTCTCATAGAGTGGCCACTTATTCTTTCAATAGACTCTTCATTTAGTTCGGTTAGTTTAGCTATTCTTTTAAAAAGCTTATTTATATGAGAGGACCTTAGCTCAGAAGTTACATCCCCAGCTTTGTTAACAGCTCTAAATAAATACCCATCTCTAATTTTCGCCATTTCTATCCAATTAATAATAGCCTTTTTACTCTCTTCTCCAATTTGCAGAGATTTCCCTAGCCCTTCTTGGTCTGTTTTGCTTCTTGTTAACTTAATGCGAATGTTTACAATTTTTTCGTTCTGATATTCAAACTTAATATCACTTATTCTGATTGATACGATTTCACTTCGTCTGCACATACCTTCATACGCCAATAACAAAATAGCGGCATCTCTTGTGTCTTTTAGTCCCGTTCCTAGCGTTGCTAGCATTCGAAAAAGCAAATCTTTAGTGATGCCATATGCCTGCCTAGACTCTCGTCCAAGTTTTCTGTGCATTCTTCGCATTTCTATCTTAACGAGAGGATCTTGGGTGGAATCCTCTAGTCTATTTAATCTGTGAATTGCGGAGATGGAAGCAATCGCTATTCTTATTGAGGCAGACTTTAATCTTCCATCAGAGAGACTTTTGATAAACTCGGTAATTATTTCAGGTGACGCAGGAAGCGCATCTTCATTACGATCATCGCAAAATTTAATAAAGCCTTCAAAATTCGACCTGTAAGCGCGTATCGTCGATGGAGCATAAGCGCCTTCAATCATTCTGATTGTTTCCTTAAGTTTGCTTTTTGCAGTAGTATTCATAGTAACCTCATTAATTGCATTAATGATTTCAAAGTAATCATATATGATATCAAAATGATCACAAGTAGTCAAATAAGGGCGGCGAGAGCTTTGGTTAATTGGAGTGCCAGGGAATTGGCGCAACAATCAGGTGTTGGTGTAGCAACTATTAGAAGGATGGAGCTGGCAGAAGGCGTGCCTTCAAGTAATGCTCAAACGCTAGATCTCGTCAGAAAGACTATTGAGTCTGCCGGTGTTGAATTTATTGGCGGTCCCGACGATAGACCTGGGGTGCGGCTTAAATAGGTATGGCTGGTATTCCTAAAGCAAAGCGTTCAGGCGGTCCTAGAACATCGCCAGGCAAGGAAGCGGCTGCAAAGAATTCCTTTAAAACAGGCACCTATTCATCTTTGGTGGTCTTGCCAACAGAATCCCAGGAAGATTTTCTTACGCTACAAAGTCAGTTTGTTGAAAGTCTCTCCCCGGTGGGCGTTGCTGAAACTGCCTTAACGCATGATCTTACCGTCATTACCTGGAAGAAACTTCGACTAGAGAAGCTTGAGCAGTCAGCATTCGTAAAGGTTCTCAATGCCAAAATTTCTTGGTACGACCTCAGGTTAAATCTTAAGCTCGATGATAGATTTGATTGGATTATTAATCATATCGATCTAGTTGATAGTGACTTTGTCACTGAAAGCAGGGCGCAGATCGAATACATTAACGCACTCGGCGACCACGGCATCTCAAAAGGCCAATTCTTTTCCCTCCCAGATACCTTGCCTAGCCTATTTTAGTTTATCATGATGCTGGCATCGGAAGAGTTTGAGACCGACATTCGGGATCCTAAGCCTGAGAATATGACGAATCTGTTCATATATGATGAAGATAATAAAAAAGATTCCATTTCAAGACTATGCGCTGGAACTTGCGCTTAAGTGGGCTAGGCAGGTCATCTACGTTTCAGAACACCTGGATGAAATAAAGTCGGCAGTTACAGCGATCAAAGAGAAACGCTTGCTGGATCAGATGCAGGTGGCTGGTTTAACGAGAGCCAACGAAGAGCTCAGCCGCGCCTACTTCAAGACCTTGTCCGAGCTCCGTAAACAACAGCAATGACGTCTCAAGATAACGGCGATTGACGTCGAATCCAACCTCGTCCCTGAATAATTCTAAATTTTACAAAACGGACTCATTCTCATTTGGAACGAATAGGGAACGCTAATGCCCTTTATATATTAGCTCCGACGTATGTTAAGATTATTCTGATAAATTTAATCGGTTATATCTTCATGAAACGCTTTTTTGACCTTACTTTAGCCTTGTTGACCGCGATGACCCTATCGATTCCTTTCGTACTTATCTGGGTTGCAATTCGCCTTACCTCAAGAGGCCCTGCACTCTTCTGGTCTGATCGGATTGGAAGAAATAATAAAATATTTAAGATGCCTAAATTCCGAAGCATGCGTGATGGCACTCCAGCTGTAGCTACTCACCTCCTGCCTGATCCAAAAGCTCACCTCACCCCAATCGGATCATTTTTGCGCAAGAGCAGCTTAGATGAGCTTCCCCAGCTCTGGAGTATCATTAAGGGCGATATGAGCTTTGTGGGGCCTAGACCTGCTCTATTTAATCAGTATGACCTTATCGCCTTAAGAACCGAGTCAGGAATTCATAAGCTTCTACCAGGCCTTACTGGTTGGGCGCAGATCAACGGCCGAGATGAAATACCTATCCCACAAAAGGTAAGCTTAGACAAAGAGTACATGAAACGTCAGTCCCTTTGGTTTGACATTATTATTTTATGGATGACCATCTTGAAAGTCTTAAGACGTGACGGCGTGTCTCACTAGCCGAGTTAGAGATGTTATTGATTTTGATAAGCAACTATAATGAAGCTATTAGCATTTAATTGTCCCTTATGAAAACAGCTCTTAAGAATTCAAGAAGTGCCCTAGCGTTAGCTCACGATATTATTGCAGTGTTAACCGCATGGGTGTCTGCTTACCTTCTACGGTTTAATTTCGAAATTCCCCAAGAACACCTTGACGTGATGATGGAACGTCTCTGGTTGGTGGTTCCCATCCAGTCCGCGACCTTTTTAGTTTTTGGGCTCTATCGCGGCACATGGCGCTTTGCGAGTATCCCTGATCTTGAGCGTATCCTATTTACGGTATTAATTTCCACTGCTGTCCTCGGGCTATTATTTTTTATGGTTCAAGGAGACCTTCGGGTTCCAAGATCAGTAGTGATCATGCACCCTATTCTTTTACTGTTGATCATGGGAGGTAGTCGATTTTTCTATCGCGCGCTAAAAGAGCATCAGCTTTATGGGCTTTACTCCAAGAGGGGTGAGCCGGTTGTTATCCTGGGTGCTGGTGATGCTGCCGTTAGCCTAGTAAAAGATTTAGCACAAAGTTCTCAGTGGCGTGTGGTGGGACTCTTGGATGATGACAGAGTCATGCATGGTCGTGAGATATTGGGGGTAAAGGTGCACGGTGATATTGCATCTCTAGCCAAGGTGGCTGTCAGATATAG
>JACCDZ011149607.1_pt1 | contig 12045 bp, 12 predicted proteins | sample 7449551 | NCBI WGS metagenome assembly JACCDZ01 (sample SAMN15323452, study PRJNA562643) | freshwater metagenome | isolation source: river surface water | place: USA:Blue River Watershed | collected 2017-08-18
GAGTATAAACTGCTAAACCTGCAGAAACCCAGTCGTTAATTTTATAAGTAGCATACAAACTAAATGGAGTTCCTAAGTTATCAGTACCTGCTGTTTGATTGTACTGCGAATCTTGATATCTTGTTTTTGCAAACAAAGCGTTACCACCAACTGATAAGTTGAATTTTTTATCTAAAAAAGACATTCCAGCAGGGTTAAAAAAAGCAACCTCTGCACTATTTACAACTGCTACTCCGGTATGTCCCATCGCCAATTGTTTCTGACCTTGAATCGAAACTCTATATCCACCTGCGAACATAGAAACCGAAGCCAAAGTTAGTAATGATAAAGAAAATAATTTTCTCATAATTAAAATTTAGTTAGTTTTAAGTTTAAATATTTATTTCAAAATTAACATTAATTATGAAATTAACAATTTTTTTAACAAAAATATTATGTATGCATAATAAATCTTAGATGAATTTTTCAACTTCGTAATAAAATGCTTTTGGATTTTCTGCATGCAGCCAATGACCAGCGTTAGGAATGGTAACAATTTTAGCTTCTGGAAAATGGTAATAAATGGTTTCGAAATCGGCATCTAAAATGTAATCCGACTTATCACCACGAAGAAATAAAGTCGCTTTATTGAAATGATTATCTATTGGGAGTGCGGCACCAATTTCTGTAATTTTATCATTAAAGACCTTCAAATTGAAACGAAATCCTAATTGACCTGGTTCTACCCAATATAAATTTTTAAGTAAGAATTGCTTCGTACCAAAATCAGTAATGTATTCTGAAATAATTTCATCTACTTCTGCTCGACTTGGTTTTTCAGAAAAATCAATCGCATTTAAAGCCGCTAAAATGGTTTGATGATGTGGTGCATAATATTTCGGACCAATATCAGCAATCATTAATTTCTCAACCAATTCTGGATATTCTGTTGCAAACAACATCGCAATTTTTCCACCCATAGAATGCCCTAAAAACGTAATATTTTCCAATTTATGAAAATCCACATAAGCCTTCACATCTTCCACCATTACTTCATAATTGAATGCATCAGAGTGAAAACTTTTTCCATGATTTCGCATGTCTAACAAATGCATTTGAAAACCCAATTGCGCAAATTGCAAACCCAATGTTTTCCAATTGTCTGACATTCCTAAAAATCCGTGGATAATTAAAAACGGTTTTCCTTCTCCTTCTATTTTTGAGTATATCATTTTAATAAGTCGCTGTTTTTTTCTTGATTCTTTATACTTGGCTCTTTTTACTTCAACTTGTTCAAATACATATTCACCACATTTTCAAAACCTAAATACAACGATTCCGAAACCAAAGCGTGACCGATTGATACTTCTAATAAATTTGGAATATTTTCTTTAAAAAACCGAATATTATCTAAACTTAAATCGTGACCAGCATTGATTCCTAAACCTAATTCATTGGCTCTAATTGCAGCTTTTACGAAAGGTTCAATCGCTTTTTCGTTTCCTAGACCATATTGATGTGCAAAAACTTCGGTATACAATTCAATTCTATCAGTTCCTGTTGCTTTTGCACCATCAATAATAGCTTCAATTGGATCTACGAAAATAGAAACTCGAATAGCATTACGTTGAAATTCTTGAACCACTTCAGTTAAATAATCTTTGTATTTGATAGTATCCCAACCTGCGTTAGAAGTAATTGCCCCAATTGCATCTGGCACTAAAGTTACCTGATCTGGCTTACATTCTAAAACTAAATCGATAAAATTATGTTGCGGATTGCCTTCAATATTATATTCGGTATACACTACATTTTTTAAATCTCTTGCATCTTGATAGGTAATATGTCTTTCATCTGGACGCGGATGAATGGTAATTCCGTTCGCACCAAACTTTTGAATATCTTTTGCAACTTGCAATAAATCAGGAACATTACCACCACGAGCGTTTCTTAAGGTCGCAATTTTATTAATATTAACAGATAACTTTGTCATAATTGTATTTAATTTGTACAAAATTACAAACAAAAAACCGAGTATTTTGTATTTTTTACTTAATTTGCAATAGTTTTGAACTACTATTTATGGATAAAATTTCAGATTTTTTAAACTTCGAATTTAAACCTTTGCAGGTCAACGACACTGTTGCCGATGCGGAAAATTTGTTTTTAGATTTTAACTATACTCATTTCCCTGTTTTAGAACAAGACATTTACATTGGATCCATTGCTAAAGATGATGTAGAAATTCTTTCCACTACAACATTAATTAACGAACATAAATTCAGTTTGCATCGTTTTTTTGTGCGAAGTAATATGAATTGGTTTGATGTTTTTGAAGAATTTTCTAAAAACCACACTAATATTTTACCCGTTTTAGACGACAAAAATCAGTATGTTGGTTTTTATGAATTAGATGATGTGTTGCATTTTTTAAACGAAACTACTTTTGTAAAAGAAGACGGTGGCATTATTGTCATTGAAAAAGAAACATCTGATTTCACATTTAGTCAAATTTGTCAAATTGTGGAAAGCAATGATTCTAAAGTTTTAGGCGTTTTTATTTCTAACACTTCCCCAACTTTAACGCAAATTACCCTGAAAATATCGCAAAGTAATTTTAACGAAATCATACAAACGTTCCGCAGATACAACTACACCATTTTATCGGAACATCAGGAAGATTCGTATTTGGCTGGCTTGAAAGAGCGTTCGGATTATTTAGACAAATATTTAAATATTTAAGTTATGAAAATAGCCGTATTTGGTCAGTATTATCAAAACAACACCCATTCTATTGTTGAAAAAGTGGTGACATTTTTAGAAGAAAAAAATATTGAAATTTGTTTTTATCGTGTTTTTTATCATAAATTAATTGAAAACAACGTACAATTATCCAATTACAAAACCTTTGACACACATGAATGCTTAAAAGATAATTTTGATTATCTGATTAGTATTGGTGGAGACGGAACCATTTTACGAGCGGCGACTTTTGTAAGAGATACCAATTTACCAATTATTGGAATTAATGCGGGAAGATTAGGATTTTTAGCTACCGTTCAAGAGGAAAATATCGAAAATTTACTAAATAGAGTTTTAGTGAACGATTTTTCTATTTCGAAAAGAACTTTGGTCAGTTTAGCATCAAATCCTTCGATTCCAGATTTAGAAGATATTAATTTCGCACTAAATGAAATTACGGTTTCCCGAAAAGATACCACTTCGATGATTACCATTGAAACGTACATTAACAATGAATATTTGAATTCGTATTGGGCAGACGGATTAATCATTTCTACCCCAACAGGTTCCACAGGATATTCATTAAGTTGTGGCGGACCGGTTATTATGCCTACTTCAAATTGTTTTGTTATCACACCTATAGCTCCACATAATTTAACAGCCAGACCATTAATTATTCCGGACGATTCGGAACTAACTATTAGAATAAAAGGACGTGAAGAACAATATTTAGTTTCTTTAGATTCCAGAATGGCTTCCGTATCAAACGAAACAGAGCTTATTGTTAAAAAAACTACTTTTTTCATCCTAATTGTCGAATTCCCTGAGGAAGGCTTCTTAAGAACCATAAGAAAAAAATTACTTTGGGGAGAAGACAAAAGAAACTAATTCTCAGATTAAAATACCAATACTACTTGAAAACGGTTGAGCAAAACGAATCAATACTGAGCACACCATCCAAATAACACACGATTTTTCATTTTTTTACGTTATTAAATCAAAGTAATCATCAAAAAAACTTGGTTTAAGATGGTTAGTACCTCAATATTATTATATTTGCAAACTATTTAAAAAATGAAAAGATTTTTATTAAATATTATCGGATTTTTATTCTGCATGACTTCTTTCGGGCAAATTCACGAATTAGGAGTATTTGTAGGTGGTAGTAATTACATTGGAGATGTAGGAAAAACGGACTATTTAGCCCCAAACGATGCGGCGCTTGGCATTCTATACAAATGGAATAAAAGTACGAGACATTCTTGGAGATTTTCATACATTCAAACCTCTATTTCAGCAAAAGATATAGAAAGTAATGTACCAAGTAGAAATTTAAGAGGGTATGAGATAAAAAACAATATTAAAGAATTATCTGCGGGTTTAGAATTTAATTTTTTTGATTTTGATTTGCATCAAGAAAAATTTGTGATTTCACCTTATGTTTATTCAGGACTTTCGACATTTCTTTACAATGAAACCTATGTTTTAAATAAAGTGAGTAACGAAGATTATCAACATTATTCATTTGCAATTCCAATGATAATTGGCGTAAAAGCGAAAATTGCAAATCATTTAGTGTTAGGATTAGAAACAGGCGCAAGATATACTTTTACAGATAATTTAGACGGAAGCAATCCAAAAAATGAAAATTTCAAAACTTTAAAATTTGGAAATTTAAACAATAAAGATTGGTATGTTTTTACAGGATTTACATTAACCTACACGTTTGGAAAAAACCCATGTTTTTGTACAGAAAGATAAAATGGAAAAAGAAATAGATAAAAATAATTTACCAAAACACTTAGCTATCATTATGGATGGCAATGGTCGTTGGGCAAAAAAACAAGGAATGTTACGTGTTTTTGGTCATGAAAAAGGCACCAAATCTGTAAAACAAACCGTTGAAAATTGCGCCAAACTAGGTATTGAATTTTTAACACTTTACGCCTTTTCAACGGAAAATTGGAACCGTCCGAAAATTGAAGTCGACACGTTAATGAAATTATTAATTAGTGCGTTAAAAAAAGAATTAAAAACATTACAAGAAAACAACATAAAGCTTAACGCTATTGGTAATTTAGACAGTTTACCATCAAGTGTAAAAAAAGAATTACAAGAGGTAATCTCTAAAACAGAAAACAACACCAGAATGACACTAACTTTAGCCTTAAGTTATGGCGCTAGAGACGAAATCATAAATGCTGTTAAAATAATTTCTGAAAAAGTTAAAAATAATATAATTTCAACAGATGCTATTGATGAATCAATTATTAATCAGCATCTTTACACGCAGAATATGCCAGATGTGGACTTAGTTATAAGAACCAGTGGCGAACACAGAATAAGTAATTTCCTACTATGGCAAATTGCATATGCTGAATTTTATTTTACAGATGTGCTTTGGCCAGACTTCAACGAAGAAGAATTGCAAAAAGCCCTTATAAGTTATCAAAAAAGAGAAAGAAGATTTGGAAAAACTAGCGAACAAATTAGATAAATTGACAATGTTTAAAAACAGAATACTATTTTTATTTGCCTTATTATTTATAGGAAATACAATAAATGCCCAAGAAATAACTTTAGAAAAAGGTAAAGAATATACTCTTGCAGGTGTGGAAGTTACAGGAAAAGTTTCCTTTAACGAACAAACAGTTATTACATTTACTGGATTAGAAATTGGGAGCAAAATTAGAGTTCCAGGTGAAGAAATTAGTTTAGCAATTACTAAACTTTGGAAACTTGGTTTGTTCAATGATGTAAATTTTTACGTTCAGAAAATTGAAGGCGAAAATATATTTCTTGAATTAGAATTAGATGAATTACCAAAACTTAATGAAGTAAAAATCAAAGGTGTAAAAAAAGGTAAAAAAGAAGATATCCTTAAAGAAACTGAACTAACAAAAGGGAAGATTGTTAATGATAACTTAATTACAAACACCAAAAACTATATCGAAAATAAGTTTAAAAAAGACGGTTATTTCAACACTAAAGCAACAATTAATACCTTAGCAGATTCTACAAATACAAAAGTAGATATGGTTATTTTTATCGATAAAGGTAAAAAAGTAAAAATTAGTAAAATTAATTTTGCTGGTAACGAACAATTATCGGACAAAAAATTAAAAAAGACCTTCAAAAACACCAAAGAAAAGAAACTTTATAGAATATTTAAATCTTCAAAATTTATTAAAGATAAATACAAAGAAGATTTAGGCTCATTAGTTTCAAAATACAAAGAAAAAGGATACAGAGACGCTAGAATTGTATCTGAAAACGTAGTTTACAATAAAGAAAAAAACAAAATTAAAATTGATATAAATATTGAAGAAGGAAGAAAATATTACTTCGGAGATATAAGATTCTTAGGTAATACCGTTTATCCAGACCAAACTTTAAATGCAATTTTAGGAATTAAAAAAGGAGAAGTTTATAATGGGGTGTTATTACAAAAAAGAATCGCCGATAATTCTGCTCCAGATAGTGAAGACATCACGAATCTATACCAAAACAACGGTTATTTATGGTCTAGTATTAATCCTGTTGAAGTAAAAACTCAAAATGATACAATTGATTTTGAAATTAGAATTACTGAAGGACCAATTGCGTACTTAAATAACGTAACCGTTAAAGGGAACGACAAAACAAACGATAAAGTAATTTACCGAGAATTAAGAACTCGCCCTGGACAAAAATGGAACAAAGAGCAAGTAATTCGTTCTATTCGTGAATTAGGACAATTAGGTTTCTTTGATGCGGAAGCCATCAGACCTGAACCAGTAAATATGGATCCTGCTGCTGGAACAGTAGATTTAGATTGGACAGTTGTAGAAAAAGGTTCGAGTCAAGTAGAACTTCAAGGAGGTTATGGAGCTGGAGGTTTCATTGGTACTTTAAGATTATCATTCAACAACTTTTCATTAAAAAATATTTTCAACAAAAAAGCATATCAACCTTTACCAATGGGTGATGGACAAAAAATGTCTTTACGTTTACAAGGAAGTCAAAGTTTTCAAGTTTACAGTTTATCCTTTACTGAACCTTGGTTAGGCGGTAAAAAACCAATTAGTTTATTTACCTCTATTTCGCACAGTAAACAATTTTTATACGATTATTCATCAAGAAATGTAACTAGAGATAAAAGTTTCAACATCACTACATTAACAGTAGGTTATGGAAAACGATTAAAAGTGCCAGATGATTATTTTACTTTATCTAATTCCGTTTCGTTTTCATACTATGATTTAAATAACTACAACACTGGATTATTTACATTTGGGAATGGAGCTTCAAGAAACTTAGCCTTCAACACTTCACTAACACGTGATAGTAGAGGTTTAGATCCTGTTTTTCCAGAATATGGTTCAAATTTCTCTGTTTCAGCTAAATTTTCACTACCATATTCACTTTTCAATGGTGTAGATTATGCTGGATTACAATATAAAGAAGAATACAAATACAAAAACCCTGGAGCAGCTTATTTCAATACAAATGGAAATTATGTACCAAGTGGTGCTTATGTAAATGAAAATGGTGACGCAACACCAAACTACCAAGAAGGAATTGCTGATCAATCTAAAATTGACCAAGAAAGATTCAAATGGTTAGAATTCTACAAAATTAAATTTAGTGCGGATTGGTATACTAAAGTGTATAAAAAATTCGTTTTACGTACAAGAGGAGAATTTGGTTTCCTTGGCGCATACAATCAAAACAGAGGAGTAATTCCTTTTGAAAGATTTTATGTGGGTGGAGACGGTTTAGCCAATTACTCATTAGACGGTAGAGAAGTGATACAATTACGTGGATATCCAAATAATTCCTTATCTTCGTCAAACGGAGGAACAGTTTATAACAAATACTCTATGGAATTAAGATATCCAATTACTTTGAAAGGTTCTGCTAAAATTTATGCCATGACTTTCTTAGAAGCAGGTTCAGCATTTGATAGTTTCAAGAAATTTGACCCATTCAAGATGCAACGTTCTGCAGGGGTTGGATTAAGAGTATTTATGCCTGCATTTGGATTATTAGGTATTGATTTCGCTCATGGTTTCGACCCTGTTCCTGGTGATACAGTTAAAAGTGGATGGCAAACGCACTTCATCATCGGACAACAATTTTAAACTTTGGCACGATAGTTGAATTTAACATTTTAAGTTTATGAAAAAATATTTTGTTTTACTTTTTAGTTTTGTTTTATTTGTAGCTCAGGCTCAAAAAACAACGAAAATAGGATATATCGATATGGAATATATTTTGGAAAAAGTTCCAGAATATGCCGAAGCGAAAAACCAATTAGAACAAAAGGCAAACACTTGGAAACAAGAAATTGAAACCAAGAAAAATGAAATCAAAAAACTTAAAGATGCTTTGGCTTCTGAAAAAGTATTGTTAACTAAAGAATTAATTAATGATAAAGAAGAAGAAATAAGTGCTCTTGAAAAAGAAATGCTAGATTACCAACAAAAAAGATTTGGTCCACAAGGCGACTTAATCATTCAAAAATCGGCGCTAGTAAAACCAATTCAAGACCAAGTATTTACCATCGTACAAGATATAGCTGTACAAAGAAAATACGATTTCATTTTCGATAAATCATCAGATTTAACCATGCTTTTTACAGCAGAACGATTTGATATTAGTGATTTTGTACTAAAAGCATTAGAAAGAGCAGGCAAAAAAGTTGAATTAACAAAAAAACAACAAAAAATTCAGGATGCAAAAGAATTAAGAGAATTTGAAACAACTGAAAATCCTGAAATATTAGAAAAAGAGAAAAAAGTTCAAGCTACTAAAGACGAAAGAGAACAGAAATTACAAGAACGTAAAGACGCAGCAGCAGCCAAGAAAAAAGAAGCAGATGAAAAAAGAGCAGAACTTTTAAAAACAAGAGCAGAAGCCCGTCAGAAATTATTGGATGATCAAAAGGCAAAAAGAGAAGCTTTAATAAACAAGAAAAAAGAAACTAATAATAACCCAGAACCAAAAAAAGATTAAATAACCCTTATTAAATTAAATTAAAATGAAACAATTAAAGACCCTATTTATTGCAATAGTAATGTTTTTTGGAGCACAATTAGCAACTGCTCAAACTAAAGTCGGACATATTGATGTAAGTGCTTTAATGACAACAATGCCAGCAATGAAAGCAGCAGAAGCTCAATTAACAAAATTGAGAGATGGTTATGATGCGGAATACAAAAAATTAATTACAGAGTACCAAACAAAAAGAGCGCAATACGAAAAAGAAGCAGCAACTGCAGGTGATGTTTTAAACGAAACTCGTACGCAAGAAATGCAAGATTTCGGTACAAGAATTCAAAAATACCAAGATGATGCTCAAAAATCATTACAAGATAAATCAGTAGAATTACAAAAGCCAATCATGGAAAAAGCACAAGCAGCTATCCAAAAAGTAGCACGTGCTAAAGGAATTCAATACGTTTTAGACTCAACTGTAGGTAGCGGAGTTTTATTAGCGGATGGTACAGATTTATTAGCTGATGTTAAAAAAGAATTAGGATTCTAATATCATTACAAAAAAACACCCAAACTGCTCCATCTTATTTTTAGATTGAGCAGTTTTTTTTTACATTTGTTTTATGAGTAACAACAACCCAATTGGACTTTTCGATTCTGGCGTAGGCGGCACTTCTATTTGGAAGGAAATTCACGCCCTTTTACCCAATGAAAGCACTATTTATCTTGCCGATAGTAAAAACGCGCCATACGGACAAAAAACAAAAGAAGAAATAATAGAATTAAGTAAAAAAAATACCGAATTATTACTTGAAAATAATTGTAAACTCATAATTGTTGCTTGCAACACTGCTACTACAAACGCCATAAAAGTATTACGTGCAACTTACGATGTCCCTTTTATCGGAATTGAACCAGCCATAAAGCCAGCTGCACTTCATACAAAAACACAAAAAATAGGAATTTTAGCCACTCAAGGCACTTTAAACAGTGAACTATTCCACCAAACCGTTGCTTTATATTCTGATGTAAAAGTAATCGAACAAATTGGTTTTGACTTGGTCAAACTTATCGAAAACGGCGACATGCATTCCAAAAAAATGAGTGAATTATTAGAAGCTTATTTACTTCCAATGGTAGCTCAAAATATTGATTATTTGGTTTTAGGATGTACCCACTATCCTTACCTGATTCCGCAAATTAAAAAAATCATCCCAAATCACATCAAAATTATTGATTCTGGAGAAGCCGTAGCCAAACAAACCAAACACATATTGGAAAGCCACAATTTATTCAATACTTCCAAAAAGGTGGAGCAAACGTTTTATATCAACAACCCACCAGAAGTCATGCAAGACTTAATCGGACCTAAATTCAAAGTCAATTATAAAGATTTTTAGAAGCACAAAAATCACTTCTTTAAGACAAATAGTCGTGTCTTCCGCTATATCTTTTATTTTGTTACCTTTTTATAACAAAGGCAACAAAATAAAAGGATGCCGCTACAACCACGGCTAAAATACATATAAACGATTTCTTAGTCTTCTTTAAACCAACTTGAATACATCACGTAGTTATTAGAAATACGATCAATCTCGCCCGCAAAATCACTCGCATTTAACGCTTTCACTTTCTTAGCAGGAATACCAGCATAAATAAAACCACTTTCTACATGCGTATTTTGTGTAACCACACTTCCTGCTCCAATGATAGAATTGCTTTCCACCACACAACCATCCATAATAATAGCACCCATACCAACTAAAACATTGTCATGAATGGTACAACCATGCACAATAGCATTATGCCCAATAGAAACGTTATTTCCAATAATAGTCGGATGTTTCAAATATGTACAATGAATCACCGCACCATCTTGAATGTTCACTTTATTCCCAACAGAAATAAAATTCACATCTCCTCTAACTACAGCATTAAACCAAACGCTACATTTTTCACCAAAAGAAACATCTCCTACGATCGTAGCATTTTCTGCAATATAACAATCCGCTGGAATAGCTGGTTTTTTACCTCTAACTTCTTTAATAATCATAATAAAAAAATTTAAAAAAAAATCCCGAATAAATCGGGATTAAATATTTTAGTTTGAAACTGCTGGACAGTTACAGTCAAATGCTTTAGGTTTACAGAATAAATTCATACCAATTGTTAATTGGTGGTATCCTGCATTGTCAAATTTCACATCACCTAACACTTGGTTGTAGGAATAACCAATCATAAATTGTTTATAATTTACACCAACAAAAGGAGTAATCCATTGTAATTTTTGATTGTCTACTACTTCACCATTTAAAAACTCAGCACCATCAAAACTTCTTCTGTAAGAAAGTCCACCCCAAATTTTACCAAAATCCATCGCTTTATATACTTTCGTATTTAAATCAATTGCTTTTTCTCCAGTTTGTTCTGTAATTTGAAACATAAATGATGGCTCAATAGACACATTTTCTTCGTCACCAAAGTTAGCACCAGCACTCCATAAATATTTTCTTAAGTTATCTGATTCAATACCTTCTAAATATAATTCTCTTCTGTTAGCAATAAAATTTTTCACTGTAACGTGCGTAAAGAAATCCATATAATGGTAAGAAGCACCAATATCTAAATTGAAATATGAATCTTTTTGAGTAATTCCTCCATAAACTTGAGGATCAAAAACTGTAAAAGCCGTTTCGTCTAATCTACTTTGAACAAAAGCCGTACTTAAACCAAACGAAAGCATGTTTAAATCTACTTTAGAACGTGAAAATAATAAATGGTGAGCATAAGTTAATTTAGCTCCAGTTTGTGAATGATATCCATTTTTATCATTAAAAGCGATAATACCCATACCTGATTTTCCATCTTCATCTAACGCAGTATTAAAACTCATCGTTTGTAATGATGGAGCATCTGCTTGACCGAACCATTGTTGTCTTCCAGTTACTCTAAGTTTAGCACAATTTGAAGCACCTGCCATCGAAGGGTGTATTAAATAATAATTATCTGTCAGATAATCAGTATAAACAGCTATTCCTTCTTGTGAAAATGCCGATTGAAAAAAAATAATTAGGTTAAGTAGTAATAAATTTCTTAGTTTCATAGTATTCTAATATTATCTTTTTAACGAAAAATGTGCTTTAAATTGTTTTTGTTGATTGTTCTCTGTATAGTCTACATTAAACCAATAATCCGTTGAAGGTATGTCTTGTCCGTTGTATTTACCGTCCCAACCTTCTCCTAATGGATCAATTTGTTTAATCAGTTTTCCATAGCGGTCAAATATATAAATTTTTGCGTTATGTTTTGCCTCTAATCCAACAATTTTCCATTTATCATTAAATC
>JACCDZ010929645.1_pt1 | contig 12031 bp, 11 predicted proteins | sample 7449551 | NCBI WGS metagenome assembly JACCDZ01 (sample SAMN15323452, study PRJNA562643) | freshwater metagenome | isolation source: river surface water | place: USA:Blue River Watershed | collected 2017-08-18
AAATTGATTTTGATAATGTTTATAAAGACCTTATTAACTACTTAAGTTCAACTAAAAACAAAAAAAACTTTTCTCTTATTTCATTTAATTATGACACTTTATTGGAACAATCATTTATTGCTGCTGGAAGAGATAGGGACAGAACTTTTAATTCATTTGAAGATTACTGTGGAGAGAATGTTTCACCAAAAATAATCAAGATGCATGGTGGGATTAACTTCAGGTTTTTTATTGAAGAATTTAATAATAAGATAAAATCAGAAAAAGATCTATTTCATTTAATGATGAATGGTGGTAATGGTGTAGGTGCGCATACTGTTCTTAGTCCAAAAGATAGTAGCATACCGAGTTTCCACTCTGAAGGTGAAAAATGGAATGAAAAAATTAAGATGAAAGATACCTTTCACACATACTTTACTCCATTAATGATGATTCCAATCCACGGAACAAAAAGATCAGAAAATGTTTTTTTTAAAGAAATGATTGATATAGCAAAGAAAGAAATTAATGAGGCGGATTTAATTATTTCAATCGGATATAATTTTGGTGATGATTTATTCTGCAATGAGTTAAAAGAATTAGACCTTTCGACTAAGCAATTGATTCTTGTAAGTAAACAAAATATTTGTTTTGATACAGAAAATCACCCTGCATTTAAAAACGCTTCTAAAGTTTGGGATAAAGAAAACATTAAGGTGTTTGATGGGGATGGGTTTTCTGATTTTGTTTCAGCGGTTATGAGAAAACAAGATGTCGATTTTTAAATGGGAAATAAAAAATTGACCATATAATTGGTCGGTTTTTCATTTACAAAACTTTAATTCCCAGCCTTCTTCTTCATCATCTCCCGATCCGTCTTACTCAACCCTTGCTTTCGTAATCTCACATTCATCGGAGTCACCTCAAGATACTCATCATCTTGCATAACTTCCAACCCTCGCTCAATCGTAATCTCATACGGTGGAACAAGCATAATCATCTCATCAGTTCCAGATGCTCGCATGTTTGTAAGTTGTTTAGCCTTAGTAGGATTAACCTCCATCTCTTCACCCTTAGAAGTGTTTCCAACAACCATACCAGCATATACTTCAGTTGAAGGACCGATGTATAGAACACCTCGAGTTTGCAAGTTTCCAAGTGCAAATGTAAGCGCCTTTCCAGTTTCCATAGAAACCATAGATCCAACTTCTCGTTTCTCGATAACTCCAACATGCGGTCGGAATTCTACGAATCGTGAAGAAAGAATTCCTTCTCCTTTTGTATCGATTGTAAATTGCCCTCGGTATCCAAGTAGTCCTCGTGTTGGCATTTCAAATACAAGTCGAGTGATTCCGTTTCGCTCATTCATCTGAGTCATAAGCGCTTTTCGTTTTCCAAGTTTTTCAATAACAGCTCCAGAGAATTCTGATGGAACATCGATCACAACTTCCTCAAATGGTTCTGACTTAACTCCATCAATCTCTTTCATAATAACCTCTGGGTTTGATACTTGAACTTCAAAACCTTCTCGTCGCATCTGTTCCAAAAGAACGGCGATGTGAAGTTCACCTCGTCCGTATACTTTAAATGTATCTCCTGATGCTGTATCAAAATCAACTTTCAATCCTACGTTTACTTCAAGTTCTTTTTCTAGTCTGTCTCGAATCTGTCGTGATGTAACATATTTTCCTTCTCGTCCGGCGAAAGGTGAGTTGTTAACTAGGAAGTTAAGCGCGATAGTTGGCTCATCAACTCCGATAGATGTGAGAAGCTCGATAGATGGATCAGAAGTAATAGTCTCTCCAATAAAGATATCTGTTAGACCGGCAACCATCACGATGTCTCCAACGTGTGCTGATTCAGCTTCGATTCGTGATTGTCCTTCGAAAGAAAAGATTTTGATAATCTTTCCAGTTCGAGGTGCTTTGTCTTTATTTAAAATGTGAACAGTTTTTCCAACCTCTGTTGATCCGTTCCAAACTCGGCAAAGTGCCAATCGTCCTACGAAGTTGTCATATGCAAGGTTGAAAGGTTGCGCAACAAAGATGTCATCTGTTCGTGAAGGTGTAGCTGCAGGAATATGATCAAGAATCATGTCGAACAATGGATCAAGATTTACAAATTCTTCTGTCAATTCTTTTTTAGCAACCGCACTTCGTCCGATTGCATATACAACAGGGAAGTCGAGCTGATCATCTCCGGCTCCAAGCTCGATAAACAATTCAAGGATCTCGTCATGAACTCTCTTAGGATCGGCAGCTGGCTTGTCCAATTTGTTCATAATGATAATAGGCTTAAGTCCAAGCTCAAGAGACTTCTTCAATACGAATCGTGTTTGAGGCATAGGTCCCTCTTGGGCATCAACCAGTAGAAGCACTGTATCAATAGATCGTAGAACTCGCTCTACTTCTGAACCGAAGTCGGCGTGACCTGGTGTATCTACGATATTGATCTTGTGTCCCTTGTATACAAGAGAAGCATTTTTCGCATAGATAGTGATACCTCGCTCTTGCTCAATAGAGTTCGAGTCCATACTTCCGGCATCTTCTTTGATGGCTCCGGTGTATTTAAGCATGGCGTCAACCAGAGTTGTTTTTCCGTGGTCCACGTGGGCGATGATCGCAATATTACGAATATCAGTTTGAGATGTGTTTTGCATCGGATAATAATGACATATTTTTGACCTAGAAGCAATATATCTATATATGTATGTCCCTAATTGTCGGTTGGTAAACAATATAAAAAACCACCCGGGCACTTTTGTTAAGTGTCCGGGTGTAGGGTTTTGTCCAACTAAACGCATCAGATGATGTCGCTTGGGTTTGAACGAGGACGAGGATTTTTCAATGCCTCAGTGAAGTCTTCGATGCATTTCTGATACAATTTCTGATACGATTCAGCATGTTCGATACCTACGGCGTTAACATCATCACCATCGAACATGAGATATGTTTTCACACTCAACCCGTTCTTCTGAAAGACATCTCCGATGTCTGCTCTGCCACTAAGTGTGCAGTCGCCGACTTGGGTGGTGTCACCGTTTTTTTCAACGATGATGAAGACTAAGGAGTTGACCAATCCTCCAAATCGGTGATTGGCTGTGATTTGACGACCGTCAGGAGTTTTAACGACAGCCTGAATAGTTATCTGCCCTCCAGAATCGAAGTGGACCGAGTATTCTTGGGTTGTTTGCGTTGATGATGGTTTTTTCAATACCTTAAGAAATCTTAGGGCAGCCCTTTGCGTTTCTTCGGGTGGGTTTATAGGCGTCTCCGCCTGAACAGTTGTGATAAGCATCAATAGAAATAATAGAATCGCTTTCATGATTTGTGTTGTGTTGAGTGGACTAACTTTGTTTGGAAACATAGAGATACCTCGTCTCTAATAAATTATTTTTACCATCGACAAATATCTTTGTCAACATATCTGTTATGTGATATCATGGTGTTCATGAAAGAATCGATCAAAAAAATTCTGTTTAAGATAAAATCACTTATAAGCAGTTTATGGCTTCATAAAAAAGGAAAAAAAGTTTGGATACCAGCTGTTGGTGTTTTACTTATAATTCTCATCTCAGCTTTTGGTGGTGGTTCAAATGCCGAAACATATACGTATACAGTGTCTCCAAAAGAATTTGTACAATCTGTCTCTTTAACTGGAAAGGTTATTGCTGCTAAAAATGTAGACATGGGATTTGAAGCTTCTGGGAGAGTTGGCAAGGTGTATGTACAGGTTGGAGATAGGGTAAAGGCAGGTGCTATTCTCGCTTCAATTGAAAATGGTGACTATGGTGCTTCACTACAAAAGAATTATGCTCTGGCAGCGGCGGAAGACGCACGACTTCGAAATCTCAAGTCAGGTAGTACTGCAGAAGATATTGCATCAGCACAAGATGATTTGATTAACGCACAAAGTGATCTTGCTCTTGCGAAACAGACATTTACTGATCAGTTGAGAGATATGTATGCAAAAGCAGATGATGCTATTCGATTCAAGCTTGATAATGCATTCAAAAATCCAAGAGGTGCAAATCCTGAGTTTGGATATTCAGTTGATCAAAATGTTGCCTTGAAAAACTCGCTGAGTGATCAACGATTAAAAATTGGTGAGATGCTGGTTGAGTGGAGTAGGATTACGAGTGTAGATGATTTATCTACAGTACGAACATATATCGCTCAAACTCAAAAGCTTATCAACGATGCTAATACAGCTATCTCAATCGTTTCTGAGAGGCTTACTCCAAGTGATCTCTCATATGCTGACGTGCAAGCACGAAAAACAGACATCTCAAGTGCACGTACTTCTTTCTCTCTAGCTATAACAGCGTTGAATCAAGCAGAAACTGTGTATAAAAATAGTCTTAATGCAGTTGTTAAAGCTGAAAACGTATTAACTATCAAGAAGGCAGGGCCAACACAAGAAGCTGTAGATATACAAAGGGCAAATCTACAAAGTGCACAAGCTGGTATTAGTAATGCGCAAGCACTGATCAATAAAACTCTTATTCGTGCTCCGTTTGAAGGTGTGATTACTAAAGTTGATATCAAAGCAGGAGAGATTGCTTCGCCAAATACTCCTGTGATTAGTTTGTTAAATGATGGACAGTATCAGATCGAAACTTATGTATCTGAAAATGACATTGCCAAATTAAAAGTTGGTCAAGTTGCGAAAGTGACTCTTGATGCATATGGAAGAGATGTGTACTTTGATGCCCGTGTTATCTCTGTTGATCCTGCAGAAACATTGAAAGATGGTGTTTCTACATATAGAACCAAGATTCAATTTGTTGGTAAAGATGATCGAGTTAAGTCTGGACTAACTGCAAATATCGAAATAGAAACAGATAGAAGATCAGATGTTTTGCAAATGCCTCAAGCTGGTTTGTTTTTGGAGAAAGGAGTTAAAAAAGTATATGTATTAAAAGATACAAGTTGTATCGAAGGAGCAACCGCAACTCCAGTAGTATCTCCAAAGTGTAGTGAGGTTTTGGATAAGAAAAAAGATATTTCAATTGTAGACATAAAAACAGGAGAAATAAATAACTCTGGAGACATCGAATTACTTGGAGGTGTGTCAGCGGGAGATGTTATTATCTATAGTCCTAAAACAACCAAATAAAAATACTCACCCATAGTATGAAAAAAAAGAAAGCAAACAATTGGAATATCGGGTTTTATCTAGCTTCTCGTCAATTGAAACATTCTAGTTTATGGACGACACTGTTGATTGTAGTTGTGATGATGCTTACTTTTTTAAACTTGGTAGTAGTAAACGGTATTCTTGTTGGACTTATCGAGAGTTCTATTCAGGCAAGTAAAGATAGATATTCTGGAGATATAATCGTATCAACACTTCGTCAAAAATCAGCTATTGAAAATAGTGCAGAGATAGAACGTGTGCTTCGCAATCTTCCAAATGTTGATGATGTCGTTCCTCGTATACTTGCAGGAGGTAGTGTGAATGCTGACTATCGAAGAATATTACAACAAGACGAGACTCCAAACGCTGCTAACACATCGATTGCTGGTATCGTGCCCTCACAAGAGGATAAAGTAACCAATCTTTCAAAGTATGTAATACAAGGGTCATATCTTGATGACAATGATAAAGACGGTATCATGGTCGGTGCATTTTTAATCAAAGAAATCACGCCTGTAGACGCTGTTGGATTTACACAGCTTCGTGAAGTAAAGATAGGTGATAGAGTAAAGTTAACTGTCGGCAAAAACAGTAAAGAGGTGTATATACGAGGTATTTTAAAATCTAAGATAAATGAAATAGACGCTCGGGTTATCATGACACAGTCAGAGCTTCGAAAGTTGATAGGTAGAAGTGATGTAAATGTAAGTGAGATGGCAGTTCGTTTAACTCCTGGAAGCACAGAAGCTGATGCTGCCAAAGTGAGAGATATTTTAAATGCAAATGAGTATGGATATGATGCCAAGATACAAACAGCATCAGAGGCTCAGCCAAAGTTCTTGAAAGATATGAAAGATTTATTTGGATTGCTTGGGACACTTATGGGAAGTATTGGTCTTGTGGTTGCATCTATCACTGTGTTTATTGTGATCTTTGTGAACACGCTTACACGAAGAAAATTCATCGGTATCTTGAAGGGTATAGGTATCTCATCAAAATCTATAGAGTATTCATACATCATACAATCAGCATTTTATGCGGTCTGCGGAGCATTGCTTGGTATGTTAGTCTTGTATGGTTTTCTTGTTCCGTTTATAGATGCACATCCGATCAATTTTCCATTTAGTGACGGTATCTTGTACGCACCACTTGGTGGAACATTGTGGCGGGTGGTTGCGTTGTTTGTAACAACGATTATTGCCGGATATATTCCTGCACGAATGATTGTGAAGAAAAATACCCTTGATTCTATTTTAGGACGATAATTATCTACTACACATATGCAAGACAACATCATTACTACAAAAAACCTGACAAAAACATTTATCGACGGAGACCGAGAAACAAAAGTGTTGAAGGGAATTGACTCTCATATAAAGAGAGGCGAATTCGTTGCAATCATTGGTCGATCAGGAGCTGGAAAAAGTACACTGCTGTATCAATTAGGGTTATTAGATACTCCAACTGCAGGTGAGATTACTATTGATGGAATTGATATACATAAGTTAACTGAAGAGGAACGAATTGATTTTCGATTGAGTAAGCTTGGATACGTGTTTCAAGACTATGCACTTCTTCCTGATTTAACTGCTCGTGAAAATGTAGCCTTGCCACTATTGATGCAAGGTATGTCACAACATCATGCGTATAAAAGAGCTGATGAAGTATTGGATATGGTAGGCCTTGAAGGAAAATATGAAAATGTTCCAGCAAAACTTTCTGGAGGACAACAACAACGAGTAAGTATTGCTCGAGCTATCGCACATGATCCTGCGATTCTTTTTGCTGATGAACCAACAGCCAACCTAGACACAGAATCATCTATGTTAGTGCTTAAGATTTTCAAAGAGATCCATGCTAAGGGGCAGACTATCGTGATGGTGACTCACGAAGAAGAATATTCAAAAGTAGCTGATCGGATTATCGAGATGAAGGATGGGTTGGTGGGGTAATATTTTAAATAGACTAATAAAATGTTTGGCCCCCCAACTACTGAAAGCTGGAGGCGTATGGGATGAACCCGTATATGTCATTATAATATCAAAAGGCGAGTTATTGTCAAAGCTAATCACACGTACTGTGTACTATCATAAACCATCAAAATATTGTATAGTGATTCCACATGAATACATTTGATTCAGCATTTACTCGAAACTTCAGTATCATTGCCCATATTGACCATGGAAAATCTACATTGGCAGATCGGATGTTGGAGTTAACGCAGACAGTGGAAAAAAGAAAAATGACCGCCCAAATCTTAGATGATATGGAGTTGGAAAAAGAAAAAGGTATCACGATCAAGATGCGACCTGTTCGTATGGAATATAAAGAGTACACCTTGAACCTTATCGATACACCAGGGCACATAGACTTTTCATATGAAGTTTCTCGAGCCTTAAAAGCTGTTGAGGGATGTGTGTTGCTTGTGGATGCTACACAAGGGGTGCAAGCGCAAACATTGACAACTCTTCGAATGGCGCAGGATTCTGGTCTTGTAATCATTCCAGTGCTTTCAAAAGTTGATTCACCGATTGCGCGAATCGATGATATCAAACACGAAGTTTCTCTTTTGTTAAAATGTGATCCGTCAACAATCATCGAAACATCAGGTAAAACAGGAGTTGGTGTTGATTTATTGCTCCAAAGAATTATTGAAATAATTCCGTCACCAATTGCAGAATTGCCAGATATAGACCCACAAGGAAATCCAAACTTTCGAGGACTGGTTTTCGATTTTCAATATTCAAATCACCGAGGGGTAATTGTGTATATTCGAGTGACTGAAGGGTGTGTAAAAAAAGGGGACGAATTATTTTTCAAAATTGCAGGTGAAAAATTCTTTGCCCTCGAAGTTGGAATATTTACACCATCGGAAAAACCAGTTGATGTATTACAAAAAGGAGCAATCGGATATATTGTGACAGGTATTAAACAGTCAGGTGTTGCCACTGTTGGAGACACGATCACATTGTTTCGAAAACAATTGCCAGAACTTCATGGATATATGAAGCCCGCACCTGTTGTATGGGCGTCTATTTTCCCAGAGAATGCTGATGATTTTGAATTGTTAAAACAATCACTTGGAAAATTGAGTTTGTCTGACTCTGCGTTTTCATATGAAGAAGAAAGTTCAGGAAGTATGGGGCGAGGATTCCGTTCTGGGTTTTTGGGATTGCTTCACTTGGAGATTATCACTGAGCGTTTGAAGAGAGAATACAATCTTGAACTGGTTATCGCTACGCCAAGTATTACGTATGAGGTGACCATGAAAGATGGCAAGGTGAAAACAGTGTACTCACCGTCACTGTTTCCTGAACACGGACAAGTTACTAAAGTTCGAGAGCCTTGGATTAAAGTACAAATCATTACTCCTGGTGCGTATTCTGGAGCTATCTACCAATTGTTGTATGAGCATGAAGCTGATCTTATCGAAACACAAAACTTTGGAGATGGTAGATTAACGCTAGTTATTCTTATGCCACTTCGAGAATTGATGAGAAACTTTTTTGATGAATTGAAAAGTGTGTCATCTGGCTACGCATCATTGTCATATGAATTCTTTGCGATGCAAGATGCAGATGTGACACGTATGGATGTTTTGGTTGCTGAAGAGCCTGTTGAAGCATTTACGAGAGTGATTGCAACTCGAAGAGCTGATGAAGAGGCGAACAAAGCAGTGGATAAACTGGAAAAACATTTACCTCGACAGATGTTTAATACAAAGATCCAAGCAAAAGTTGATGGACGAATTATCGCATCACGAACTTTGTCAGCGATGCGAAAAGATGTGACAGGACATTTGTACGGAGGTGATGTGAGCCGAAAGAATAAATTGTTGGATAAACAGAAAAAAGGAAAGTAGAAGATGGAGGAGAGGGGGAAGGGAAAGGTGACGATATCACATGAGGTGTTTTTGAAGATGATGAAGAATGGGTAGTCTCGTCGAGGTTTTGAAAAAGAACAGAATAATTCCATCTCGTTAAGAGATGGAATTTTCTTCTGACTCGAAGCTACGCTTCTCCGTCAAATCTTTTTCAAAACCTCTCCTCGACTAAACAGAGCGTTACGTGATATTGGGTTATAGTATGCAAAAAGAAAACCCCTAAATCCGTAGACAGGAAGAAGGAGTTTCTTCCTGTTTGGATTGGGGTTGGTTATGCAGCTGCTTCCAGAAGTTTTTCGACGGCATCTTGGAAGTAGGGGTCAGTTACTATGCCGTATTTTTGGAACTCATCTTTGTAGAGTTCCCAACCATCAAGTTTCCGTTCCCAGATGATCGAGAGTGCGAAGCGATAATCCTCTTCCTTTGGGATGAAGATGACCCCGGTTGCTTTACTCTTTCTGAAGCCTTCTTCCCTAATTGACATGATGATCTCTGTTTGTCTCTGTTTTTGCTGAAGGGTCCCTTTCAGCATAAAGTTTTCTTGCATATTTGAATTAGTGGATGGTGGTTTGGTTAGAAAGCGGAAATTCAGAATGAATAAAAGTGCTCCATATGGAAAATAGCACATTTTTTGATTAATGACAAATATACAAAAGTTCCGCAATGCCAGTCAAGGCATTGCGGAACAGTAAAATCGGCTAGAGCATTCCAGCCACTATGCCAAGCATTGCATTCAAATGAACTTGGTTTTTGGCATCAAATCCAGAATCTGGCGGCGGTATGCATCTACTTTTTGTGTATGTCACAAAAAATGCCATGACCACTGCAGGGTTATCTCGAAAGCCTGCGAACCATGCGAACTCTTGGCCCGGATGTAAGCTTCTGATCATCTCTGCAAAGTGTTCTGCGAGAACGGTGAAAAAGGGAGGTAATGGTGTCGAGGAGTTCATAAGGTTCAGGGTGTTGGGTAAATAAAAAAGCGCTACTTTGAAAAATAGCGCTTTTTTATATTTTGTCAACAGTTGGTCTATGTTAAAACAACATCGGTATGAACGAAGCCACCATGCTTACGATGATCAGAATTGCGATGATTGCCCAGATGAATTGGATTTTTTGTCGGTGCTTTGGATTTAAAAACATGGTATATATAGTAACAGATGCGAGAATTCCAAGCAAGAAAACAACAAAACGCACTATTTGCAAAAATACTACACTCACAATGGTTTTTTGTATTTCTTATTATCTTATTATTCTTTGTAATACGAGGTACTTTTCGTGTGTATCACAATTATTCGATTGCTCGTGATGACCTACATAAAGTTAAAGATGATATTAACACTTTGCAGAAAAGAAACAGTCAGCTTGATAAAGATCTTGGTAGGTTGAACACAGAAGAGGGTCGGGATTATGAGATCAGGAGAAAGCTCGATGTAGTAAAGCCAGGAGAAAGGGTTATACAGGTTATAGATGAATCAGAGAATACTCAGTAGTATTTTGCAAGAGTATGAGGCGGATGACTGTGGTATAAATAGGGACATGGACACAACAACACAAACACCTAAAAAAGTTATTGTATATAGTACTGCTTCATGCCATTATTGTCATCTTTTAAAAGACTATCTTACAGAGAAAGGGATAGCTTTTGATACAGTTGATGTTGGAGTTGATATGGATGGAAGAAGAGCTGCTCTTGAAAAAAGTGGACAGCTTGGTGTGCCTGTAACAGATATCGGTGGAGATATTGTTGTTGGATTTGATCAAGAACGAGTTGATCAGTTGTTGGGAATTACAAATTAATTTTTTAATATATCTATATGAGTAAAAAAATTTCAATCACCCTTGTTATTCTAATAATTGCAGTTGCGGTGGCTGCCTGTATTTACAAACATAATCAAAAATTAACTTCTATGGTTTCAGAAACTAATAATACAGCAACTGTAGGTGATTCATTGGTTGATCCAGATGCAGATAGAGCGGCTCAAGATGGTGACTTGGTTGCGGTGCATTACACAGGAACTCTTGAGAACGGTACTAAGTTTGATAGTTCATATGATAGAGGTGAGCCAATCGCTTTTCTTCTTGGGAAAGGTATGGTGATCAAGGGTTGGGATGAGGGAATTGTTGGTATGAAAAAAGGTGATAAAAAACATCTTGTGATTCCTGGAGATAAAGCATATGGAGAGCAAGAGATCAAAGGTCCAGACGGTAAAGTTTTGATTCCTAAAAATGCAACACTAGTGTTTGATATCGAAGTCGTACAAGTAATGGCTGCTGACAAAGTACAAGAGCTTATGAAGCAACAACAAGCTGCACAAGAGGCATCAAGTACATCAGTTAAGTAGCGTATTTAGATCAGACCTTAGGGTCTGATTTTGCCATAATAGTTCAATGGATAGAACAGTCCCGTCCTAAGGGGTAGATGTAGGTTCGATTCCTGCTTGTGGCACAATAACAAAAAACAACCCCACAGGGTTGTTTTTGTTATTGGCCCAAAGCGAGCCGACTGCTCGGCTCGCGTGCAGGAATCGAAAAGCTTTGCCTTATTTTTGAGCAACTTTGTTGTGAAAAAATGGCAAAGGTGTACTGACCGTGTAACGGTTGAGACTGCTTGTGGCACTAACTCATGTCTAATTTGAAAAAGACCAGAATAAATCACACCTCTTGAATGAGATGTGATTTTCTTCTTACTGAAATAAAAAACCGCCCGGCCAGCTTTGAAGCTGTGCGCGGGCGGTTGCGAATTGTAAAGATTTTAGTCTTTTGGAGGCTTCGGAGCTTTAATCCGATATCCAACTTTCTTTGATCTTTGAAAACCGAGTTGTAGCACGTGAGTGGTCCTCTTTGTATCGCTTTCGTCAACATCGATGCGGATCTCGGTCTCAGGATGCTCTGTTTGAGCAGCCTTGACCATTGCTGTTATGAGGTAATTTGCTGTGTCACTCGGTGTGTTTTTCGCCACGCAAATATTATGTAGTCTCGCCAAGTTGTGCGTCAACAAAATTTGGTATGTAAGCATACCGACCATTTTTA
>JACCDZ010101762.1_pt1 | contig 12029 bp, 12 predicted proteins | sample 7449551 | NCBI WGS metagenome assembly JACCDZ01 (sample SAMN15323452, study PRJNA562643) | freshwater metagenome | isolation source: river surface water | place: USA:Blue River Watershed | collected 2017-08-18
CATCATTTCCATACTGATCACCCTGTGTTCTCCTGCTCAAAAATTGAGCAGAAGCAGTTGAACACCTGGGTCAGTTTTCAGTCGGCAGAACAGCCTCTACTGGGTCAGTTTTCGGTCAGCAGCAACAGCGGCGTCTCCGTTTCCAGGGCGTCAGCGAAGAACACGGCGATCGCCTCCCGGCCTTCCAGGGCTTGCGCAGGGTCGTAGTCGTGAATTGGTTCAGTCATTGCAGCCTCCATTCGATTTCCGCCCCGCGCTAGACGCAAAAAAGCCGCCCGTGGGCGGCTTCTTGTGAACCTTACGCTTTAGGCGCGAGCGCCGGCCATCCGGCCGACAGGCTCCATTTCCTTACCCTTGGCCTTAGCCACCTTGAGGAAGCGGAGCTGATTTTCGGAAACACGGCCAGCCAGGCGGCGCGCTTCAGCCTCGAAGTGAGCAACAGCATCGAGTGTGATTAGCGGTTTGGTTTGGCGCTTGGTGGCAGTCATAGACACCTCAGTGTCAATAGGTTGGGGTTCATCGTATTAGGCATTGACCTGGATGACAAGCCGGCCATCCTCCGTGTAGTCGAATCCGAGCTCTTGATACCAGGGAACTGCCCGCGGTTCAGGATCTTGGACCTCGATCTCGGTGCATTTGATCATCCGGGCGTAGTAGTCGATGGCCAACAGCGCGAGGGAGGCGACTTCGCCTTTCAGCGGATGCGAGCGATCAGGCTTGCCTTCGAGCAAGATGATCTTGATACAGATGCTGCTTTGCCTCGGCGTTGCGTAGCAGAGCCCGCAAAGTTCAGGCCCGTACCATAGCGACAGATCGAACCCCCTGCGATCCGTTGCTTTCCAGGAGGGGACATTCTCCCAGGGGAACAGCTCTGCTTCTTCGCCCCAGAGGTGGCAAGCTTCGATCGCCTCATCTGTGATCGGCTCAAATCGCACCTGCAGGGGATCGATGCCTTCGCGCAACAGATCAGGCTGGCCAGACAGAAGCTCAGCGGCCAGATTCCTAGCCTGCGATCGGTAGGCCTGATAACGGATGTCGTTTTTATGAGACTTCATGTCGAGACGATTTGCCTGGATCCATAAACGAAAAAAACCGGCGCTAGGCCGGCTTTTCCCCCTCAAACCAGATGGTCGAGCCACACCGGTCACGAGGGTTAGTTGTTGCCACGCAGTGTCGCGCATGATCAGTCCTGATGCAATGTCGCCTGCCGGCGCTCTTCCTTTCTGACCTCTTCCTGGAACGCTTCATCGAGCAAGCTCAGGCGCTTCAGCCAGGGCTTACGATCGGGATCAGGCTGCGCCGCATAGGTCACGACTTCGCCGCCGTAAACCGTTTCATACCTCTGCTTCTGGCGCTCAAGCTCTGCGCGCAACTCGTCTTTTGTCATGCTTAGCGTTCGATTTTTTCCGAATTCAGCGGGTGCCCCTACTTAACCCTCCGCTACCTAAAAAAGGATCGTAGCAGCTCGCGTAAGGCTTCTCGTGCAAGGTTCTCGGCTAGCCATTGAATGGCCACAATGCAGCGCTCTCGGTGTCTCATGGTTAATGTCCTCTGTGTCGATTGGCCCATTGTGCGGCATGCATGCAATACCGTTGTGTGATCGCAGCCGCCGATCATCAATGCCTCTATCCTGGAAGTGGCGTATCCGAGCATGGGGGTAGGTAGATGATGATCAGGTTGTTGCTCACGAACTTCTGCACTGACGATTACGTGGCGACAACTCACAGCCAGCCCGAGGATTAACTAACGATAAAATAGGTTATCATTAGTTAAATGGGCTGATCTGATGGGGGCATGAGCCGTGACCGAATCCATCCCCTTGCAGGTTCTCGATCAGGTTCCCGTCCAGGACGGACGTTATGTGAGGGCGGCGGATATTCCTGAGCCTTACCGAGATGAGTTCATCGCCGACTCCCGTGGCTCGACAATGCCGCTACCCGATGGCGAGGCCGGGCAGTGCTTCTTTGCCCACGACTATAGAAAGTGGCTGACGTATCGCCGCTCACCCGACTACGCGCCGCGCTTCCCGAAAACATGCCCTGCAGGCCGTCGCCATGAATGATCTGATCACGACCGAGCATGACTCGCCTGAGCGCCGCCTGACGGCGGCTCAATTCCAGGGGCTGGCAGAGGTGCCGGCAGCCGCCGAATGGTTCGCCAACCTGGACAACCCGCGCACACGCCGCGCATACCAGGGCGACATTGAGGACTTCTGCAGCTTCCTCGGCATCCAGTCGCCTGATCAATTCCGCGTCGTGACCCGCGCCCATGTGCTCGCCTGGCGCGGCCAGCTCGAACAGCGCGCCCTGTCGGGGGCCACCATTCGCCGCAAGCTGGCGGCGCTGGCCAGCCTGTTCGATCACCTGCTCGATGCCAACGCCATCGCGGGCGGTAACCCGGTGCAAGGTGTGAAGCGCCCGAAGATCGAAACCAACGAAGGTAAAACGCCGGCCCTCGGGGATCATCAGGCCAAAGCGCTGCTCGATGCGCCTGAGCCGGCCACCCTGCAGGGGCTACGTGATCGCGCCGTACTGGCCGTGCTGCTCTACCACGGCCTGCGCCGTGAGGAAGCGGCCAGACTGTCTGTGCAGGACATGCAGGAGCGTCGCGGTATCAAGCATCTGCGCGTTCACGGTAAGGGCGGGAAGCTGCGTTACCTGCCAATGCACCCGGTTGCCCTGGAGCGGATTCATGCCTACCTGGAAGCGTCCGGTCACCACCTGGAGCAGGCAGCATCCCCCCTGTTTATGCCGCTGCGCGGCAAGACTACCGGAGCCGGGTTAAGCGCGGACGGCATCTATGCCTTGGTGGGTCGCTATGCGAAAGCAGCCGGCATCGAGGTCGCCGGCCTGGGGGTTCATGGTTTGCGAGCGACAGCGGCCACCAACGCCCTGGAGCATGAGGCCGACATTGCCAAGGTCCAGCAGTGGCTGGGCCACGCGAACATCAGCACCACGAAAATCTATGACCGGCGCAACTCGCGACCGGAGGACTCACCCACATTCAAAGTTCGCTACTGAGGTGCCCTATGATCGTCCTTGAAACAGCTGTCATCGCGGCATTCCTCCTGCTAGCCGACATGATCTGCAGCGGGATAGCAGCGTGGCGAGGCAATCCACAGCTCAGCGCGATTTCCGGGAGTGCCACCAGTGCAGGCGTTACCCTGGTTGTCGGGTCCATATTCATGCCCACGACTGCTGCTGCCATCTGTGCCGTGGCTGTGGCGTTCTACCTTACATGGCTGAAAACGGTGGCGCTGAAGCGGCTGCATGCACTGAACACGTAATAACCACAACTGAATCGCTGACAGCAAAGGGACGGGTAGGATTATGAAACCAAGAGTTGAGGTCGATGGTAAGACTTATTGCTCGCTTGCGGAGTCCGCAAAAGTTCTTGGCACAACTAAAACAAAATTGACCCAGATTATGAGCACATTGGAGTGGACTCAGTTTAAGGATAACGGCCCTATCTATATCTCCCTGGATAGTCTGAGTAATCGGTTGCGCAGCAAATAGCAAAGCTATCACCCTGCAGCCAAAAGAATCAGATGTACTGAGCTTGCCCCGCTCACCAGTCGCTGTAATATGTATATCCATACAGTATTACGGCAACGCAGAATGACCTCCATCCTCGGCCGCATCCGGCCTTCATCAGTCCTCGTTCGCATGATCGAGGGCCGCGTCAGCGCTGGCTTTCCAAGCCCTGCAGATGACTATGCCGAGACATACCTGTCGCTCGATGAGCTGGTGAACGTGAGGGCTCCGAGCGTGTACCTGGTGCGCGCAGGCGGTGACAGCCTCACGGGTGTCGGCATCTATGACGGTGACGTGCTGGTGGTCGATAAGGCCGCTGTGGCCAACCAGGGCGAGGTGGTGATCGCCCTGGTTGGGGGTGAGTTCACTGCCAAGGTGCTGAGCTATGACTCCAATGGCCGGCCAGTGCTGCAGGCCGCTAACCCGGCCTACCCCTCGATCACCTTCCAGGATGGCGAAGCCCTCGAAATCTGGGGCGTCGTCACGGATAACCTGCACTCACTGCGCCGGCGCTGATTCCATGTTCGCCCTGGTTGACTGCAACAACTTCTATGTCAGTTGTGAGCGGCTATTCCGCCCGGAACTGCACGGCAGGCCTGTGGTGGTGCTGAGCAATAACGATGGTTGCGCAGTGAGCCGCAGCAATGAGGCCAAAGCCCTGGGCGTGAAGATGGGCCAGCCGTACTTCCAGCTGCGCGAGCTGGTAGAGCGCCACGGTCTGATCGCCTGCAGCAGCAATTACGCACTCTATGCCGACTTGTCGGGGCGGGTGATGCGCACGCTGCGCACCATGGCCCCGCGCATCGAGGTCTATTCCATCGACGAGGGCTTTCTCGATCTGCAGGGTGTTCAGGGTGACCTTGAGGCGCTGGGCCGGCTGATGCGCGCCCGCGTATTGCGTGAGGTGGGTATTCCAGTCGGCGTGGGCATCGCGCCGACAAAAACTCTGGCGAAGCTGGCCAACTGGGGGGCGAAGAAGTGGCCGGCAACGGGCGGCGTTGTTGATCTACGCGACCCAGCTCGACAGCGCCGACTGCTGGCCCTGGCCGAGGTCGGCGAGGTCTGGGGCATCGGTCGCAAAATCTCGGCCCGCTTAAACACAATGGGCGTGTCTACCGCCCTGCAGCTGGCTGACTATGATCGCAAAACCCTGCGCAGAATGTTCAACGTCAATGTCGAGCGCACAGCTCGCGAGCTGGCTGGAGAGGCCTGTTTCGCCCTGGAAGAAGGGCCGGAGCCCAAGCAGATGATTGCCTGCACCAGGTCGTTTGGGGAGCGGAAACATACCCTGCAGGAGCTTCAGGAAGCTGTCGCGGGATACGCCACCAGGGCGGGTGAAAAGCTGCGTGGCCAGCGGCATCTATGCCAGGCGATTCAGGTGTTCATTCGCTCCAGCCCCTTCGATCAGCGGGGAGAGCCCTACAGCCGCGCAACGTGCGTCGCGCTGCCGTACCCATCGGCTGATACTCGCGATCTGGTAGCCGCGTCGTTGGCTGGTCTGCAGGCCATATTCAGGCCTGGACCAGCCTATGCAAAGGCCGGCGTGATCCTGATGGACTTCGTTGAGCCTGGCCGATTTACCCCAGACCTTTTCGCGCCGGCTCCGCGTCCAGGTAGTGATCGGCTGATGGCTGTAATCGACACGATCAATGCCAAGCAGGGTAGGGGAACCATCAGGCCAGCCAGGCTAGCGCCTGATCAGGGCTTCTCTATGAAACGCGAGCGGCTGAGCGCTCGATTTACAACGTCCTGGAGTGAGCTGCTGCAGGTGAAGTGTTGAGCTAGATGTTCAACTCGGCTAACACCAGGGGCAAGGCACACCCCTGGTGCATGATCACCTTTCAAATATCTAGGGCTGGCAAACTGGCCACAATCTTCTGGGTTTCCAGACTCACTGTGACCACGCGCTGGAACAGCTCAAGCGGGTACTTGGGGTTGCCCATGGTTTCGATGGCCCAGTCGTTGGCGTCGTTGACTATGCCGCTGGCTTTGTCGGTGCGTACTGCTTGGCGCTCCATCACCCAGTCCAGTGCGGCCTTGCCGTTGACCACATAGTCCCAGGCTGCTTCGGGGATGCCCTTGAGAGTAATGCGGTGGTTGTAGATGACGGTGGTTTTGTCGCCCTTCTTGGCGAACTTCATCTTCTCCACGCGGTAGTCGGCATCGGTGAGCGTGCCCTTGGCTTCAATGGTCAGGGGATAAGGCTCGACGGTTTCGTAGTTCAGGTGAAGGTCGGCTAATGCGCGGCCAGCCTTGCTAAAGGCCCAGAAATCGTGGGCTTTCTTCACTGCTGGGATGCGCGGAAGTTCCTTGCCCAAGTTGTCGGCGTAGCGCTCGCGGTAGTCCTGTGAGTGGAGGATTCCGTAAACGTAGTAGAAAAGGTCTTCTTTGCTGATCTGCTCACCTGGATAAGCCGCGTTGAAGTGGGCAAGGCCTGCGTCGGTGATGGCGTCGCGGCGCCGAAGCCCACTTTCAACTGGCGCAGCAAAAAGATCTGCTTTTTGCGCTTGGGCTGCTTCGTCGTAAAGGTACAGGGGGAAGCATTGTGTGCCTCCATCGGTCTGCAGTTCAGGCGGGCTATTCACCATCAATACGAGCTGGCCGCTCTCGGCGGGACGCTGCTTGACAATGATGAGTAAGTTTTCTGCTTTAGTATCCGGAAAAATACGTGGCATCTGACCAACACGGTGAACCACGTTCGGATCATAAGTGAAGGCCTGTTTGGTAAAAGGTCGATAGACCATAGTTCCAGTACAGTCAGGGCGGAGCGTCAATACGGCTGCGTCAGCCGCATCGGCAAACAAGCTGCTCGTCCAGCTGATTCTCGTTGCATCGTTGGATAACAAAGGCCTGACTTGGTCTATCCGCTCTTTCTTTGAGCCTTGAAGTGATGCTGCGCCTACGCGGTCAATTTCTTCGTTATAGAAGTCCAGCATTGATGCGACGTTGAGCTTCACCTTTGACACGCTGGAGTTGATAACCCAAGCATCTCGACCGGTTTCCAGCCCTCTTGTGTAGTTATCGAACAGAACTTCCGAAGTTATATCGTCTTTGTCGCCCATTACGATGAACTGGCTAAAGCTGTTGTCGCGCTGCTTCAACCAATCGCCATGCTCGTCGGGAACTACGTGCTGCCAGTCTGGAATACCAGCCACGCTGGCATAGCTGACTATCTTCTCCAGCTTTTCTTCGCGACTGAGGTAGTCGCCAATGTCGTGGAAATGGATCTGCCCGTGAGCCTCCGCTTTTGGGTTCTTCACCAGCAGCGATATGGCAATAGGGGCACGGCTGCCGCTCCCGAAAATCTTGCCACCTTCCTTCCGAGAAGTTTCGCCGCTGGTACGTTGGTTTCCGCGTAGGTGGAACACATAAAGGCTTGAGAACTCATCCACAAGACACTTGCGCAGGCCGTCAGCTGTATTGGCCTCAACAAACCCTGCGTTGGTGACAAAGCCGATGATGCCGGCATTACCAATACGGTCACTGGCCCAACGAATGGAGCGGATATAGCTGTCATAGAGCGCGTTCTTGTTGTTCGCGTCTGAGCGGGCGGCATAGGTTGTTCGAATACGCTCATCCAAGCTTAGATAAGGGACGTTAGCGTTGTTGGCGTTGGCATCACCTTGCCCCACGGAATACGGTGGATTGCCCACAATCACCCGTATATCCAATTTCTTCTGACGCTTACGCCGGGCACTGTTGTCCTCCAGCAGCGCGTCCACCAGATCGTCCTTCTCATACATCTGGAAGGTGTCGGTCAGGCAGATACCTTCAAACGGTGTGTATTCGTCAATCACTTCGCCGTGGTAGGCCGCTTCGATATTGATGGCGGCGATGTAGTAGGCCAGCAGTACCAGCTCGTTGGCGTGGATTTCGTGCTTGTACTTGTGGGGCAGCTCTTCCGGCTTGATCAGGCCTGACTGGATCAGTCGAGTGATAAAGGTTCCTGTACCGGTGAAGGGGTCGATGATGTGGACACCCTTGCTGCCCAGGGTCTGCCCGAACTCCTGTTGCAGCAGGTGGTTGACGCTGTGAAGGATGAAGTCCACCACCTCGATTGGGGTGTAAACGATGCCCAAGCGCTCGGTCATTCTGGGAAAGGCGTTACGGAAGAACTTGTCGTACAGCTCAACGATGATTTTTTGCTTGCCCTGGGCGTTGTTGATGCCGGCAGCGCGTTGACGCACGCTGGCGTAGAACTTATCCAGGGTGTCGGCTTCCTTGGCCAAGTGGTGCTCTTGAAGCGCATCCAAAACGCCTTGCATGGCCTTGGACATGGGGTTGTGGCTGGCGAAACTGTACTCATCGAACAGCGCATCAAACACTGGTTTGGTTACCAGATGCTGGGCGAGCATTTCGACAATCTCGCCGTCGCTGATGCTGTCATTTAGATCGTCGCGAAGCTCGGCGGCAAAGGCGCTGAAAGCGGCTTTTTCTTGAGTGTTTGCCGGGTTTTCCAATATGCCCTGGATGCGGTCGATATGGGTACGGGCAATCTTTGCGATGTCATTTGCCCAGTCTTCCCAGTGGTGACGGTTGCCGCACTTATCAACGATTTTGGCGTAGATAGCCTTTTCGATATCACCCACTTCGTAGGTCAGCTCGGCCTGCTGGGTCAGCTGGCCTTCGGCATCGTGGTTTTTGCTGCCGATGCCGAACTTGCCTTTGCCGGCCTTGCCGTTGCTTGTACCGCTGCTTTTCTTCGCTTTCTTGTCGGCCTTGTCGGTGATGGCGATAACTTCCATCTTGCGCGGGTCTGAGCCGATCAAATCCAGCTTGTTGACCATGGCGTCAAAGCTGTCGTCGTGCGAGCGCAGCGCCTGAAGCACCTGCCAGACAACCTTGTAGGTCTGGTTGTCGTTGAGGGCTTCGTGTGGCTCCATGCCGGCCGGAATGACCACGGGCAGCACGACATAGCCACGCTTCTTGCCCGGCGCATTGCGCATCACCCGGCCAACGGATTGCACCACGTCCACTTGAGAGTTACGTGGGGTGAGAAAGAGCACGGCGTCCAACGCCGGCACGTCAACGCCCTCAGACAGGCAGCGCACGTTGCTGAGGATGCGGCAGGTGTTGGCTGGAGCTTCTTCTTTGAGCCAGTTGAGCTTGGCCTCCTTCTGGCTGGCATTCATGCCGCCATCGACGTGTTCTGCTTCGCAGATGATGCGCGAGGCCTCGTCGATCTCTTCGGAGTCCTGATAGGCCTCCACCACCGACTGGAACATGCTGGCGATGTTGACCGAGCTGACCTTGTGCTTGGTGCCCTTGTAGTTGGGCGAGATGACCTGGCAGAAGGCCACGGCACGCTTCATGGGCTGATCATCACCCACCAGGTTTTCGGCTAAGCCCTGTTTGGCCAGCGCCTTCCAGCAACCGACGATCTTGGCGGCGTCGTCCACCTTGAGCTGGTTGTCTTCGTCCTTCAGCATATCTTGGAGGCGACGGTTAATGACGCTCTCTTCAACGGTGAGTACCAGTACCTTGTAGTCGGTGAGCAGGCCCCGCTGGACAGCCTCAGAGAAGTTGATGACGAACAGCTCTTTGCCGTACAGCGCCTCGTCATCCATCGAGCACAGGGTGACTTCACCGGACTCGGCTTTGATCTTGGCGTTGTCGCCGTAGATGCGCGGCGTGGCGGTCATGTATAGGCGTTTGGCGGCGCGGATGTAGTCGGCATCATGGATGCGCACGAAGGTGCTTTCGTCATCATCGTCGAACGTCGCGCCGGTTGTGCGGTGCGCTTCGTCGCAGATCACCAGGTCGAAGGCTGCCAGGTCGAAATCGTGCTGGGCGCGGCTGATCACGTCGATGGAGTGATAGGTGGAGAACACCACGCTCATGTGCTCGGCATCGTGCCGCTTTAGCATTTCGGCTGCGAGACGATCCGCCTTGGTGGTAGCCGGGTAACGCAGTTCGTGGGTGAATACCTGCACCGTGTCTTCATCGGCCTTGCGCTTCTTGCCTACGTCGCTGTCTGAGCACACGGCGAAGCTGTGAAGCGGAATGTCGCTTTCCTGTGTCCACTCGGTCAGGGTCTGCGACAGCAGTGACAGGCTGGGCACCAAGAACAGCACACGCTTGCCCTTGCCGGCCAGATGCTCGGCAATCTTCAAGCTGGTGAAGGTCTTGCCCGTGCCGCAGGCCATGATCAGCTTGCCGCGCTCGGCCGCCTTGAGGCCGGCAGCGGTGGCGTTCAGCGCGGTCTGTTGGTGATCGCGCAGCTGCTTACGCGCCTTGAGGGCAATCGGCTGGTTGGGCTGGTATTTGGCCCAGTCAATCTGGCTGTCCTCCAAGGCCTGCAGGTCGATCTTGTTGATCGTCTGATGCTGACCCTGCAATGCATCCTCGGCATGCTCGCTCCAGTTGTTGGTCGTGGTGACGATGATGCGATGCGTGAACGGTGCTTTGCCGGATGCGGTAAAGAAGCTGTCGATGTCCTTTTTCTGGACGCGGTAGTCCTCGGCGTACAGCTTGCACTGGATGGCGTGGTACTCGCCGGTTCCTTGGGTGCGTGCCACCAAGTCGATGCCGGTATCGCGTCCGTCCAGCCCTTGCTCTTTGGCCCAGTCGCCGTACATCCAAACTTTGTCGTAGAGATCGCGATAGGTGGCCTCGTTGCGCAGATAAGCGCAGATCAGCTCTTCAAAGTAAGTGCCCTTTTCGCGTTCGGTGACAGAGTTCGAGCGGTAGGTGTTGAGCAGGGCAGATAGGGCGGACATGAAAGAGAAATTCCTTTTTAGGGGTTAGGCCAGGCGCCAATGGCGCGAGTCTACAGCGGAAATACGGCCAACGCGGCAACTACCCTGCCCCCGTTCATTTCCATTATTAATGGCGGTATTAGTTGAGGCCTTTAAGCGCGCGCACGTATCGAAAAAATGCCGCTCGCAAAGCGCTTTAGCACGGAGGATTTCCGTGGGATTTGTAAGCAAGAAGCCATCTAGGAAACGCTTATGAAGCTCGTTAAGGTTGATGCGTTCGGCGGGGGGCGTGGGGATTTTTTGAGATGAAAGCGAGGGAGACAATGAGAGAAAGCACAGCTAAAAAAGCCACCCTGTGGCTCAGCACTGCAGTGGTGGGTCAGGTGCTACTCATGCCGATTCTGCCGCACCTGGCGCCCGCGCTTTTTGTGGGCGTGGTGGCCTGCACTGCTTCTGGTGGGCTGCTGATTTGGCGCTATGCGCCGCGCTGAGCAATCCAGTTTTGCATGTAGGCAATCACCTGGTTGGCTCCAGCTTCACTCTCGATCAGATCGATAGGACGCTCACCGCCAAGATACGAATTCGGCTGCTCCATCCATTTGAAAACGGCTGCCTTGCTGCCGCGGATGGGAATGGCCAGGCTAAGAATCTCTTGGAGAAGGTCTGGCTGGCCGTACCAGGATTCTGGTTTGGCAGTTGGTTTTCTTCCTTTAATTACGCGCGGTAGTTGGCAGGCTGCCAACTCACTTGCGTTTATATGCTCTCGCTTCCAATGAGCCAGTTTCACCAGGTCAGTATTGGGCGGTCGGGTGTGATCTGTGGTTGGCACAACAACGCCGATCAACACTTTGGTGTGCTTTCTGATCATCGCCAGTGCAGGCGCAATATCTGTATCGTTAGTGACGATCACCGCCTGGTCTATCTGACCAGTAATGGCGTCGTGGTAGGCCTGAAGAGCCAGATTCACGTCGCTTTGCTTTTCCTCAACCTTCCATGCCCGTATCTCTTGGCACTCCCGAGGAACCTTGTCCGGGTCTTCCTCGTCGACAACCTTTACCTTCATTTTGTTGACGGCGTAGTAGCCCTCAATCAGCTCAATACGGCCGTCATGGAGCTTACGCAGGGCCGTATGGTAGCGGGCTTGAGACGAAACAGAATCGACTGATCTGGCAACAGATTCGATGATCTTCGCGGTAAAAAATTTGATTGAAGGTGAGGGGAGTAAAGTCGATGTGCGAATTCGAGATTCGGCATCATTAACCAGAACTGATGGAAGAATGTGCTTTTCAAAAAGCGGCAGCAGGTCAAGCCACTTATAAGGTGTTCGCCTCAGGCAACCGTAGTAGAAGTTGTAACCGTCGATATAGACGCGCGTCCGCAAAGGCTCTAAATCTGGCGCTCCCTGCATTTTTCTCGTACTCCAGAAACGAAAAAACCGGCTAGCGCCGGCTTTTTCCCCCTCAAACCAGATAGCTAAACTACGCCGGTCACAAGGGTTAGTTGTTGAACGCATTATTGCGCAGCAGGATCCGGCCGGCAAGTATTTCCTAGCTTTTTGTTTTACAGATCGTCTTACAAAGACCAGCGGGAATGGCGACTTTATCAAGGCGGTTTTTTATTCCGCGTTCACCCGAATCTTCATCACAGTCGTTGTAGAACATCCGGCATGCCGCGCTGTAGCGCGCACACCCAGCCCGGCCGCCAGCAGCTCACGCACTCGCTTGTGGAGATCCTCATCGACCGGCCTGCCTTTATAGGCACCTTCAGCTTTTGCCTTCTCTATGCCTTGCGCCTGCCG